>JAEEGK010006367.1_pt1 | contig 28439 bp, 36 predicted proteins | sample 8958771 | NCBI WGS metagenome assembly JAEEGK01 (sample SAMN16246547, study PRJNA631951) | gut metagenome | biome: gut microbiome; feature: rumen; material: SC-attached | host: Bos | place: Iran: Karaj | collected 2018-10 | reverse complement strand
TACATAGCCCTGTCGGGTCTGTGCACCTCCTCGGAAAATGCCTCATCAACCGACGTTTTACCGGATGCACACGCTTCCGATAAAAGAACCGATATAATAACGATCGCGCTTAATATCCTCTTCATCAAACACCCTCCAAACGGTGACATCACTATAACCCCTATAGTACGCCATCCCGCCGCCCGCAACAAGTACCGGGATACCGGCGTCCGGCCGGGCACCGATTCCTGCAAAAAGCAGAAAAAGCATGTTAAACTCATGTTTTATCTGCCTCTTTTTGTGTTATGTAAACTTATATTTGTAGGGCCTGCAGATAAAGCAAGTTGAATTTATGTTTTATCTGCCAAAACGATCCTTCTAACTTGCTTACTTTCCTACGGTGGCAGAAAAAAAAGCAAGAATGGACTTTTTATCTGCCAAATTCCATTCTTGCTTTTTTAAAAACATGTTATGTTAACTATTTTCGATCGGATCACAACAAGGAAGCAGAAATATCAAGCAGTTTTGCCAAAAAACATAAGCGGCATTCCCTGCCGGGATAATCTTTTTCCTTCAACAATATCATTTTCTGACGCTTGTTTTTGGCGTGAACGATATATTCAAAACCATATCCATTCCTTCTGCAAGCCTCTGCAATAATTTAATGGAAGGATTTCTTGTTCCGTTCTCCAACTTGCTGATCTCTGTCTGGGCGATACCGGTTCTCTCTGCAAGTTCTTTCTGCGTTATATTCTGTGAGATACGAGCGTCTATAATAGCACGGATCACATTCATTTCCGGCCGGATATCTTCATATGCTTTGGCAAATTCCGGATCATTCATTTTTTTGGTTTTATACTCTTTGAGATTCATGTTAGCCCTCCTTATGGCGACTTAACCAATCTGCGCGCCGTTCTTTTGCCAATTTAAGCTCTTTAGCCGGAGTTTTTTGCGTTTTCTTTACAAATCCGTTTGTCGCTATAATCTTCTTTCCTACATAAAAGAAATACATCACTCTTGTGATATTACTTCCTTGTTTACAGCGAAGTTCAAAAATACCATCCTCAAGATGTTCCGAGTAGGGCATACGTAATTCTGTCCCCTTCTCTTCCAGTATTTCCATAAGTCCTACCAACTTTGCAGACATCTTGGAATCCAAGGAATCCAAAAACTCCGCTACCGGCTCCCTTCCGTCTTCGCTTGAGTAAAATTCTATTTCAAAAGCCATAATGACTCCTCTTCTGTATTATATGAGATATACCTCAACCTGTCAACTCTTCAATTATCTTTCAGATCACTACCTGTCCGATTTCACTTGCACTATGACATACGTCAATCATCCACCTTCATATTATACGGCTCACCTTTGATCCTCATTATTGTTTCTTTCCAGGGCAACCTATGGTTGCCCACTGTGAATGTTGCTAATGTGATTATGCTTTAGCGTTAACGAGATGCACGGACTGAGCCTTACAAGAGATCTCATAGGTACCTGTTTTGAAATTCTTGTAGATCCGACCTTCAAATTCTTTGAACGTTACGTACAACGGACTTGTAGCGTTGTCGATCTGCTCCTGTGTAAATGAAGGCTTCTCGGCTACTTTTACAACGAACTTATTGTAACTCTTATCATCGACAGCCACAACAATGACATATTTCTGTTCAACATATGATGGATAATAAACAGGATAAAGATAAGACTCCCGGTGATCTCATGAAACAATTCTCCTATCAGAGAATATGCCATAAGCAGGGGCATCATGACCGTCATAGAGATATCGATTATGATCCTGATCTTCTTTTTCAAACAAGTCACTCCTCTAATATCCCAGTCCCGTCACCCATTCGCTGATTTTTTTCCTGACGCTGTCCTGATCATTCTGACAGTCGTTTCCTCTTATGGCAAGTCCGTCGTAAGAAGCAGACTTAGAATTCTCACTTTTTTCTTCATATCATCACGCCTTTTCAAAGGTCGGCCTCCAGCCTGCAAACTGTTTAAGCTGCTCATCTGTCCTGTGATAATATCTCTCATTTTTATCAAGCTCCGCAATCTTAGCCATCTCTTCGTCCGTCAGCTTAAAATCGAGAATGTTGAGATTATCTTTGATATGATCTTTCGTTTTGCTGCCGGGGATCACTACAAATCCCATCTGAGTGTGCCAGCGGAGAATGATCTGTGCCGGAGACTTTCCGTACTTCTTTCCAAGTTCGGCAAATACCGGTTCATTTATAAGACTCTTATCGCCGTGTCCCAAGGGATACCAACTCATAAGTTTGATGTCATACTTATCAAGCGTTTTTCTCAGTTCCTTCTGTGTAAAATATGGATGAGCCTCTACCTGAATAAACTGCGGTGCGATCTCCCACTTAGTTTCAAGCTCCTCGATATACTTTCCTTCAAAATTTGAGATACCGATGCTCTTTGCCTTGCCTTCCTTATAAGCCTTCTCAAGCTGTCTGTATCCTGCGAGCCAGTTGCCGGCAGGCTGATGGATATATAGAAGGTCTACGTAGTCAATCCCAAGGCGCTCCAAAGTCTCATCTACAGCATTCGGATTCTCATATTCACTGGGCCAGAGCTTTGTGGAAAGAAAGATCTCTTCTCTCGTTACACCGCTGTCCTTCATACCTCTTCCTACTGCCCGCTCATTTACATATGCGTTTGCTGTATCAATGAGACGATATCCCATCTTAAGTGCTTCTCTGACACTGTTTTCCGCATCTGCAGGCGAGAGCATAAATGTTCCGATCCCGACTACGGGACATTCCAGTTTGTTATTAAGTGTTACATATTCCATTGTAAAATCCTCCTTTTCTCATTCCCTCTGCTCAGACGGATCCTGCATCCTGATCACTTTGGCAGGTCCGCCCTGTTCCATCAGATCAAAAACATATCCCTTTTCGTAATCCATCTCTGTCACCATCCTTTTTTAGATCAAACCGTTAGCTGCAAACCATTTCTTTACCGCATCCTTGGAATCTGCCGCTTTAGAACCGGTGATCGCAAGTCCGTTCTTTACTGTTGCTCCTTTGGCAGACTTTTTAATATCACTCTCACTGGATCCCATTCCGCTTCCTTCATTGGTGCAAAGTGGAAGGATGGTCTTTCCGGTGAAATCATATCTTTCCAGGAAAGTTGCGACTGCCATCGGGAAGGTCCCCCAGTAGTTCGGGTAACCAAGAACGATTGTGTCATACTCATCGATACTGTCTAAGTATCCGGTAAGCTCAGGTCTTGCATTATTCTGCTTATCTTTCTTCGCTTCATCGATACAGGTCATGTAAACCGGTGAATAAGGATCCTTCATCTCGATCTTAAAGGTATCCGCACCTGTCAGCTCCTTCATGATCCCGGCTACGATCTCAGTATTCCCAACTTTTACGTATCTCATTGCTCCGCCAAAATAATTCTCATCTGCTCTTGAAAAGAATGCTATCAGTGTTTTAGCCATCGTGTTATCCTCCGTTATTATCTGTATGATCAGTTTTTGGTTTGCATTAATTTCTTCCGGTAACTAAATTATTACATTCGCTACTTGAAAAATCCAATTCAAACATCCTATAATTAATTTAATTTTTAAATAACTGCATATGGGGAAAAGATAAAAATATGACCACCAAACAGATAGATTACTGCATAGAGCTTGCTCATACGCTTAGTTTCAGCCGTGCGGCAGAGAATTCTTTTGTCAGTCAGCCCACATTCTCTTATCAGATAAAACTATTAGAGGATGAAGTAGGCTTTAAGATTTTTGACAGAAACGGAAAAGGGGCCGCTCTCACTCCCGCCGGACAGCAGTTTGTAACCTTTCTGTCGGGCATGCGCGAGGATATGAAACGAGCAATAGAACAGGGGCAAAATTTTAGTGCCAGATATACCGATAACATAACGATTTCCATGATGGTCAGGCAGGCCATATACTTCCTGCCTGAAGCTATCCGCATATTTGAAAAGGAGCAGCCCGGCGTCCAGGTTACTCCTTTGTTTCAGTACGATAACGGTGTAGAAAGTTTTTTAAAGGATGAGTCCGATGTCCTCTTTGCTCTCATAGAGCAGACTAAGCATATCCCGGGGATCAACGTCCACAAGCTCTTTGATTCCGGCATCTACCTTATTGTCGATAAAAACGATCCGCTTGCAAAAAAGAACATCATAACAGATAAAGACATCTACGGGCGCACTCTCATGTTAGGAGGAGGCTCTCCGAATGCTTTACGTAGTGTCCAGCAAAAGCTCATCTCTTCCGGGAAGATCGAATATTTCAACAGTCCCGATCACGACTCAACTCTCGTAAATGTCGCATCCGGAAAAGGCATCTGCCTTGCACCAGGATTCTTAAACGACCACAGCGGACAGTTTGCATGGATTCCCTATGACTGCAAAGAATGCTTCCACTGTGTGCTCTGCACCCACAAGACCGATAGCCGAGATAGTCTTTCCGCATTTATAAAAACACTTCAGAAGCTGTACAAAGAAGCAGTGGCTTTCCCACTTTAGTTTTCAGGTCATCTTACGATCCGCCGGTATCTCTACGCCTTAGTTATTTCAGCTCCCAATATCGATATGGTGCCGTATTTGCTATGCCTTGAAACCGCTTCATTCCTTCAATTATTCGAGTCCATCTTCTCATATTAGAATCCCGCCTGATAATAGACCGTTCGTATAAAAGAACCCTGTTCTTCTATAAAGACAAGCAACTAAAAAGATCGGCATAGAATCCATTTTTGAATTCTCTGCCGATCCTAAGTTATACCTTGTAGAATGTCCGCTGCATACCGGAATCGTAAGTTACGATAAAGTAGCCATCACCAAGTTCAACGTTCAATGAACCCGAATTGGTAGAATCGTTCATGACAGACTTCGTTGTATAATTAATCCTATTGCCGTCAATGGTATATGTTCCTTCATTCATTTTTATACCGAAAGAGCTCGTCGACATGGTTCCGTCTGCATTGAATTCATATGTAATATCTATACCAAAAGATCCATCAGAAGTTTCCTCATAAAATGTCCATGTTCCGACAAGATCCTCGACGGTCAGTTCTTTTTTCCCGCACCCTGCAAGCATAAGCACTGTAATACAGAGCAACACTGCCGTCTTAATCAAATAGTTAAGCATCTTCACTGTCATAATTCCTTTCTTCAATTCAGCGATTTTAGAGTAGGGCCGGAATTGTCACGTCTTTTACATCCTTGTCGACCGAGTTACATGAACATGTTGTCACGAGTGCGTCAAACTCAAAAATCTGCTCTTGAAACGGATTAAGACATAATGCTTATTATCGTGAAAAATCGATCCCAAACAATTGAATCATACTGTATACTGTACAGATTTACAAGGTTCTGATTCACACATTTGGACTGTTTTGGTATACGAAACTCACTACTGTCTTCATACTCTTCTTACATTTACGCTCCAACAGAAAATGTGGGCATGCTATCATATACTTCCGTGAGTGGGCTCCAGTTCTTTAAATCAAAACCATCGTCGTCTTCATCTTCCGCATCAGAAAAGACGTCTCCACTTTCTTTACCCTCTTTATCTCCCTCTTCAAATGTATTCGGAAGTCTCTCATAAGCACCGGATTTATGAAACTCTGCCGAAATTCGATTGACTGCTGCAAAGATATACTCCCTATCAGGATCATTTTTTGATATGCCACTCAAAGCAGAAGATATAATTTGGTCAGCTTCTTCCTTGCTCTTTGCGTGCTTTAGCTGTTCCTCTACAGCCTCTGCCATTCTCTGTACTCTCAAAGCATGTGCGTACATGATGGGATTGTTTTTTCTTAGATAGTCCATCTCTTTCTGTGACAGTTTTTTACCGGATTGAAGCTTGGCAGTTATCCGGGCATCCATTCTGTTACGGTCTGCTTCTGACATCTTTTCTAAGTCATTTCCACTTTTTAAAATACATTGAGCCAGTTCTTTTGTTGTAGTAATCTTTTTAGGCTCTTCACCTTTGTAGTTCAAGCAAATATTCATAAAGCTTCTCCGTTTATAAGTAATACGATGTTTATCCCTAAAAGAAAAAGCGCATTTTTCAACGAAATTCAATCCATTGAAAAATACGCTTCCATCGCTATTTGTTATATCGGCAGATTATATGGTTTTCTTAACCTGATATAGTTTTTCTCGGAATAAACATTTTAAAAATCACAAAACAAATTGGACCACAACTCCTGCCAGGGCACATACAACAAATGCCAGCCCTTCTCCTATAAAGAATCCCTTAATATGAAACCAGTAATTGTGATATTCATCCACCATGTCTTCCGTACCTTTGAAGACAAAGTATGGATCATGGCAAAACCATATAATATCCAGCACGATCGCATCATACAGATTCACAATCGTCCAAAGAAGAAATCCCCAGCCAAACGCCTGCAGGAAAGTGGTATATCCATTGACAAATCGCAGAATCAGGCTGATTACTAATACAAACAGGATGCATGCACCAATCTTCGCCACTATTTTATTTTTCTCAGTTGGAATCTGATCCTTGTATTCATCCAGCGACTTTACCCGTTCCTGGATCTTCGGCGGATAGTTATAAAGCGTCTGAATGGGTTTTCTCGACATGATAAAAACCATCAGAGTAAACACCAGGCACAGAACCACACTCTCAATTGCAAATACCATCATTGTTTTACACCTCTGTAACCCTGCTTACATTTATATCTCACTAATAGTACAAACACGGATCCTCCTTCCCGGTTTATCTTCCGATTTTATGCTCCAACGTTCATCCCGACAAACTTGAAGTTGTCTTTATCTATTCTCCATACAAAATATCAATATTGCTTGCTGTACTCTTAGCAAGTCTTTTTTGAAATCATATCCAACAAAATATTCAGAATCAATTACGTCACTAGAGACTTCTTCATTTCTATAAAATGGTGGACAAGGATTCAATAATGCTCCTACATTAGCCATTTTCATAATATCTTTTGTAATCTGAAAACTGTTAAAAGCATTTGCAAATTCGCCAGGTATTGAGTCGGTACATATGATATCTTTTCCAACTACCGCATCCGGAAGATTATCTATGTTTTCAACTCCTGACATTTTATATTTCGCAGGGCAACTTTGTGTGATCGAGAATCCCAAAGCTTCAGCAGCTTCTCTCCATGCCCTGCCTATGTTTCCATCCGCACCAACAAATAGATATTCATCCTTAAGAAAATCATGTCTTCTTTTTGAAAGAGCATACAGATCCGCCATCATTTCACAGGGGTGATTTTCTTCAGTAAGAGCATTAATTACTGGGATATCCATAAAACTTGCCATTTTCTCCAGCAAATCAATATCTCTATATCTTGCAATCACTATATCAGCCCAGTTTTGAAGATATCCACATACATCGTTCAAATTCTCTTTCTTTTCTAGAGTCAATGGATCAAATAGTATAGATTGTCCTCCAAGAAGGTAGATACCTTTTTCAAAAGTAACTCTTGTCCGAATACTGGAATCAGGAAAAAACATAACGACGGTTTTCCCTGACAAATATCCTGAATACTTTTCTATTGAGTCAGCAATACTAAATATCTCTAATAATTCATCTTTGGTAAAATCTGTTAGTCTAATGAAAGATTTCATTCTGCCCCCATAAACTCCGATTGGGAATGAACCATTCCCAAGAGTTTTATATCTCGTTACAATTTGTTATTTCATCATCCGCAAATCCTTTAGCAATAAACATTCCGTACTCCTTCGGTAAATCTACTACACCATTTACTGAATGCTCCATAATTATTTCTTTTAATCTATCAAGCGGAATATCATTTAATGCTTTTAAAGATGCTAAACTTTTGAGGTAATTCACAAGATCATCAATATCTGTTACATGAAGGGAGTCTATATAAAATCTGGTCTTTATATCCGAAAAAGCAATTCTTAATTTCTGCTCTCCATTCTGCATTGTGAAGTTATGGTTAGGATTGAAATTCTCACCACTTAGCCTAAACCATTCAGCAAGTTGCTCTACGAAGTTATTCTCCCCAAGCGTTGCGCAATAAAATACTCCGTCATCCTTGAGAACTCTTCTCACCTCGTTTATTCCCTTGTTAATATCCGGAACATGATAAAGCATAGAATTAGCAATAACCATATCAAAGGAATTATCTCCAAACGGCAAATTCTGAATATCTGCCACCATATACTCGATATTATTCTTGCCACCCACATTCTCGCGGGCTGTGGCTAACATGCCCTCAGAGAGATCTGTCAAAACCAATTTGCCAAACACCCCCAGTACATCATCGCGTCCCTTCCATATACTTCCGGTGCCGCATCCGAGCTCCAATACCGTCATTCCATCAAAAATCTCGTAATTTGAAACTATCCAATTTCCATACCCCTGCATATTAGTTGAATATTTATCATGAAAAGATATCCTTGTATCTAAACCTTTTGATGTTTTGTACTGTTCTTTTACATCGTCAGAATTATTTAAACTCCCGATCGTAATGTTTTTCATCTTACTTTCCTTTTATGTTCTTTTTATACGTTTTTTTGTTAAATATCTTTGTGTTCAGACCACAACTATTGAATATATCATTTTATTCTCATTTTTATAAGTAAGCCTGCCATTATATCTTACAAGAGTGTCCCTGACATTTTTTATACCAAATCCGTGGTTTTTCCTGTCCTCTTTATCAGAAGCCTCTCCGGGTATCATCCCATCCTCCAGTGTGGTGGGATTTTTCATTATGATCGTAATATTCTCGCCTTTACTTACCACTCTAACATCTATGTTTCTTTCAAATTCACCTTTATCGCAAGCCTCGATGGCATTGGAAAGCAGATTTGAAAAGATTACACACAGATCAAAGGTCTCCACTTTGCACTCGGGATCGATAGCTCCGTTCCACTTAAGACAAGCATCATTACAGGCATATTTATTGATAACACCTGTTATCACCGCATCCACCGTAGTATTGCCCGAATATGACTTTACCTGCGCCGCGTCATTCATTCCCTTTAATTTATATATGAACTTTTTCAGCTCATCATCATCGCCTTTTTGAGCAAGGGCAGCCATTGCATTTATGTTGGAGCTCATATCGTGTCTGATACGTCTGATATTTTTATCACTTTCTATCTCAGCCTTTATAAATCTTTCCTGATCATGGATGAATTCATTGTATTTTTCAATATTGTTTCTGTATTCCACATTTCTTCTGTGAGTAAACCACAGCCATAGGGATATCACCAGAAAATACACTGCAAAGACCGTAAACAGCTTTGCCAAAAAGTCAGCATATGCATAATCATTCAGCTTTTTCATGAACTGTAACAGGTCAAGTATCAAAACGCTGCAAAAAACGCCTGATATGATCATTATAAGTTGTGCTTTCTCCAACACAAGCAGGCCTTTATTCTGGATCAGCATTTTTCTTTTCACGCAGATCAATACACAAAGCAGCAAAAGAAATATTATATAAGTCACTACGAAAGCAAGATTATTTACTTCATCCTCTTTTTTCTCAAACACCGCATCGGTTAAAAAGAAGATAGCTGTAATTATTGTTGATAAAACCTGATAGATCAAAAACCAGTAGATCGTATAACTCCATTTTCTTTTTTCCAGGCAGAAAACAGGTATCAGACAACCTGCCAAAATGGAATGCCAATAGAAAAACACACCCATATCGACCTTATCTTTAAGTAAAAAAGCAGGTATCACGTAACCCAATACATACAATGCACAAGATAAGAGTGCTCTATAGAATGCAGACATTTTAATGTCCAGAATATATGCATAGATCAGATAACCCGCCCAAAAAACAACGATCAGTTCAAAAATGTGTGCAAACATTTATATTCTCCCCATCGCAAGCTTTAACAGAAATCTTTTTCTCTCATCATCTATTTTTTTCTTATATGTCCGCCCCAGAGGGATGATATCACCGTTATCAAGAAAAATGCTGTTTACATTTACCTTATGTATCTTAACGATGTTTACCAGAAATGATTTATGACATCGGATAAAATTGTTTATCTCCAGCTTTTTCTCTACCTTCTTAAGGCTTTCATCCCCAAGGACCTTTTCTTTTCCGATCTTTAGTGTAGAGTAATTCCCTTCAGCCTCCACAAACCAGATATCTTCAGCCTCGATCGCACATTCTTCGCCGCCGATCTGCATTAGTATTTTAGCGCTGTTACAGCTTTCTTTAAGAGCGATCCTGATATATTTGTCCAGATTCACATATGGTATGGGTTTCTTTTCAAAGCCAAGAGTCCTTATACTTACGGTATCAATTTTACTTTCTTCATGACTTGTAACAAAAACGATCCTCCAGATAAGAATGCTCTGCTCCAATTCACGCAAAAGTTCCACCCCGGACATACCCGGCATTTCAATGTCAAGGAACAGCAACAAGAGCCTCTCGCCCTTATATTCCATAACCTGTTTGGCCGACTCGAAAACTACGCAACGGCCTTCTATGGATGTTGCTTTAAAAAACTCCTCTACCTTTTTTCTGAGTTCCTCCCTGTAGCCTTCCTCATCATCGCAAATCCCAATATTGATCATATTTTATCCCCTTTCACAATCCCCACGATCCCCACAATCTAATATATATTATTACATTAAATCATTAAAGTCAATAAATCCGTTTTTACGTATAAAAAAAGAGCACTCAAAAAAGAGTACCCTTTTAAAGTAAAGAGGATAAATCTATGCAGTACTTAAATATAGTACCTGTCGTTTCCTTCCGTTTTTATAACCCCTTCCGCTACCATATTTTCAGTTAATCTTCTGAAGGAATTCGGATAGAACACACCTGCTTCCTCAAGTGTCTTTGCAGTTGCAGCCGATGTTGCTCCCGCTGCCCTTAATCTGCTGACTATGGTTTTCTTTCTTAACATAAACGGTGGTATAATAAACATTTTCCCTCCTTCTAAACAATATGCCTCACAACCATCTTGTTTATACACTACACAATTGTATAGCCGCCGTCAATAACCAGATTATGACCGGTTATCATTCTTGCCCCGGAACTTGCGAGAAAGATCACTCCGTCCGCGACATCCTCAGGCAATGCATATTCACCGAGCGGTATCTTCTCCAGGTATATCAGCCTGTTATAGGGGCTGTTAAAATAATTTTTATTTTTTTCCGTAAGGATAAAAGTAGGCGAGACGCAGTTCACTCTTACATTATATTTTGCCCACTCACAGGCCAGGGCTTTTGTCATCCCCACCAGCCCGGCCTTACTCGCACAATAATGTGCACGGTTCTCATTACCTACTATACTGTGCTGTGAAGATATGTTCACAACTACGCCTTTTCTTTTCAACAGAAAACGATCGGCTATTGCCCGGGTCAGAAAAAATATGCCCTTCAGGTTTACATCCAGCACTTTATCCCAAACATCTTCATCGATCATTCTGGCAGACATGGGATGATTGATCCCGGCTGAGTTGATCAATATATCAACATCCTGTTCATTCTGTTCGAGTTTTTGAACCAGCGCCGATATATCATCTTTAAGGCATATATTTACCGCATACCATAATATCTCCGTCTCAGCTTTTTTCTGACCTGCCCCGGTCATATGCTTTATTAACCCGGAAGTTTCCTGCGATATCTCTTTTAATACAGAAGCTTTTTCCGGAAGGTCGACCAGGATCAGTCTTTTGCACTTTGCGGCCAGTTGTCTGACCAGCGTCTTTCCCACCGCTCCCGCTGCTCCTGAGATCAGAATACATTTATCATAAAAATCTTCATCCATTTTACTAAACTCCAAAACTATATATTCATTATCATCATCTGTCCGTCGGTTTTATATTTATATATATATTTCACGATAAACCTTATGCTGCTGACCGTTACGGCAATGTAGAGGATGATCGTAAAAATGTCTCCTGCCTGCCCCACACCGTATTTTTTAAACAGATCGTTTAAACCTGAGATACAATAGCCCCAAAACACCCAGCGAAAGATCAGATTTATAAATCCATATACCGGTAAGATAACCTTGTATTTAAATCTCAAAGGAAGATCCTGATACTTTTTTATGTTTCCGACCGCCGACATAAACATCATAATACTTTTATCGTAGAGATTATGTATGCCTGATGCGGCTACTGTCATCCAATACGCGTCAAACCTTTCGAAGGGCAGCATATTTCTTATTATCGTGGCGAACTGAAATACAAAGTAATAAAACAGCAATTCGCAATGCATTCCTCTTAACTGCAGGAAAATATATAGAACCAGCGATGCTCCGGCGAAAAACGTGTTGCACATAAGCCCCGCTGCCGATACGATAAACATCTTTCTTTTATCATTTGTCATATAGATCGTACTGACATCCATATAAAATACCGGCATCAGATAAAACAGCTTTATCCCCATTCCCGCTATGCTTCCGGCATATTTATAACACGCCGCGGCATGGAACAATTCATGCATTACGGATGTGAGCAGGACCATAACAAACAATAATATTATCGTTTTCAGATCAAACGAGACATTATTCAGGCCATAAATGACGGAATCCGGGTAAAAGATGAAGGAAAGCAATATTCCCGAAAGGCTTAGGGCAAACAGTAAAAGCCCCATATATGACACCATAGCACCGGGTATCTTCAAAAATGCATATGTTTTGTCGGAAAGGGAAAATTTAATAAGATTTATGTTCGAAAGATCTTTTACGGCTTTGTTTTTTTTCGTTTCCCCGTCCAGAAACCCAAGTTCCTGAAATTTACCGTAAAGAAATTCTTTTTGCTCCCCGGATAACCCGCATTCCCATTCAGACTCCTCTTTCTGTTCCCTTAGCGAACGTAAGAACAGGAATTCACTTTCCCCCAGTTTAATAGTTTTGTTGGATGCTTCATTTTGAACAATATAAGATGAATCATCGATTTTTTTAACTTTCAAGTTCCGCTCCTTATTTTCCTGTTTTTTCTGATCGTGCCGGATCAGTCCCTGGATAAACTGTATAGGAAACATATCCTGTTTGTTTATTATGTACCTGCAGCAAATGCAATGATGGTAACAACTGATGCTACTGCACCGAGTCCTGTGCAAAAACCGCTTACGAAATCATCACTTACCATTTCTTCCATGGTTTCAAGTTCTTCAAATTGTAACTCCTTTGTCATATTTTTCACCTCCCCTTATGTATTATATTTAAATGTGATCAAATGCCGATCAGGTTCCTGCAGCAAATGCAATGATGGTAACAACCGATGCCACTGCACCGAGTCCTGTGCAAAAACCATTCACGAAATCATCGCTTACCATCTCTTCCATGGTTTCCAACTCTTCAAATCTAAGCTCTTTATTCATTTCATTTTCCCCCTTTCAATAATAGTTTTATTGCTATATCCCTATACAGTTTATCCAGGAACTAATCTCTCTTAAGTAACAGACAGCATAAAACTGCGATCAGCGCCAGTAAAAGAGCTATAGATGAGCCTATTATCTTTTCTTTACTGTGTTCTCTTATCGCCGCCACAAGTGCTCCCAACATTCCCAGAGCAATGAATGAAACAACTATTGCCCAAACCCATCTTATCTTGTCACTCACTTTTCTTCTCCTTCTATCTAAATAAACCGGCTTTTTCAAACAGTTCCATTGAAGACCCTGCAATATAGGAACTGTCCTCTTTTCCGTAACCCAATTCACTTTCAAGCAGATCCGCAAAATTTTTTTGAGGTATTTTCCCGAAAATGTATTCCGCAACAAGGGCATACTCCCTGCTGATCCGAAAAACCTTTCCGGTAAGGGGTGACCATATTGTATATACGTCTCTGCCGTGCACAACACAAACATAGGGGCAGAACAAACACTTTGTCTCCTTTTTACCTTCATAACGGACATCGGTAATATTTTGAAAATATATGTTTGATATTTTGATCTCCTCCAACGGGATCTTCGCAAATACTTTGAATTTCCCCTTAAGATCCTTTACAAGATTTGTTTCATAATACAATGCCGAAATGTATGGATAATTTCTTTTGAGATCACAAAATCCGTTCCTCAAGAATCCCGACATGAAAGAGCACTTGGAGCATATATCCCGACAATCGCAGCTTCCGCAGTTCCTTCTGCTTTTTTCCGTCTCGTCGATCACGGCGCATTTATTTTTCATTTCCGCTAGACTTGATCTTTCGATATTCCCGATCTTCAGCCTTTTCTGATCGCAGGGAAAAACGTTACCGTCTTTGTTTATACTGATCTGAGGAAGTTTTCTGACCGTACATTCCTGCTCGCTGAGAAATCTGCAGATCATTCTGATCTGTCCCTCCCAAAAGGGAGATCCAAAAACCGTATTGGTTCTGTGATAGTATTCAAGATCCTCTTTAAGCATTGCAATATCTTCTTCGGCTTCAAGTTCATAGAGCAGTTGCTCATCCTTGGCTACCCGGCACTCTTTACGTTTGTGATAGGGGATCTTAACAAATCTTTTAAACCCTTTTACCGTATTTCCGTTAATAATGATCTTTTCTTTATCCGAATACACCAGGTTTATGGGAAGCAGCCTGTTATCATCAAGATACTGCTTTATATTGTCCTGAGTGCTCTGTATCTGCTGCATATCTCTGTCTTCATCGCACTCTGTGCAAATGGATGAATTCACATTGCAAAGGCCGGTGATCTTATCGAAGATCTTCTCCTTCGCAAAACCCTCTTCCGTTTTTATATGCTTTACTGTCCCGTCAAGGCCTGCAAGCGGATAGTTTCCCACAAGGCTCATGTAATATCCCCGGGCAAAAGTCATATTATATGCCTGCATGTCATCCGGAACCCCCTCGTCTTCATCGGGTTCATATTCTATACAGCAATCCCTGTCAAACTCTATCATCCGGGAAGCCAGCGCATTTATAATGTTCCTGTTTCTCTCGTTCACAAACAACAAAAATTGGGAATCACCTCTTAAAAACAAATGCTTCACAGTATTGTCGAGTGATGAAAGATGATCGACCTCAAAAAATTCATATATTCTTTTTTCTGCCTGCAGTCTTTTAATTACCCGCTCGGTAGCAGAACTCCTCCTGCTACCGAACAAGCCGTCTTTATCTCTCCCAATACTTACAAGAACGATCTTTTTGTCATAGTCCATTGCCTATCCCTTACTACACAGCGTTCAGACAACTCCTGAGCGACTCCTGATATACCGGATTTTTCTCCTGATATGCCTTTACTCTTTTTATCATGTTTTCATACAGTCTTATCATCTTTGTTGCTTCGGCCGATTCCCTGTCTTCGGCATTATAGCGGATAGTGGGATATTGCTTTATAAATATCTCATCTATATTTTTGAATAATCCGTCTATATATGCACAGTATTCCGCATCATAAAGCTTATATAAATATGCTGTTACTTCTTCATGGCTTAACGCATTGTTTCTTCCGATGAAATACTCTCTGATCAGCTTGTACCTTATATCCGTTTTTTCGGTCCTCTTTGCGATAACACTTAAAAAGATCTCCATGTTTTGCAAAGCCAGATCGAATCTTCCCATCATTGCATTACACATCGAAAGCATATATATATAATCTGCTTCCGCCTCGCTTCCTATATACGGATAAGAGGACATAAGACCTGTATGATCCTTAAGCCTGTTCTCCGCAATACTTCCGGAATAATAACTCAAAACACTTGTCAGATACTTTACATTGTCCCTGTTTACAAGTCCCGGATTGTTTATAAGGTTCTTTACATGATAGCGGGCATTTTCAGCTTCAAAAGCCATATCATCCGCAACATTCATTTCGGATAACCCCGGCACCAATATGTGATACGCCGGTAAACCGATAAAAGTGGCATCATGTATCAATATGTCATATCCGTCTTCCAGAAGCTTATTAAACCATTTTTCTCTCAGTTCCCTGTTACTCTTGGTCCTTACATCCTCCGGTTCAGAAAATTCATATGTCGGTTTACTTCCGAAAATCTGGTAGGGGAAATTGGTCTCGGAGGTCTTAAAACCGTTCATTATGTTTATGTTACTCCCCACACCGGCATTGGAAAAATCGAAGGTGGATCTGGTAGCAAATTTTTTAATGTTTACTCCCTGAGTTGCCTCGGTAAACAAGCGTTCCATTGCTATACCGTAATCCGGATGAGCGCCGTATTTTATACCGTATTTCTCAGTATTCTTTTCAACCACAACAAGCCCTGCCACAGGATATTTACCTCCGAAGGAACAATCCTTCAAATAAGCATCGTAGCCTGCCATGTTTCGAACTGCCTGATACATCTCATATATTTCGGGATATTTTTTTACATAATCTTCCGAAATATCCGGAAGAACAGGTTTTTCTCTGGAAATCCTCGCATGGACAATTCTCTCAAATATTTCGGAAATGCCCTGTACAAGCGCCTCATCCATATCATTTCCCGCACACATTCCATTGCTTCCGTAGTGAAGGTTGTACATAAAGTACGGGATATACTGCACTTTCTTTTCCCTTAAGCTGTAAAAAGGTACACAGAGAAAAGAATCCTCTACTCCGTAGACGTTATAATCCATCTTCTGAAGTTTCTTTAATACAGCCTTTTTTTCTTCCGCAGAAGAATTTCCGACGCCTCTTCTATCAAGTACCATCCTGATAAAAGAACTGTCCTCTCTGATCAACTCCTCTGAAGTGAGTCTTCTTTCTTCGGGGAAAAAACTAAACTTAAAACTGTTGTTTGCGATCAGGGTGCAAAAAGTCTGGTTCGGTACCAATTTGTAATTCTGCAGCCTTTCACAGAATTCCGCATAAGCACTGGCTCTTGCATATTCTTTGGTCATACCTTTCCCGTTGGCCCCGATGAGTGTTCCTTTTAAAGACACTCTTAAAGAATATGTCCCGATATCCGATATATCCATCCACTCTTCATCTAATTCTATGCCCAGCTCATTCAGTTTATTTAAGATCCTCTCCACTGTTTCAACCGGACTGCAGGATTTAAATTTTAATTTATGGTTGTCTCTGTTCACTGCTCATTCCTCTCCGGCTTTTGAAGCATTTGTTTTGTTAAGCCGTCTTAAACGTCTTCTTTCTCTTCCCACCTTAAGTTGTTTTCTGAATACGATCAGGAAAAGGATCAACAGGATTATACATACCCCGACTGCCGTTATAAAACCCTTCATTGCTTCGTCCATTTTTTAATCTCCTTTACTTTTTATGCGTCAACCGCAATATTTTTTGAAAAAACCTTCTGTCCCAGCTTATATATCAATCCCAAAAACAGGATAGATATGCCTTCTATAACTATGAATTCCACATTCGAAAACTCATTTTTTATGATCCCGCAAAAATTTTGAAAGAATGAGAAAACAGGGACATAGGTTGCCCATTTAAAAGCTCCCTGATATGAATTGACGGTAAACCCGAATATTATATATGAGGCAAACATCGGAGCCATGACCATCAGATTTAAAGGTCCTATGTCTTCCGTATTCTTCACGAAACTGCATACACTTATTGCCAGTGCCATCAGGCCGAAGCCCGTTATGATACAATGGATAAATATCTTTACCATGGTAAACATTCCGATCATCCCGTAATCCTGTGTAATGTCAGCATTATTGTTGATCATGGCCGCCACTATAGGACCAAAGATCAGTGCAAAAGAAACAAGGATGACCACCATACTTCCGACAATATGCGCTGTATAAAACTGTTTCTTTGAAACCGAGGTCAGGATTATTTCCGTAACCTTACTTCCCTTTTCATTTCCGACTTCAGCCCCGACCCTGATAAGAAGCAGTGACATGAGAAGAAAGATCAATATCCCGGTGGACAATATAAACAGAAACATCCTGTTATCAAGCTCATTATCTTCGACCTCAGATTCGATCGTTATGTTTTTATTCAGGAGTATTTCCGCATCAGCCTCTGTCAATGTATCTTTATGGGTTCCGATATAGCGGCCGAGATTATGCTTTAAGACCTCGGCCGTTATCAGATTGAGTTTTTTCTTGCCTGCCTCCGTTTTTATAACGATCTTATATCCATCGTTTGAAAAGTCTACGGAAATATCCTCCCCATGTTTTGCATCCGTTTTTTCGATCACATGTATGTCTTCATCCTGTGTCAGATCCAAAGCGATATTGCTTTTTATATAGATATCATTGTTTTTATGTATGATCCCGGTGATAGCCGGCCAGAAATTTATCACCGCCGATGCCAGGAAAACCACAAGCAACGTCAGCTTAACCGCTGTCGAAAACATTATATTGGATATATTGATCCGTATCGCATTTATCAGTTTTCTACTCACTCTCCGTCACGCCCCTTCCGATCTTTCTGAAGATTTCCGCCAACGTAAACTTTCTCACATAAAAACGTTTACAGTATTTGTCTTCCAACACGTTATATATGCTTTTGGCAACTTCCGTGTTCTCGATCTCAATATGAAAGATCGAATCCTCTTTGTGAAATTTCCTGATCCCTTTTATTCCCGCAAGCATATCTTCCCGCAACGTTTCGTTTTCTATTTCGAGAATGAGATTGTAGCGTTCCTGTATCTTTTCAAGATTTCCTTCCTCTATTATGTGTCCTTTTTTTAATATGAAGAACTCATCGCATTTGGTTATATTGTCAAACAGATTGTGCGTAGAGAACAATATGGTACAGCCTTTATCCCTAAGTTTTAATAAGATCTCCCATAAAGAATCGACTGTTATGATATCAAGGCCGCTGAAGGGCTCATCCAGTATGATCAATTCCGGATCGTTTGCTATCGCCAGTATGATCTGTAGTTTCTGTTGATTGCCTTTCGAAAGATTTCCTATCTTTTCATACTTGATCTCTGACATACCGAACTGTTCAAGACCCTCAAGGATATATTTTTCGGCTTCTTTTTTCTCATATCCCTTATACATAAGCAGCTGTGTAAGATGGTCTATAACGCACTTTCTTGTGTCGATCCCTCTTACTTCGGGAAGATAGCTTATCCTGTTTGCAAGCTCTATGCTGCTTTTATTTCCGTCTATCAGACTTTCTCCCGAATATTGGGTAATGATCCCGCAAAGGATCTTAAACAATGTACTTTTCCCGGCTCCATTGTGTCCGATGACCGCTGCGATCTTTCCTTTTTTTACACTGATACTTACGTTATCCAAAGCCCTGACACCATTTTTGTATGTCATGCATATGTTTTTCATATCTATCATATGTTTTCCGTCCTCTTAAGCCCTTTTATTTTTAATACCGCATCCTGCAACATTACTATTAAGAAAAGTGTTATGCTCGCTGCAAGAAACAAGCTTGTTATAAATACAAGTCCTTCATAAAACTTCCATTCTCTTGAAGAGATTATTCCGGGAAGCATATATATGACATTCAGGAACTGAAATATAAACATGTTCACTATGCCCAGTTTATTGATCTTTGATCTATCGTTTGAGATCAAAAACGGCCCGAAGATCGCATATATCATCAGGAAAACATTTCCCGCAGTCCTGAGTTCCGGGAAGCAGCCTTCTATAAAAAATACAAACAGTGTAAGTATTATGCTTGCAAAGATCGCTTTATCAACCACTTCTTTCTTATTCTTACCGACGAATCTAAAAACCAGATCATTCATGCAATCTGTACATTCGATCTTGTTCGTATATCTTAATCTTCCTTTATCTATAAGGACCTTAAACGCCTCTTCGGATACCTTTCCCGCCATTTCATGCATCATAAATCCCAGCGAGGGTGCAATACCGCCGATCCGTTCCCTGTTTTCGTCACTTTTTAATATTTCACCGTGTAATAACGTTTTCCCCGGAATATACGTCGGTCCCACAGCCGGATATGAATCCATGACAATGGCAGATATGTATTTAAGCTCATGTTTTTCACATACACTGTCCAGCCATTTTGAAAAAGACAGCGGAGAATCCAGGGATTTGATGACCAGATCATACCTCTTCTCCATACACAGCTGTTCCAGATCCGCTTCTGATGAGATCATTTTGCAAACTGCATTGATCGTCACTTCCGAATTGATCCTTATAAGTTTTTCTTTCAGAACATCTACTTTGTTTTTTCCCACATCCTGTTCATCATAAAGCAGCTGACGATTAAGATTGCTGATCTCAACCGTATCATGATCTACCAGAGTCAGTTCTCCTACGCCCAGTGCTGTAAGATTCCAGCCCACATGACTTCCGATACCTCCGCAACCCAGGATCAGAACCTTCTTTTTTTTAAGAATATCCTGCGCATTACCGCATTGGTTTCTCCAATAAAAAGCTTTGGAGCGGGAATATTTGCTCATCTGATCGATCGGAGTCTTTAACAGGATCTGATCCTTGATCCATTCCTCAAAAAGTTCTTCTCCGAATATCTGCTGAAAAAATTCCTTTTCGATCCCCTTTCCTTCAAGCAGCTGTTTAAAAACAAATTCCTGTTTATCATTTAGATCTATATAGGAAAAGCTTCCCTTTGACATACCGAGTTCAACAAAGGAATACCCTTTTTCTTCCTTGATCACGGTGTAATATAAATTCAGATAGTACAAGCTCCGCCTCCGTTTTATACAAAATAGGAAATAATATTGACAACCCAGGACACAAGAATGACCGGAATATAAGAAACGACCAAAATCCCGAATGAAAAATAAAAGATCTTATCGGCAGGTTCTGTATCCGTCTTTTCATATTGCAATATGTACGGCTGCCTGTTTATGATCTTGTTCATAGCCGTAACAAATGTGTTTTTAACACTCGCTATCGACTTCTCCCTTAGATTCTCCTCCCCTATCATTTCCTGGAAAATAAAATATCCGTCCAGTTTAAAGAAGATCAATAAATTGGTTATTATCAATGTAATATTGGAAACTCCGTACAACACGAAATACTTTGAGATCTCCGGCTTAATAAAAAATGCTGTACCGAAAGCTATCCCGGCCAAAAGAAAATTCATCAGCATTCCCGCAAACAAAACGCACAATCTCTGCCTTTTCTTGCTTAAAGTTGCTATATAACTAAGGTTTGTATATGCATAAGGCATAAATATATAGATCATTATCCCGATCTCAGGTACATTCATTTTATATGACCGCGCTATCGACGCATGGCCCAATTCATGCAACGAAACCGATATCCATATCATAGGCAGCATCCAGAGTATGCTCCGAAATTCCTGTATCCCGTTCATCATCTCTTCGTTCAGACGCCCACTGAGTAGCAGGCCGATCAGTGATGTAGCGAAGAGTGGAATTGAAAGATATTTTAAAGCAAATGCCAGTATCCTGTTCCACACCGCGTCTTCCGAAATAAGTCTGTTGCCGTTTATTAATCCTATCTTCTTCTGAAACCTTTTTTTTCCATCTTTATAGTTTTTTTCATTATCATTTACAAAATGCAGTTCTTCAAATTTTATAAACAGTCTTTCAATATCTTCCTTGGAATAACATCTGCTGATCGCTGACAGTTCCTCATAATTTTTGGTACCGTCCGCTTTCAACAATAACGAATACTCTTCCTTACCTATCACATAACTTTTCTTTGTTATTTTATGAAACAAATATACCCGATCGTCTTTTCCTACATTAAGATCCAGGTTTGTACTTATACACGGACAATTATTCACCACCATACCCATTCCTGTATTATTCTGTTCGGATTTTAAAAACGATACGGTTGCCTCCGACAACAACCGTATCGAACTTAAGTAAAAAGATTAGCAAGCTGCTACAGCAACTATAGCGAGAATTCCTACACCTGTAACTACACCTGCAGCAACGCCTGCCTGATAGTCGGACAAAGGTGCTTCGATTGTCTCAAGCTCAACGATGTTGAACTGTTTTGCATCAAATGTCATCTCCATGTTCTTTCCCTCCTCTATTATTTTTTATAAGCAAAGCGGAAATCTGTGATCCGCTCTCCTCATCGTTTAGAACGCGGTTCCTGCCGCGTGGGCTCCTTAAGCCGGAACCTGTGATGAAGTCCCGTAGCCCGGCCACATTATCTTTTTCCGAACAGGAACTCCAGCAGCTCGATAATATAACCGTTATACACTGTTAAAACACAAAACAATAAAGCGCTGATTTTTCTCATAATTACCCTCCAATAAAATTAAATTGAAACATTAACTGTGCCTATCAAAAATCATGTACACACAATATCATTCATTTAGCATTTTTTAAACCATTTAATGATGAACTGCAATTTGCAATGATGAACGACATTTTTTGGCTTTTTTGAACCACTGACCCCGTCCCCAAAGGGTCATTTATTGCAAATACAAAAAACCCGACCACCTTTCGGCGTCGGGTTTTTAATGTTAAATATCTTTTATTTTGAATACAATCTGCGAGTCGCTAATGATGCCTCCATAATTATTAATGTATTTCAAACCCTTATTTACATCTTAAGGTTTTTCTCCATTTCCTCCTGAACCTCGGGAATAGCAGAAAGCATAGGTTTTACATCCTTGCCCTTTATATTTCTGTCAACATAATTCCTCGTGATCTTTATTACTATCGGTGTTAAAGCAAGCACACCTACAAGGTTCGGGATCATCATAAGTCCGTTGAAGGTATCGGAAATATCCCAGGCAAGGGATGATGTCATAACCGCTCCTGAAATGATCATGATAACAAAAATAACTCTGTAGATCTTGGCGCCGCGAGTGCCAAAAAGATATTCCACTGCTTTTGAACCATAATGTGACCATCCCATAACAGTCGTAAATGCAAAAAGCAAAACAGCCAAAGCTATAAACCATTCACCGGGCTTTCCAAACACATTACCAAAAGCCGTAGCAACCAGAGTAGCATCATTGACGTCGGCAGCAGGCGCACCTGTTGTCAGATCTATAAGTCCCGATGAAAGGACCACAACCGCTGTCATGGTACAAACTATCATAGTATCCGCAAATACTTCGAAGATACCCCACATGCCCTGCTTTACAGGCTCGGTTACATTCGAGTTGGAATGAACCATAACAGAAGAACCAAGACCGGCTTCATTTGAAAATATGCCTCGTTTACAACCGTTTTTTATGGCTATCTTCAATGCTTCTCCGGCAATACCGCCTGCAAGAGCCTTTGCTCCGAAAGCAAATTTAAATATGGAGCCGATCATTGCTCCGATTGAAGAAATGTGAACAAACATTATTATTATCGAACCAATAACGTAGATTATAGCCATAAAAGGAACAACTCTTTCCGCAAAAGAAGCTATTCTTTGAAGTCCGCCAATTATAATAAAGCCGCCGATAAGCATGAGAACGACCCCAATTATCCAGTTGACAATGCTTACTCCCAGGAAGGAGGGGGCTGTCACGCCGTTAAAGAAAGCCGATTCCATGTTCAGGGTGATCTTGTTGATCTGGCCCATGTTTCCTATACCAAAGGAAGCAAGGATCGCAAAGCAGGCAAAAACCACCGCCAGGACCTTACCTATATGCTTAAAACCTTTATATCCTCCAAGTCCGTCTGTGAGGTAATACATAGGTCCGCCGGACCACTCTCCGTCTTTATTCTTTCTTCTGTAATATATTCCAAGAATGTTTTCGGAATAATTGGTCATCATCCCAAGAAATGCCGCAACCCACATCCAAAAAACTGCACCGGGTCCACCTACGCAGATAGCTGCAGCAACGCCTGCTATATTTCCGGTTCCTATGGTAGCGGCAAGCGCCGTACAAAGAGCCTGAAACTGCGATACCGAGCCTTTATCTTTCTTTTTGTGGGTATCCTTGCGAAACATAGATCCGATGGTATTCTTCCACCAGTGAGAAAGATGTGACACCTGAAAACCTTTTGTGATCACAGTACATATAAGACCTGTGCCGAGAAGCATGATGATCGCGAACCAGCCCCATGCAAAGCTGTTGATCTTATCATTAAGATCCGCCAATTTTGTTAAGAAACTTTCCATTTTTTGTTCTCCTGTCCTTTTGCCTGAGAGATCGGTAAGATAACCTTACACCTTCGGCTCCCACGTTGGGTCTCTCCAAGATATTATGAAAAATGTCCAAAGACAACCGTATGGTCCGCCTTTGGACGTTACACCCAAGAATTATAGCAACAACGCTTTAATGTGTCAATACTTCTCTGTGCTAAAGATAGCGTCAAGTTTTATTCGGAAAAAGAGTCGAAAACAGTCTCCTATTAGTCAAGCTTTAATGCCTTTTGCAATCGTTAGTTCCCAAAAGCCCATGCCAAGAATATTGTCTCTGTTTTGTAGATTATCTGTTATTGATAAATTAGATTTTCTTTATTTTACAGATTTTTGTTGTATTTTATCTCTACCGGTGGTATAGTCATATACACCAGAACTGCATCCGATCCGGATGAGAAACGAGGAAGCATATGAATTCTATAGGACCGATCATCGCTAAATACAGAAAAGAAAAGCATCTGACACAGCCTGAGCTTTCGGATCTTCTGCTTAAAGAAGGCATAGAAGTAACGGACAAGGCTCTCTCCAGCTGGGAAAGTGGGCGCACAGAGCCGGGAATACACCAGCTCTTCTCTTTGTGTAAGATTCTCGGTATTAAAGATATATATGAAGATGTCTTTGGGAATAACCCTTACAATCCTTTAAACCGATTAAACGACCTGGGGAAAGACAGAGCATATGAATACATAGATATGCTTGCCTCAAACGAAAAATTTTCAAAACAGGTCGATTCCAAATCCCGGAGAATAATAAAGCTCTATACTCTCGGTGTTTCCGCCGGTACCGGTAACTTCCTGGATGATGAAAACTTTGAAGAGTTTGAAACTGATGAGTTCATCCCTGCAGGAACCGACTTTGCGGTACACATTACCGGAGACAGCATGATGCCCATGTTCAGGGACAGACAGATCATCTTTGTCCACAGTCAGAACACGCTGGAAGACGGCGAGATCGGCATATTCTCCCTGGACGGAAACGCTTATTGCAAAAAGCTTATGAGAAACAAAAAAGGAACCGCTCTCATATCTCTCAACAAGAAATATGATCCGATTCCCATTACCGAAGACAGCGCACTGGCAGTTTTCGGTCGAGTACTCATCTAATTATTATTCTTGAAACTGAAGAAAGGAGTTTCCCATGGTAGATTCGTATCTTTGGCTTAATACGCCCATACAGATGATTTCCTGCACAGACACCGATGGGAAGATCACTCCTATCCGCTTTCGCTTTCGTGACCGTGACGAATCCATAGTAACCGTCACTATAGATCGCATTCTCTCCACCGATCAGGGCGACAATAAGATGGGACCCACCTTTGAATGCGCCGCCACCGTCTGGGGAACCGAGAAAAGGTTTAATCTCCACTACAGCCTGTATTCGGGGAAGTGGGTAATGAAAAGGATCGGGCAATGAAAGTGCACTGCTCTTTTTTATGGATATTTCTTTGGTGCTTTCAATCCTTAAGGCAGCATAACGGAACGACATAGACTCCGTTCTCCATCCTATAAGCCACTTTGTTCTTCGTTACAACCATCAAAAATGCAGGTTTTCCCGTTCTGTCCCTGTCAATGTCGTCAGCGATTTTTATCAAATTCTCTGCAGCTTTCCTGATATCATCTTCGCCTCCGAGTTTTACCTCTACAAGCGCCCAGGAACCATCCGCAAACTGCAGTACAGCATCAGCCTCACGTTTTTTTGAATCACGGTACTTGTAAACACGGGCTCCTATCGCATCAGCATACACTCTGAGATCATGCACCACCAGTGATTCAAACAACAATCCAAATGTGGTAATGTCTCTAAAAATCCCTTCCGGGGTTATACCCAAAGCCGCCGCCCCTATGGACGGATCAGAAAAATGTCTTGTCTCCTTTGTTCTGATGGCCGTCTGACTCCTAAGATTCGGATTCCATGCAGGAAGTTCTTCTATGACATACAGATTCCTGAGGACATTCAGATACTTTGCAAAAACATCTTTATCAAAAGTTTCATCACTTCCCACGCAATCTTCCAATAGCGTCGTGTCCGCGGCGGCTATTGAAACATTTCTGGCATAGGAGCGCATAAGTTTTCTTGCTTTCTGCTCATCCTTCTTGATAGGTATATCTTTCAACGAGAAAATGTCATCCGTAACAACAACCTCATAATAGTCCCTCGCCTGTGCCAAAGAAACATCCCTGTCCTTACCTATCGCAACAGGCCATCCGCCTCTGCATATATAAAACGCATAGTCATTTATGTCTTTCTTTGAGATTGCCTGAGAAAACCTGCCGTTTTTAAGGTCCTGTAGCGATACGCTTCCGTTGCTGTCCCCCGTTTCATAGAGAGACATGGTGCGCATCATCTTTCGTATTATCCTTCCGTTTCCGGTATGCCTGCTGCTCTCATCATCCAATTCGTTTCTGCCTTTATCGGTGACACTACCCGTCAGGATGTACTGTCCAAACTCTCCCGTCCTATCCACTTCATACTTAACCTGGTCCCAAATGAATGATACATGCTGCCACTCGTCAATCAATATGGGCTTGGGCCCATAGTTTAGAAAATTACTCGGAGAAATTTTTGCCAACTCTATAAATTCATTTCTTGATTCAAGTGGCATCAGATCAATGATCGTTTTTGCATATCTTTTTGCTGTGGTCGATTTTCCACACCATTTTGGCCCAACAATAACCAGTGCACCTTTACTCTTAAGACTGAATTCCACTATTCTATCGAACAATCTATTGATATATCCGTTATCATTCATGCCTGCACACGCTCCTTTTTAAAGGATTGTATCTCAAATCGGAAGAAAAATCAACTTTCGGTCGGAAGAAAAATAGGTTTTGAATCGGAAAAAAAATAGTTTTTCGGTCGGAAGAATGTGAGGTTATCGTTTTACCGCTATTTCTCCGACGCTTGCCGTACAGTTCTTTTGAACTGCATAAGTTGATCCATAGTCATAGCAGGGCTATCTTCATCAAATAAAGGGGCCATTTTTTCCGCAGCCTCAAGTTCAAGGCTCTCCTGCTCTGTCAGCTCATTTGAAAGTTCTTTCAAAGTCATCCTCGCCATACTCATACCTCTCTTTCTCAGGTTTTGTTGCGATATGCGCAGAAATGATTCTGATCACATTATGAAACATTCTCTACGTTGCTCCTTACTGTTCTTTTTCATACCATCAAAAGGTTCATCACCATCGTGGTCATGATATCCTTTTCCTTCGGATCAGATTCTGCGATCATCAAAGTGATTGCAACAAGTGCTCCGTCGCTTATGATCTTTTGTCCGTTTCTGAAAAGAGCATTGTTTCTGTTCAGAAATTCCAGAAACAGAGAAGCTGCAATACGCTTACATCCGTCAGCAAAAGGATGATCCTTGATCATAAAATACAGCAGATTAGCAGCTTTTTCTTCCAAAGAAGGATAAACTTCTCCACCAAATACATCCTGATAAACCGCAGCAAGTATTCCTTCAACTTTACCGGGTTCTTTTTCGACACCGAAAACATCCGATCTGAATGTATCTTCCATACCGGAAACCATCCTCATGCAATCCTCATAGGTTATCCTATAAACAGGCCAATTCCCCTCAGGCTTTGTCAGACTCTGGTGGTCATATCTGTCAAGGAGCTGCAGAGCTTGTGTGTACATGTTCACAGCTTTCAGCACATCATCCTGCTCAACAGCCATTGTATTTGCCAGCATCTTTGTCTGTATCTCAACCGTCTTCTGCAAAGCCTCCAGGCGTTTTTCATTGATGGCATAACCGTTCAACGTGTAGTCTTTCAAAACCTTATTTGCCCATCTTCGGAATGCAATACCTCGTTTTGAATTAACTCGGTATCCCACGGACAGTATCATATCTAGGTTGTAGATCCTCGGTTTTCTACCTCCTGAACTTTTGTCGGAAAAACCGACAGAAGTCTCATCAAGTTCTCCGGACTCAAGTATTTTGGTAATGTGTTCGCTTATAGTAGCGTGTTTTACTTCAAACAGATCTTCCATCTGCTTTTGAGTGAGCCAAACGGTATCCTTATCAAAACTCACCTGAACTTCAATGCTTTTATTCTCTTCATTAAACAGAACGATTTCATTCATACCCATGATCCTCCCCATCTCGTATAGCATCAGCAATACCCGCAATTCCCCTTTTCAGGTGCCTCTATTCCAGACTCGTACTGAGCTTTGAATTCCATATTTATTTCCCTAATTTCTTTCTTGCCGTCGATGTAATCCTGGTACATCTCGGCGAGTCCGGCGGCGCAGCCGTCACAGGAGCCGTCGATGCTCCCGATGGATTCCGCAACGATCCGTTCCCGCTCTTCCCTTGTTGTATCTTTTATAAGAATTGAGTCCATAGTGATCCCTCTCATTCCTCGATGGAGTACTCCATCATCTCATACTTAAGCTTTGTCCCTTCCACGATCTCCTCCGGAAGCAACGCCCGCGCCACAAGTATCAGATCTTCGGATTCGATGTCCGTCCGGCGCAGATTGGCATAGTCACCATCAATGGAGACTACGATGTAATGGTATGTTGGCATATCTTTCTTCCTCCGAACTCTTCTATACCGCGCCAAATCGCATCAAAAATAAAACATTTGGCGTACTATTCCCCTATT
>JAEEGK010006366.1_pt1 | contig 28441 bp, 23 predicted proteins | sample 8958771 | NCBI WGS metagenome assembly JAEEGK01 (sample SAMN16246547, study PRJNA631951) | gut metagenome | biome: gut microbiome; feature: rumen; material: SC-attached | host: Bos | place: Iran: Karaj | collected 2018-10 | reverse complement strand
GGTGGCCAAAGATTTGAACGCCGACCTGAGCCACATCTGCGTGACGGGCTGCTCATACGCCGGCAAGATGGCGATGTACTCGAGCGCACTCGACGAGCGTGTGGCTTTGGCCATTGTGCAGGAATCGGGTGGTGGCGGCATCAACTCGTGGCGCGTGAGCGACGATTTCACAGCCCGCACCGACACCAACGTTGAGCGCATCACCAACACCAATTACACCTGGTTCAGCCCGGCTTTGAAGGATAATTTCGACGGCCGCGTTGACCGTCTGCCGTTCGACCATCACGAGATTCTGGCAATGATTGCGCCGCGCGCCGTGCTGGTTCTGGGCAATGGCGACTATGAGTGGCTCTGCGACCATTCGGGCTATGTTTCGTGCCGCGCTGCCGAGTATGTTTATCAGACATTTGGCATTGCCGACCGCTTCGGCTACGTGTTCGACGCCAAGCACCCACACTGCCGCGCATCGGACCTGCAGACTGACGCCGCAAAGGCCTTCATCGCAAAATACCTGTTCGGCGACCAAACCGCCAACACAATGATTCGCGAAACCACACCAATCATCAACGCCATCGATTATAAGAAATGGATTGAAGCGTGGGCGAAGTAAGGTAGGATTTAGGATTTAGAAAGTAGGATTTAGGATTTAGAAAGTAGGATTTAGGATTTAGAAGGTAGAACTTATAACTTCGAGAACTTAAAACTTAAAACTTCAGGAATTTAGAATAAACGAAAAGAGCCGCAGGACGAATCTTGCGGCTCTTTTCGTTTATGTCATCTGTAAATTACAGATTGAATGCGCTTTTCACAACATCGACATAGTCGAGTTTTTCCCAAGTGAAGAGTTCCACGGTGAGTTCGCGGCGGCCCATATACGGCGACTCGAACACTTTTGTCACTGTTTTCGGCTCGCGGCCCATATGTCCGTACGAAGCGGTCTCTTCGTAGATGGGGTTGCGCAGTTTCAGGCGGTCTTCGATGGCTGCCGGGCGAAGGTCGAAAATCTCGGCCACCTTCTGGGCAATCTCGCCGTCGGTCATCTTCACCTTCGAAGTGCCGTAGGTGTTCACAAACACGCCCACCGGCTTGGCAACGCCAATGGCATAAGCCACCTGCACAAGCATTTCAGAAGCAACGCCGGCTGCAACCATATTTTTGGCAATGTGGCGTGCTGCGTAGGCTGCCGAGCGGTCAACCTTCGATGGGTCTTTGCCCGAGAAAGCGCCACCACCGTGTGCACCGCGGCCACCGTAGGTGTCAACAATAATCTTGCGTCCGGTCAGGCCGGTATCGCCGTGCGGGCCGCCAATCACAAACTTGCCCGTGGGGTTCACGTGCAACGTGAAGGTTCCGTCGAACAGTTTCTGAACGCGGGCCGGCAGTTTGGCCACGGTGCGCGGAATCAGAATGTCTTTCACATCCTGCTTGATTTTTGCAAGCATCGGCTCATCGGCATCGAACTCGTCGTGCTGTGTCGAAACAACAATGGTATCAATACGTTTCGGCTGGTTGTTGTCATCGTACTCAATTGTCACCTGACTTTTTGCGTCGGGGCGCAGATAGGTCATCACCTTGCCTTCGCGGCGGATGGCGGCCAACTCAATGAGCAGGCTGTGAGCAAGTTCGAGCGGCAGTGGCATATAGTTGTCGGTCTCTGAGCAAGCGTAACCGAACATCATTCCCTGGTCGCCGGCGCCCTGGTCCATATGGTTGGCGCGCTCCACGCCGCGGTTGATGTCGGCCGACTGCTCGTGAATGGCCGAGAGCACGCCACACGAGTCGCCTTCAAAGCGATACTCGCCCTTGGTGTAGCCAATGCGGTTGATGACGCGGCGCGCAACTTCCTGCACGTCGATGTAGGCGTCGCTGCGGACTTCGCCGGCAAGCACCACCTGGCCGGTTGTTACAAGCGTTTCGCAAGCCACCTTCGATTTGGGGTCGAAAGCGAGAAAGCGGTCAACAAGCGCGTCTGAAATTTGGTCGGCAACTTTGTCAGGATGTCCTTCCGAAACCGACTCTGAAGTAAATAAGTAACCCATATCTATAAAGTTTTAAATTAGAAACTTAACTGATGGGAAAAATCGGGGAAGGTGCAATTGAAAATCGTGCTTTAGCATTTTTTTCTGTGGTTGCAATCAACTCAAATCTTTCCACAACGGGGGCAAAGGTAATATTTTTTTTAAAGCGGCAAGTGTGTTTTTCGGTCAAGCTGATGCAGTGCCGGCCATCTTCCACCCCAGCACAATATCTTGCACCTTGTCGGTGTACTCTTCAACCGTGCGGCATTTTTTGACGGTTTTCAGGGCGCGGTGCGCGTCGTCGAACATTGCCGACCAGTATTCCCAGTAGGTTGTCATTTTTTGCAGGAAATGGCCGGCACCCTGAAGGCGGTCGAGCTGCCTTTCGGCGATGGTGCCCACAAAGTTCATCAGCAGGTTGCGGCGGTTGTAGCCGTTTGGCGACTGACCGGCGATTTCAAGCGCCAGAAACGGGTTGCAGAGCAGTCCGCGGCCAATCATCAGGTGTGTCACGGTTGGGTTTTTCTCAATCAGAAGGTGCGCTTGTTCCGCGGTGCGGATGTCGCCGTTGTAGGCCACGGGGTGTGCCGCTTTCGCGATAATCTCGGGCAAAACGCCACTGTCGGCCTCGCCGTTATACATTTGCTTCCCAATTCGCGGATGCACGATTATCTCTTTAATCTTATGATGGTTAAGCACGTCAAGCACGGGCCAAATCTCGTCAGGCGAAAGGTAGCCCGTTCGCATCTTCACCGAAAGCGCGATGTCGCTCTGCGCATCGACTTCGGTGAGTATGCTGTCGATTCTTTCGGGGTAGGGTAGCAACCCGGCGCCCAGTTGCCGCTTGGCAACCATTGGGAAGGGGCAGCCAAGATTCCAGTTCAGCTCGGTGTAGCCTATAGCCGTCACGGCATTGGCCACTTGAAGAATATCGGCGGCGCTGTTGGCGAGCACCTGCGGCACAACTTGCAAGCCCCGGTTGTTCTCGGGGGCAATGTCGGCAAGGTATTTTTTGCGGATTTCACCGTTTTCAATCCTGATAAAGGGCGCGTAAAACACACCAATGCCGCCAATCCGGTTGATTGCCGACCTGAAAATGGCTTCGGTATAGCCCTGCATCGGTGCCTGTGATATTCGCATACGGCAAAAATATAATCTTCATTCACATAAAAAAACCGAACCATCTATCGGAAGGTCCGGTTTTATTTTGTTGGCAATCAGAGCTCAACGCTGTTTCGAGAATTTCGTAATCGTCCAGCGCAGACCGTCGCACACAAGCAGCACGTAGAGCAGTCCGTTCATAATCCACATCACAATAATGTTGAACCAGAACGTGTCAATCTGCAGGTTGCCAATCTGCTTGAACGGCGCGTAGAAATGGGCACGGCCGCAGCGGCTCTCGGGCTCTTTGTAAACGGGGTCCGACACTTGAATGAAATGGTCGCCCATATCGTGAATCTTCTCAATATCAACGCGGTTCAGCACAAAGTTCGACAGAGCCTCGTTGGTGTAGTTCTTCTTCAGCTCAACAAGCGCCTTGTTGCCGCCCAGCTCTTCGGCCAGGCTGCTGATTTCGCGGTCGAGAACCGATATGGCCTTGTTCTGCTTCTGCTGATAGAGTTTGGCAGTTTTGTCAAGGAACGATGTCAGGTTTTCTTGCACATCATCGTTGTATTTTTCGGGCGTGAGCAGGTCGATGTCCTCGAATTGCTGTTTCGGCGTGCGGTCGTTGATTTTCGATACTTCGGTGTGCAGAAGGCCGATAATCTGATTGCGGGTTTCCTCGTCGGCGTTAGCCAGTTTGGCAATCTTGTTGTTCAGCGCCGGCACCAGATACGAGCCAATGTAAGCCGCCTCGCTCTTCTTCTGCTCAATCAGGAAGAAATTCTTCATATACTCGTTGTCGCGGAACTGCTTCACAGCCATTGCCTCGTAGGCCCAGCGCGACGGCATAAGGTCGCCAATCACGGGCACCACCTCGTATGAGCTGATGGCCTTGTTCAGCTTGTCGAACTTCACCATTGTTCCGCTGAAAAGTAGCTGTGGCACAATCAGGAACGGAATCAGAATGTAGATGGTGACAACCGAGTCGAGCGCGGCCGAGATGTTCAGACCAATCATATTCGACACGCACGAAGCGGTGAACAGTATCAGCCAGTGGGCCAGCGTCATACCGTGAATTTCCATTATGGTGTTGCCGATGAGCACGAACGAGAGCGTCTGAATGGCCGAAATCACAAACAGAACGGCGATTTTGCTGTTCAGATAGCTTACGTGGCTCAAGTTCAGGAACGACTCGCGCTTGAGCAGCTGACGGTCGCGGATAATCTCTTCAGCGCTCACGGTCAAGCCGATGAAGATTGAAACCACAACGCCCATAAACAGATAGATGGGCAGGTTCTCGTTGCCGCTGAAGACAAAGATGTTCGGGTTGCCGCCCTCGCCGGCGATGTACTTCGTAAAGTAGGCCAGAATGAGCGCCAGCACCGGTGCCTCAAGGAAGTTGATGAGCATATATTGGCGGTTGGCCAACTTCGACAGAATGTTGCGCTCGCAGAAAATGCGGAACTGCTTGAACATTCCGGGAATGCTGAAGTTGTTCTTCGGCAAATCCTGCTTTTCGGTGTCGAATTTTATCTTCGATTTTGAGTGTTCCTCATACATTGCGGCCCATTCCTCGGGCGTTGTCTTGCGCTTGTGGGTGGTGCGGCCGTACTCGTCAACCACCTTCGACTCAAGAATCTGAAGCACCTGCTCGGGATTGATGTTGCCGCAGTGGTAACACTCACTCTCTGTGGCATTTACGTGGTTGCTCATTGTCTTGAAGTAAACCACCGAGTCAACCGGGTTGCCGTAGTAAACCAGATAGCCGCCCTTGTCCATAATGAGCAGTTTGTCGAACATTTTGAAGATGACCGACGATGGTTGGTGAATGTTGACAATCACCAACTTACCCTTCAGCGTCTGTTCCTTCAGAAGGTCCATAACCATTTCCGAGTCCATCGACGAAAGTCCCGAAGTCGGCTCGTCGACGAACATTACAAGCGGCTCGCGGATAAGTTCCAGAGCAATGTTCAGACGCTTGCGCTGACCGCCGCTGATGGTCTTGTTCAGCGGGTTGCCCACCACCAGGTCGGCGGTGGCCTTCAGGTCAAGGTCTTCCAAAACCTTGTTCACGGCCTCGTCAATCTGCTCTTCGGTGTAATCGCTGAAGCAGAGTTTTGCGCTATAGTAAAGGTTCTGATATACAGTAAGTTCCTCAATCAGCAAATCGTCCTGCGGCACAAATCCGATAACGCCGTTCAGCTTCTCTTTTTCGGTGTAGATGTTGTAGCCGTTGATGAGAATCTCGCCGCTCTGCGGTTGCAGATTGCCGTTGAGCACGTTGAGCAGCGTCGATTTTCCAACGCCCGAGCCGCCCATAATGCCGATGAGCTCGCCGCCCTGCTCGCAGAAGTTGAAGTTGTGCAGGCCGTTCTTGCTGCCCTTGAATCGGAATTCAACGCCTTTGGCCGTGAACACCACCTTCTCGGCGTTCATTGCGTTGATGAACTTCGAAACAATGTCGCTGTAGTAGATTGAGCCGATGCGCGGGCTGCGGATGGCCGAGCCTTTCGGCAGCACATAGGTGCGGTTGAGCATAATGCTGTGGCCGTTCAGGTAGAGTTCGGTCTCGCCCACGTAGCGGAAAGCGTACGCGTTGATTGACGGTAGGAACAGAATCATCACGTGGCCTTCCAAATCCTTGAAACGCAGGTGTTTGACCTCGGCGTTTGGCGATTCGTTGTTCTTGTCGAGAATCAGTATGTTTTCCTTGTGCGGAATTTCATCGAGTTTTGGATTGAGAGTGAAGGCATAGCAGTTATAGTATTCATCTTCAGGAATATTGAAGATGTCCGACACGGTTTTCACAAAGTCGATTTCCTGTTCGGTGATTTCTTCGCCAAAGCTGATGAACTCGAGCAATTGCAGCAGCACCAGTAGTTTTTGGTCTTGTTTCAGCTCGCCGTTAATCTGCTCGCAGATGCGCAGCACCTTAACCGAGTTGAGCGATGTGCGCTTGCGTTCCTGCGTGCCGTCTTTTTTGACGCCGCCACCGCGTTCCTCAACGTATTTGTCGAACAGTTGCAGATACTCAGTCACCTGTTCCGAACTGAGCATCAGCCTCAAATATGACTCAACAATAGAGCGCGATTTCTCGTTGACGCCTTCTTTGTTTGCAGTGGCAATGATTGCGAAAAGCTGCATCAATGCCTTCAAAATGGATTCACTCATAGAATATGCCTAATAAACATCGTAAAAAAAGCAAAAAAAAACGATTGGCGCAAAAAGAAAATGCTGCAGGTGGCCGGTGGCGTGTGAATTTGCCAGCCAGCGGTGAGGTTGCATTGATGTTATAATCCGCCAACTATTTCGTACCCAGCCTTCTTCACCGTGTCAATCACCATTTGCAGCCTTTCGGCGCTTTGCGGAAGGCGGTCGTGCAGAAGGATGATGGCGCCAGGGCGCAGTTGGCGGCTGACGCGGCGCGCGATTTTGGCGTGGTCGGCGCCATTGGTGTCGTAGGTGCGGACGGTCCAGCCTATAGTCTTGAGATTCAAACTTTTGACAGCCTTGCCGATAGTTGGGTTTGTAACGCCAAACGGCGGGCGGAAAAGCGTTGGCGCCGTGCCCGTTGCCTGCTCAATGGCCTGTTGGCATTGGCGGATGTCGGCAAGCATACGGCTGCGGCCGAAAAGCGGAAAGCCGTTTGCGTGGCTAAAACTGTGTATTCCAATCTGATGCCCCTCGTCGGCCATACGCTTGAGCAGAGACTCGTTGCCTGCAATGCGGCTGCCGATGCAGAAGAACGTGGCCGTGGCGTTGTTGCGATTCAGCACGTCGAGCACTTGGGGTGTCTGCTCTGCGTCGGGACCGTCGTCAAAGGTTAGATAGACAACCTTTTCAGCAGTCTTGACACGGCACAAAGCACGCACATACACCTGCGATTTTATGCTGTACGAAGCGTAAAACAAGAATGCCAGAATGGCGGCGGCGACGAGTGCGATAATCATTGTTTGTTTCTAACCGATTTAACCCGATTTTATCCGATTTATGCGGACGCGATAAATCGCGTCCCTACCAACCCCCAACACCTAATACCCAACACCAAAAATCCTAACTACTAATTCCTAAATCCTAACTACTAATTCCTAAATCCTAACTACTACCCCCTACCTAACAGAATCAGCGAATGGTTTATATGTTGGTAGTCGCTTATTATCAGTGTTTTATTGGCAGTGGAATTGTTTATTGCAAAATCCAGAGCCCGCGCCGAGAGTGTCGGGTAGTCGCAGGTTTTGAATTGTAACGGCTTGTTTTTCAGCGACAAACGCTTTTCAATATCGTCGGCGGTTGCGGCGTTGCAGTTGGCCACAATGCATAAATCGCTTATTTCTATGCCGTTGCGGTTGGCCGTCTCAACAATCCATTCAACCAGATTGTCGTCGGTCAGGTGGCCGCTGCGGGTATCGATGTCGAGCACCGCGGCACGGTTGCTGCCCGATGTGGCGGCGTTCAGAACGAAGAAGTTGGCGCCCTCGCCAAGTTCGTATTCGCGCGTCATTCCAAGGCGGCGCTGAATGTCGGCCGACGAAGCGGTAATCTCGTCAATCGCGCCAAGCAGAACATTCTTCTTGCCCTCGGCAACCAGCATTGCAGCGTCAATCAGCGCACTCTCGAAACTCAATCCGCGGTGGACGTAAGTAACATTGTATGAGTGAATTCCGCGCAGCAGGGCAATCTGTCCGCCAATGGTGTTGAAGGTGGACTGAATGAACGGCGTGGGGTTCAGAAGCCGCTCGCTGTTGGCCACAATCGACTCGATAAACTTTTCAGTATCAGCCAGACAGCCGAATCCCGTGGCCGTGATAATGGCGTCGATGCTCTCGGGTGCCAGTCCCTCGATGCACTTCAGGCCGCAGGCCACGCCCATTTTCACAATTTGGCTCATACGGCGGCGCAGCGCGGGGTCGGCAATAATTTCCTTGTAATCGAGCACAGCCTCAACGCCGTCCATAACGAGTTGGTCGTTAGCAATTTGGCAGGTTCGTGTGATGTAGACAGGTTTCATTTTGCTTCTGCGTTTTCCGTCAGCGCTTGCGCTGCTTTGTATTTAATTGTTTTTCAGTGTTTCTCGTGATTTAATGTTTTGTGTCAGTCGGCCCGCGAAAACACCAGCGACGTATCGTTTCCGCCGAACCCGAAAGCGTTCGACAGCACGTTGCGCACGCGGCGTCCTTCGGCAAATTCGGTTTCAGGCGCAAGTCCGATGGCCTCGTCAGCCGACTTAAAGTTAAGGTTCGGATAAACGTATCCATTTTTCACTGACAGAGCCGAGTAAACCGCCTCAATGCCTTCCGATGCGCCCAGCGTGTGACCGATGAACGCCTTCACCGAACTGAACGGCGGCACGCGGTCGCCGAAAATGCGGCGGATGGCTGCGGCTTCCGAAAGGTCGTTGTTGGGTGTGGCAGTGCCGTGAACGTTAATATAATCAATATCAGACGGCTGCAAATCTGCCACCGCCATTGCCGCGCTCATTGAGCCGAAGGCGCCGTTGCCCTCGGGCGAGCAACCCGTTTGGTGGTAAGCGTCGTTGGCGTTGGCGTAACCAGTTAAAAGACAGTAAGGTGCGTGTGCGGCGTCCTCGCTGCGCTGCAAAACAATGTAGCCTGCGCCCTCGCCAAGGTTCAGTCCTGCGCGGGTGGCGTCGAACGGGCGGCAGTGCTCTTTGTCGAGAATCATTAGCGAGCCGAACCCGTTCAGCGTGAACTTGCAGAGCGCGTCGGTGCCGCCAGCCACAACAGCGTCAAGCATATTGTGCTGCAGCATTCTCGCGCCAAGCATAATGGCGTTGCCCGCCGACGAGCAAGCCGTGCTGATGGTGGTTACAAAACCACTGATTCCAAGTTGGTTGGCTATAAACTCGGTGCTTGCGCCGCAGTCGTGCTGACTCACAAGGCGCAGCCGTCCGCGGTTGTGGTCGGTGCGGAAATCGTTGTAAAATACCTCGCTCAAATCCATTCCGCCCACCGAAGTGGATGAAATGAAGCCCACGCGCTTTTTGCTGACGTCGATGCCAGCGTCGGCCACAGCCTCGCGCGCGGCCATAAGCCCCAGCAGAGCGGTGCGCGAATAGGTACGTTCGGCGTTGAGATTCAGTCGTTTGGCGAGTTCGGCGTTCGTTGCTTTCACTTCCGACACGGGCACGTCGAGCGTGGTTTGGAAAAACCGTGGTTTCCCCATTCCGTGCCGCCCCGTGCGCAACGACTCAATGTTCTCACTCACACCAAAGCCGATGCCCGACACCGCGCCGAGTCCCGTAACCGCAATCCGCATTTACTTTTTCTGATTGGCGGTGATGTATTCGGCCAGCGTTTTCACCGAGTAGAAAATCTCTTTTCCCTGTGCGGGATTCTCGATTTTGATGCCGTAGTTGCGCTCCAGAATCAAGATAATCTCCAGTGCGTCAATCGAATCCAAGCCCAGACCGCCGTCGCCGAAAAGCGGTGCTTCAGCGTCGATGTCGGCGGGGGTAACCTCCTCAAGATTCAGTTCGGCAATCAGTTCGCCCTTAAGTTTTTCAATCAACTCTTCCATTGTTTCTGTGTATTATATTGAATTTTAAATAGTTATCAATCTTATATTCCTTCCTAAAAGTTTCGTTGGCAATTTATTCATTTTTAGCGCTTTCGCGATATCAGCCCTCAAAAATCCGTATTTTCCGTCGGCGCCTGCGCCGCTTTTAAGCATTATTTTCCGTGATTTCAGTGTTTTCCGTGGTTAAAAGTTTTTATCGTCAACCTGCTTTTTTCCGTTCTTTTCGTCTGCGCTTGCGCCGCTTTTTAAGCATTATTTTCCGTGGTTATAACTCCGCCGTTAACCTGTTCATTTCCAGTAGTTTTCGGTTTTGTTGGCTTTCGCCGTGGCTTGCGCGGTTTCTCAACTTCTGCAGCCTCCGCCGTTTCTGTCATATCGCCTTTATCTCCCTTAAAACCAGTATTTTCCAACAAATTGAGATTCACCCTGTAGCGCGAGCCAATCAATTCGAGCCAGCCCGTAATGCAATAGCGCAGATTCTGACGCTCCATTGCCTTCTCAATATATTTCATTGTCACCTCGCTCTCGTGCCCCTCGCGGATGAAGAAGGTATTTTCGCCCTTGATTTTGTAGCGGATGCAGATTTCGCCCACCACCACGTTCGGCAGCGTGTAGACGAACACCGACGGGCTTGCCATTGCGTCGCCCTGCTCGCTGATGATGCGCTCGTGGTCAAGGTCGGTGTCGAGCGAGCCCACGGCATTCATAACAATTATGCCCATTTCTTCGGGCTTAAACTCTACATTGTTAAGCAGATAGCCAGCTGCCACATAGCCCAGTTTGCACAGATTGTCCATTTTGTAGAACTTCAGATTCTCGTCGCCGAGTTTCTTGAACGCCTCGCGGATGAATGTTCCGTATTCGGTTGATTTCGAAGAGAATACAATCCGCTTGCCGACTTTAATCTGCGAGTTGAAAACCGAAATTGACCGTATGCTCCGCAACTGTGCGGGCTGCGTTTCGAGTTCGGGTTTGGCGTATTGCGGAAGCGACAGCACAATGGCGGCGTTGCAGCCCCCGAATCCCGACGCCGTCTTCACGCAGTGGCGCATTTTCCTGATTCTCTGATGCTCGGCCGAAACCTTGAGCGGCATTGGTGTGCCAGGCTTTTCGTAACCGAATGTGCCAAAGACAGTTCCCATTCGCAGTTCGTGGGCGCAGACAATGGCCTCAATGATTCCCGACGCGCCCAGCGTGTGCCCGAAATACGGCTTCAGGCTTTGCACGGGACTGTTTTGCAGTTCGGCCAGCGTCACGGCTTTCGACTCCATTTCGTCGTTGTAGACGGTGGCCGTGCCGTGAGTGTTCACAAAACTGATGTCGGCGGGCTCCACGCCAGCCTCACGCATTGCCCCGCGAATGGCCAGGTTCAGTTCGTAGCCCGTGCGCGACGGTCCCGATATGTGGTTGGCGTCGTTGCTGATGGCGCCGCCAGCCAGAAGAATGCTGTTCTCGTCGAAGTTTGGTGATAGAAGCACAGCACCCGCGCCCTCGCCAAGATTCAGTCCGTCGCGGCGTGCGTCGAAAGGCACGCAGCGTTTGGCGCTCAACGATTTGAATGACTTGAAACCGCTCGTGATGAAGTGTGTGAGCACGTCGCAGCCCGCCACAATCACGCTCTCGTACACGCCCGCCTCAATGAGCCGCTTGCCTACAATCATTGCCGAAAGGCCTGATATGCAGGCGTTTGACACGATAATCGGACGGTTGGCCGCGCCAAAATAGCGCCCGATGCGGTCCGATGTTTTCCAGAGCGACACGCGCCCGTCCTGCGACTCCGCGGTGTGGTCAATCAGCACCGAGTTTCCTTTTGTGGTTGAAATGACAATGCCTACCGTCTTGTCTTCCAAATCGATATGCGTTTGGTCCAGAATGTCGGTGATGGCCATTATCACCAGTCGCTCAAATTTGGTGTATTGCGATTCCAGGTCGAGAATCTTCGACTCAAGCCTGATAGAGTGGTCGTGAAACTCCGACATTACAATCGGTGTGTCCGACACGTCGGAAGTGGTGTGATTCGTGAGCCCGCTTCGGTACGAGCAGAGCGCCGCAAGGTTCTCCTGCGTGCCGAATCCTATCGGCGTTACAATCGAGTCGGCGTTTATGTAAATCTTCATTTCTGATGTTTGCTTTTGGCTGTAGGTCAATCTTTTATCCAACGTTTCTGCCAATCGGCGTAGAACGGCGGGTTGTTCAGTTCAAGTTCGCGCGTTTGGGCGTTCACAAACACCTGAACCGAACTGCCCGTGGCGGCCACCGTGTTGTCCGACGCGCGGTAGATGGTGTAGTCGAACATAATCTTCGCCGCCGCCGTGCGGATGTATCGCGTCTCAATGATGGCCTCCTCGCCAAACGTGAGCGACTGCTTGTATTGGCAGTTCAGTTCAACCATTGGCGCCAGGAATCCGCTGTTGAAAATGTCCATATATTTCAGGCCGTCGTAGTGTTTGCCAAACGACTCGCGCCCGTCCTCAAAGTATCGGATGTACTCGCCGTGCCACACAACCTGCATAGCGTCAACCTCGCTGAACCTTACGGTGATGGTCTTGCGGTCGGTGAGAACGGCTTCGCGTATTTTGTTTTTTGTCTTCATTATCAACAATTTCCTTTAGTCGATTTTAAGAAAAATTTTCATTCGGCACTCGGCCACTGTTCCGTCGTTGTCTTCGGTCTTCGCCGATATGAGCGACAGTCCGCCCATTTCCTGCAGCACGCTGATTTCGGTCTGCATTTGGCTGCCCACCTTCGGCAAGTGGCTGATTGTCAGTTTGTCAACCGACCCGATGAAGCCCAGCGGCACCTGCTCTCCGCGCTGCGTGAAAATGTAGCCCACGCGGGCCGCCGCCGATTGCGCAATGTGCTCCACAATGCCAGGCTCGCGCAGCCGTCCGCCCTTGCAGAAGATGTTGCCGTCGGCCACCGTCAACCCCGACCGCGACACACCGTCCTCAATGCCGTAGAAGGCGTCCACCATAACCATTGGCGGGCGCTGCGGGATGAGCGTCAGTATCTGTACGTCCTTAAGCATCGGTTCGGTCATAATGCCGTTTAATTCTGATTTTAACGCGCAAAAATATTCGCTTTAGGGATTTAATTCAAGTTGATTACCTGATAAATTCTTAAATCAACATTCACGCATTCTGTTATTCAATCACTTCACTTTGCACTCCACAATGGTGTGGCCAAGGCCGACGCCGTCGTGCATTGCGGTCACTTGCAGGCCGGCGGCCTCAATGCAGCGTTTCATATCGTCGGAATGGTACATCTTGCTGTTGCCGTTGGCCATTGCGGTGAAATAGACACTTGTCATTGTAAGGTCGAAAGCGGCGGTCTCGAAACGTTGGCGGTCCCAGAATGTCTCCATAATGAAGACGGTGCTGTCTTTCGTCATCGAGCGTGCGGCACGTGTCAGGATGCTAGTCACTTCGGCCTCCGAGAAGCAGTCAAGGAACTGACTCATCCAAATGGCGTCGAAGCCTGTTGGGAACGGCACCGCGGGGTCGAGCAGGTTGGCTCCGTGGCCGTGAATGCGGTCGGCGCCGTCGAGCCCGGCGGTCTGCTTTTTCATCATCTCAATCTGCTGCGGAAGGTCCATAATGGTCACATTCACATCCTTGTCGAATGTGACGCACTGCGTGGCCCAGCGGCCGGTGTTGCCGCCAACGTCGAGCAGCGTGCGCGGGTGGTTGGCGAAGACGATTTGAAGGGCTTCGGCAAACGAGTTGTCGCTGTAGAAATGGTCGAACCCGAACCAACTTTTCTGCACCTCGGGCGGCAATTGCGACAGTCCCTCGTAAATGGTCGGCCACTGCCCGAAAACTTTCAGTCCTTCGGGTTTGCCGTTCAAAAGCGACTCCTCTAACCGGAACAGTCCCAGATAGTTGACATCGTGATTGAAGTTCAGATTGGCGTTCACCATTGTGTCGTTGATAAGGAACCAGCCGGCTTTGGTGATTTTGTAGTGCTCGTCGGCAAAAATCACAGTGCCGATTGAGAGCGACGCCTCTAGCAGCACTTGCGCGGCATACTCGGTGAGTTTGCATTTTGTGGCTATCTCGGTTTGAGTCAGTCCGTTTTTGCTGTCGGCGATAGCCTTCAAAATTCCGAATTTAATCATCAGGCGCGAGACCTGAAAAACCACCGGCGCACCGGCAATGAAGTGAGCCAGGCGCTGCGCCTCAAGAGCCGATTGGTGCTCTTTGGTGTATTGCTTTTCGAGAGCGGGAAAAAGATTCATTATTTAATGTTTTTAATTTGTTCTTGTTAACCCCGTAGGGGTGACAGATTGGTAGAAAATGCATCCATCCGACATTAGCGTGCCGTTAGGTACGCGACTATTCTACCGGCCTAAATATAAATTGTTCATCGTAGTTTATACCATATAATTCAAGAAATTTCTTGTACTCGTCCATAAACGATATTATCTTGTGGTGTTCTTCCTGATTATTTATGTAGTTGATTACGTTGGGAATCTGCGATTTTCCATATGAAAAAGCGCCATAACCTTCCTGCCAAGAAAATTTTCCACTAGCAAGCCTTTCTTCGTTTATCCATTTCGACGAACTACCCTTAATGTCTTTCATCAGTTCCGACAACGATTGAGTTGGACGCATTCCGAAAAGAATATGAACGTGGTCGGGACAACCGTTTATTGCAATTAATTTGTGGCCGTTTTTTTGAATTATGCTAGTGATATACATATACAAGCGGTCTTTCCATTCCGACGAAATTAGCGACATTCGGTTTTGAACGGCAAACACGGCGTGAATATGGATTTGTGTGTATGTATTGGACATTTTTTTGTTTTATCTCGTTGTTTTGTTGCGTACCTACGGCACGCCAAATTAAAAAGAAATACCGTTTCTACCAATCTGCCGTCCCTACGGGACTTCCTTGTTGCAACACTTGTTGATTATGTATCATTTTATCTACCATCCGTTTACACAATAATGTGTGAGCTTTGTCGCGTACCTATGGTATGCCAAATTGTATGAATGACCGGTTCTACCAATCTTTCGTCCCTACGGGACGGTTTCATTCTAATATCCGTGCAAATCCGTGTCATCGTGCGTAATCTGTGCGATTTTCAAGCCCCTTCGGGGCTTTTCCAAAACTCATAATAATTAAACCACTGCTCGGGGTATTCCTTCAGAATCTTCTCAAAATTAGCCACATACTGCTCCAGAAGGGCTTGCTCGGGTTTGCGGTCGCGGGTGCGGGGCACGGGCTGCGCAATGGTGAACCGATAGTGGTAGGTCATCGGCTTCTCGCGCATTGCGAAGTAGAACACCACAGGCACCTTCAGCCGCGACGCCAGTAGGAACGGTCCCGACGGAAAATCGGCCTCGCGGCCCATAAACGTTGCGGTGAGCAGTTTGTCGGCGTTCACGTAGCGGTCGCCTTGAAAGCAGACGTACTCGTGGCGGTTCAGGGCTTCGGTAATTTGGAAGACGTGCGTCAGCGTGTCGTTGTTCACGGGAATGACCTTGTAGTCGTGGCCAGTTGAGTTCTTCTCCAGCATCTCCTTGATTTTCTGATACTCGGCATCGTACATCACAATGTTGATATTCTTGCCGTAATCGCCGAAGAATGGTGCGCCAATCTCCCAGTTGCCAATGTGGCCGCCCATCATTATCACGCCCTGCTGCGAGTTCAGCACGTCGAGAAACTCCTGATAATTTTCAAATTTGAAGTGGTATTTGTCGGTCATTCCGCTGCCAATGGCAATCTTGTCAATCAGCGTCTGACCCAATCGGTAATAATTTCGGAACAGCAGACCGACGGATTTCAATCGGTTCAGTTTCAGCGTTTTGCGGGCATAGCGCCACGTACACGCGGTGGCCTTTGGGGCAAAAGGAATGAAATAGACAACAACAAAGGCTAGAAAAACGTAGGCCGCGCGGACGCCTATGTATTGTATCAGTTTGATAAAGAAGAAGTAACCGAAACTTCCGCCTCGTGTTTTTCCCTTCCAGTCGGCCATTGGCGGTGGTTATTTTGTCGTGCGCTCAATCACAAGGTTGTAGAAATCTTGGAAAGTGCGGATTTTGGCGAAATCCTCGCCTGTGACGTTGAATCCGAAGTTCTGCTCCACCAGAACCACAACATCCACAAGGTCAAGGCTGTCGAGTTCCAGCGTCTCCATCAGCGGCGCGTCGGGTTTGATAACATTAATGTCAACCTCAAACTCTTCGGCCAGAGTCTCGTTGATTTTTGCGATTATTTCTTCGTTGGTCATAACTATTTGAATTTCTTAATAATAAGCGTTGAGTTTGTGCCTCCAAACCCGAAAGAATTCGTCAAAAATAAATCAAATTCTGTATCTATCCGCGTTTTGGGGATATTTAATTGGCACGAAGCCTCGTCGGGTTCCTCAAAGTTGATATTCGGTGCAATGAAGCTGTTGTTCATCATCAGCGTCGAGTAAATAACCTCGCTTGCGCCTGCCATCCACATCTCGTGGCCCGTCATCGACTTGGTTGAAGCCACGTAGGGGCGGCTTGCGCCGAACACCTCGGCAATGGCGCGGGCCTCGTTCAAGTCTCCAGCGGGGGTTGAAGTGGCGTGGGCGTTGATATACGGAATGTCGGCGGCAGCAAGTCCCGCGCTGTCGAGAGCGCGCTGCAGCGAGCGTTTGGGTCCTTCGACGTTGGGCACCGACAGGTGGTCGCCGTTCGACGAGAAGCCGTAGCCGACAATTTCGGCCACAATGGGCGCTCCGCGTTTTATGGCCGACTCGTAGCTCTCAACCACCACGCTTGCCGCGCCACCGCTTGGCACCAGTCCGTCGCGACGGCGGTCGAACGGTTTCGAAGCCTTGGTTGGGTCGGCTTCCTGTGTCGAGAAGGCGCTCAAGCCGTCGAAACTGCCTGTGGCGTAGGGGTTGACCTCTTGCGCGCCTCCGCAGAGAACAATATCTTGAAGTCCTTGTTTGATAAGCAGATAGGCAATGCCAATGGCGTGCGAGCTGCTTGCGCAGGCGCCTGCAATGGTGAAGTTGATTCCGCGCAGTTTGAATATCACCGAAAGGTTCATCGAAACGGTTGAAGTGAGCGATTGGAACACCGATTCGGCTCCCACCAGCACGGTGTTTTTCTTTTGACGAACGGTATCAATGGCGGTAATTATCGGTGCCGCACTTGTGTCGTTGCCGAAAAGTATGCCCACTTCGTTGGCGGCCAGAAAATCGGCATCGATACGGGCATTGCGGAAGGCCTCAAGCGACGAAACATAGGCATATTCGCCTTGTTCAGCAAGCCCGCGGCGGCTGCGGCGGTCGAGCAGCTCCTTCATATTGGGGCGCTCAATAATGCCCGTGAGCGACGATTGGAAGCCCAGCCCTTTGCGCTCGGGGTCGATTCCAATGCCCGACCGCCCGTTGTAGAGCGATTGGCGCACCTCGTCAAGGTTCTTGCCAATGCAAGAGTAAATGCCCATTCCTGTTATTACAACTCTGCGTTCCATCGGGCTAAAAATCGATTTTTTTGGTTTTCAGATAGTTTTCCACCCTTTCAATGTCTTTGTACAGCGGGCTGTCGACGGTTGAGAAGGCGGGGAAAATGGCTCGCACCTCATCGTAAACGGCGCGTGTGGCGGGGCTCATCTTGTCTTGAATCTTCAGAATATCAACAGCTTGAGCCAGCGACATCATCATTATGGCCATCACTTGGAACGAGTTCTCGATAATGTGCTTTGCAATGAGCGCCGAGTTGGTGCCCATACTCACAATGTCTTGATTATCATTGTTGTTTGGTATGCTGTGCACATACATCGGGTTCGAGAGTGTCTGACACTCGGCGGTGGTGGAAGTGGCGGTGAACTGTGCGGCCTGCATTCCGTAGTTCAGGCCCAGCACGCCCATATTGACAAACGGCGGAAGAATGCCGTTGATTCGGTCGTGATATAGATAGTTGAGCTGCCGCTCGGTGAGCATTGTGAGCTTGGTGACGCCGATTTTCAGCTTGTCCATCTCGTACGAAATGTAGTCGCCGTGGAAGTTTCCGCCGTGGAACACGTTTTGGTTTTCGGGGTCGATAATCGGATTGTCGCAAGCCGAATTAACCTCGTTAATCAGCACTTTTTCAGCGTTTTCCATCTCGTCGAAAATCGGTCCCAGAATCTGCGGAATGCAGCGCAGCGAGTAGTATGGCTGCACCTTGTGGCCGAAGGTGGCCTCGGTGTGTTTTTGATTGTAGAGCTCGGCCTCGCGTTTGAGCATACACTTGCTGCCTGCGCTTATTTCACGCATCAGGCGTGCAATCTCGCGTTGTCCGCGGTGACGTTTGGTGGCGTTCAGCTCGGCCGACATCAGGTCGTCGTACGAAGCGGCCACCTCGTTCATCATCACCGACGCCACAAGTGACCAGCGAAGCAGTTTCTTGGCGTAAATCAGGTTGACAATGCCAATGCCCGTCATCACCGACGTGCCGTTGGTAACCGACAGTCCCTCACGCAGATAAATCTTGAACGGCTCTAGTCCGTTTTCCTTCATCACCTCGGCTGTGGGGCGCAGTTGGCCTTTGTAGAAAACCTCGCCCTCGCCAATGAGCGTGAGCGCAATGTGGGCAAGCTGCACAAGGTCGCCGCTGGCGCCAACGCTGCCGTGCTCGGGAATGTAGGGGATAATGCCGCGGTTTATGAACTCAACAATGAGCCGCACCAGCTCGGTGTGAACGCCCGAGTTGCCCTGCAGAAAGGTGTAGAGCCGCGCAATCATTGCCGACTTCACATACACCTCGGGCAGCGGCTGCCCAGCACCCGTTGAGTGGCTGCGTATAATATTGTATTGCAAATCGATAAGCGACTGGTCGTCGACTCTGTACTGCGCCATCGGGCCGAAGCCAGTGTTTATGCCGTAAATGATTTTGTCTTTCGAGAAATCCTTCAGAAACTGAAAACTGCGGTCAACAGTTTCCAAGTCATCATCGGAAAGTGTAAGTTTCTTGTTTTCAAACAGAATGCCGTAAAGCGTTTCTAAATCTATTTCTTGTTTTGAAGCCATAATGCTTGTGCAGCCGATTTTTATTTTTCGAACCGCAAATATAGGGTTTTAATCTTTTAATAGATACCAATAAAAAATATTAGGTAAAGTAGATGGGCAATTATATCCGAATCATATAAATCTTTTTCCATAAGAAGTTTGATTTTGTAAAAATGCGTATTCTTGCAAAGTGCATTTTTGTGTTTTATGATATACTTACAATAGTATTGTACAATTTGTTAAATGGTTTAAAATGAGTATTATGAAAAAAGTTTTTTTGCTTACCTTGACGGTTGCGGTTTGCTTCGCGGCTTGTAAGAAGGACGAAGAGAAGCCATCGCCAGATGGTCCTGATACACCTTCAACCGATACTACGCCGGCTGTTGATTCAACACGGTTTGATCCAAATAGTTACCGTTTCTTAAAGACGTATGTTGACCGTTCGGTCCATCCTGATTTTAAATTCAGTGGTGCACTTGATGTGAATGAGTTCCACAACAACACAAATGGTGTGCGCGACACTGTAACCGCCCACTTCGATGAGATTGTGGCAGGCAACGCTATGAAGTACGGCTCGGTGGTTGGCGGTAGCGGACAGATGAATTTCACGAATGTGAAGCGTTTTGTTGAAGATGCCAAAAAAGCAGGGCTTTCCATCTACGGCCACACACTTGCCTGGCATTCGCAGCAGCAACCGGGATATTTGTTGGGTTTGATGGCTGATCGCGAAATGAATGTTCCTGACAGTGAGAAGGTTGATGTCGAAGATTTGAGCCAGAATTATAAAGGATTGAAGTCATTTAATTATTGGCATAGCGACTTCGCCGATTTCAATTATACGATTACAACAGAAGCTGATGGTTTGCATATCAAGAATAATGCGGTTGCAACCAATTTTTGGGATGTTCAGTATCAAATTGCAGGCAGCTTGCCTGTAAAGACAGGTGGTTCTTATGATTTCACCATCCGGGCAAAATCGTCTGCACCAACTGATATAACTGTTGCTGTTGGTGGGTGGTCAAATAACAACAGTCTCAAAATCAGCATTTCCGATGATTGGGCGGACATTAATTTTCACATTGACAACATAAAAGAAGGTGGTGGGCATGTTTTGTTGCAGTCGGGAAATTTTGTTGGCGATATTTTTATTGAAAGCCTGAAAATCACTCATAAGGGTAGCGACAAAACCATTGCCCTTACCGCCGAGCAAAAGCGCGATACTCTTGTCTGGGCCATGGATCAGTGGATTGCCGGTATGATGGAAGCCACTGATGGCTACGTGAAGGCCTGGGATGTTGTGAACGAGGCTCTCTTTGGCGACGATAAAGATAAAGATGGTCTGTACGACCTTCAGAACTACGAGAACAACAACATCTCCGACCCATCAAACGTGTCGTCGGGTACGTTCTACTGGCAGGCCTTTATGGGAGACCTTGAGTATGTGCGCACGGCTGTTGCAAGCGCCCGCAAGCACTTCAAAGGCAATGCCGACGAGTTGAAGCTTTTTGTGAACGACTATAACCTTGAATCGGATTGGGATGACAACAAAAAGGTAAAGAGCCTTGTGGCATGGATTAAGAAATGGGAAGCTGACGGTGTGACAAAAATCGATGGCATCGGGACACAGATGCACATCAGTTGTTTTGAAAACGCCAATATTCAGAGAAACATTGAAAATCATATTGTCAAAATGTTTGAGATTATGGCAGCAAGCGGCAAGCTCTGTCGCATCTCAGAACTCGATATGGGCTATGTGCGTGGTAGCCAGCGTTGGGGCGGAACATCGCTCAAAACATCGCAGCTGACTGAAGCCGAGCATCAGAAAATGGCCGATTTTTATGAGTTTATCGTCAAAAAATATTTTGAGATTATTCCTGTCGAGCAGCAATATGGTATTTGCCAATGGTGTCTGACTGACGCCCCGTCAAATTCGGGTTGGCGTGGTGGTGAGCCTGTCGGCATTTGGACTGAGAAATTCAAAGCCCGTAAAGCCGCCTATATTGGTTTTGCCAAAGGACTTGCAGGTGAAGAATAGTTTGAAAACCAACTCAGTATTTAAAAACAAGGGGGCATTTGCCCCCTTGTTTTTTTTGATTCTATACACTTCTTTTATTTCTTCTTCACTTCAACCTTGCGTGTTGCAGCAAGATTACGGTTCCGATAATCGACAGCGGCAGTTACGTTCTCGGCAAGCGAATGGAAATAACCGCCCACAATGCTGCCGCGGTCCATGGCGGCAGGCATACCCTTATCGCCGCTTTCGCAGACGCTCTGCACAATCGGAATCTGACCAAGGAAATTCACCCCTTCTTTTTCGGCCAGACGTTTGCACCCGCCATTGCCGAAGATATAATACTTGTTCTCGGGCAGTTCGGCCGGTGTGAACCAAGCCATGTTCTCAACAAGGCCCAAAACGGGCACGTTGATTTTTTCGTTGCGGAACATATTCATGCCCTTCAAAGCGTCGGCCAGAGCCACTTCCTGCGGCGTGCTGACGATGATGGCGCCCGTAAGAGCAAGCATTTGGATGATGGCAAGATGGATGTCGCCAGTTCCCGGTGGCATGTCGATGAGCAGATAGTCGAGCTCGCCCCAGTCGGCTTCTATTATCATCTGCTTGAGAGCGCTTGTGGCCATCGGGCCGCGCCACACAAGAGCATCTTTGGCATTCACAAAAAAGCCGATTGACAACAGCCGGACGCCGTATTTCTCGACCGGCACAATCATCTGCTCTTCGTTGGCCATTGGACGGGCATCGTGCAGATCGAACATCAGCGGGATTGAAGGTCCGTAAATATCGGCATCAACCAATCCCACTTTTGCGCCTTTTTGTGCCAAAGCTACCGCCAGATTGACGGCCACCGTTGATTTCCCAACGCCGCCTTTGCCTGAAGCCACGGCAATGATATTCTTCACATTGCGCAAGCCGTTGGGCTCATCGGCTTCAGTTTCAGGTTTTGCCTGCACCCGTATGTTGCCGCGCACGTTCACACCTGGCAGCGCTGCTTCGAGCGCGTCAACGCAACTCTGTTTCAGCAGAGCGATGTTAGTGCTTTCCTTCTTGCCGATTAGCAGGGCAAAACTGACATTTGCCCCGTCGATTTCGAGTCCTTGAACCATTCCCAACTGGATGATGTCTCGTTTGAGTTCGGGGTGGACAACCGTCCGCAGCACGCCGAACACTTGTGCAGGTGTGATTTCCATATTGATTTTTCTGATGCGGCAAATATAATCAGAAGTTTGCCACGGGCTTTTTTTAATGTTTTTTTTCAAACATTTTGGCGATTAAGATTTTTTTGTACTTTTGCACCGCTCTTAAGCAAATGGGGTGCCATAGCTCAGTTGGTAGAGCAAAGGACTGAAAATCCTTGTGTCCCTGGTTCGATTCCCGGTGGCACCACAGAGAAAAGAGAGTTCGGTTTTTACCGGATTCTCTTTTTTTATTGCCAATCCATAATGCCCCGACGGTTCATGAATCAGGTATTTAGTCTGATGTCTGGAGTTTGAAATTCAACATCTCGATTATATTTGTGCCATAAAATTATTGAGTTATGAAAAAATTACGATTGTTGATTCTGGCATTGTGCGTTGCGTTGACAGCAGGTGCCACAGATCATCAACAAACAGCCGCCATGTCTGATGCCGCTGCCAAACCCGATGCCGACAGCCTTTTGCGTTTAGGACGCAAGTTTGTACGCACCAATCCTGACACTGCCATAATAGTGTTCAACGACGCCTTACAACTCACTGACAGTAACAGCCTGACCCGCGCGGCCATCTATCGTCAGATGTCTAACGCATATTCTTTCAAAGAAGATTTCTTACAAGCAGTGGACATTAATACTCGTGCCATCAGCATTCGCAACCAAAACTCGATGGATTCCGCCAATATGGCCGAGATGGCAGTGTTGTACTATAACAACGCAATCAACTACCAGAACAGCGGCAACTATCTAGCTGCCATCCGCTCGGTTGAACAAGCCTTTCCCCTGTTTGAAAAAACTGAAAACGATTATTTTCTATCAATTGCTTACGATCTCGCTGCAACGCTTTGCCAAAAAGTAGGTAGTACATACCTTGCTCAAAGGTACGCATTGAATGAATTGGCTTTATGTGAGAAAATGGGTGATACAATTGGAATATCATATACATATGACCTATTGGCCGCTATTTGTGAAACTACGGGGCAGTTCAACCAGCAACTTATTTGGCAGAAGAAATCACTTGAGTTGCGTATAATGATGGATGATATTGTCCGTGTTGCGCAGTCGTACAATAATATAGGTAATACTTATATAAGTTATGCACAAGGAATACTCATCAATAGTTCGAGCGGCATAAATGCCAACCCAAAAGGATATAATGAAAATCAAAAGAAAGCCAATCAAAAATCTGATACAGCTCTAATGTATTTGAAAGAAGCGCTTCGTCTCAAAATGGGGTTTAATGAAGCTCAGGCACGGCAAACAGAGTTCACTGTTTCAGAAACATTTGAGACAAAGAAATATTGGCGTCAGAATCTATTGGTTGGCACTTTAAACAATATAGCATTAGCTTACAATGGAATAAATGCCGATTCATGTGCATTTTATGGATGGAAAGCGGCAGAATACTTTAAATTGCTGCACGACGACTATGGTTACGTATCGGCATTAATTACCATATGTGAGGGTGGTGGGAAAAAAGGATTAAGAGGTCGTTCTCAAAAAGATATGATTGAAGAGATTATCAGGATATCAGACAAAAACGCTAATGCTTCATTTGTACACCTTAAACAGATGGCTTATACGAAACTGGCAATAATATATTATGATAATGGCGATTATAAAAACGCTTATTTATCTTATAGAGAGTCGTTTAGGCTAAAGGATTCTCTGTCGAATGAATCAAGCATCCGCGAGTTGGCGCTGATGGAATCCCGTTACGAGTTTGACAAGCAGCATACGACCGACTCTATTAACCATTATCATGAGACACTGCGTCTTGAAGCCGAGCACCAGAACGAACTGTTGCGAAACAAGGTGCAGACTCGTGTTATGCTGAGCGTTGCAATTCTGTTCATACTCATCGGTGTCATCATGTTCTTTTTCTACAAGACTACCAAAGAGAACGAAGAGAACAAACTGCGCAACAAGGCTCTCGAAACCGAGCGCTCGCTGCTGCGTACTCAGATGAACCCGCACTTTATTTTCAACGCACTCAACTCGGTGCAGAGTTTCATTGTGAGCAACAACGCGCAAGACGCAGTACGGTTCCTGTCGAAGTTCGCCAAACTTATGCGCATGATTCTGAACAACTCAATGGTGCAGTCGGTTACACTGAGCAATGAGATGCAGTCGCTTGGCCTTTATCTCGACCTTGAGCGGGCGCGTTTCGGCAATAAATTCAATTATAAAATCGACATTGACGACAACGTTGAAGAAGACCTTGTGTGCGTACCGCCAATGCTGGTTCAGCCTTTCATTGAGAATGCCATCATTCATGGCTTGATGCACAAAACCACTGACGACGGGCTCATTACAATCAAAATCAGCGAGAATGACGAAAACAGCCTTATCTGCCAGATAACCGACAACGGTGTTGGGCGCAAGGCTGCCGCCGAACTCGAAAAGAATAACGAGCGCAAGCATAAGTCGGTGGGTATGCAGCTCACCCGCGACCGTCTGCGCGACTTGAACAGCGAAGCCAACGCCCAAATGTCGTGTACCATCACCGACCTTGAAGACGAAGTTGGCAATGCTCTTGGCACGCAGGTTACAATTATTATCCCGATAGTAGGAGAGTCAAATGAAGCTTGATAAGTTGAGAGTCGGTGATTGAGAAAAGTTGAAATCGCTTATTGTTTTTCAACCAAATCATTATATTTACAAAATCAAAAATACTGGATTATGAAAGTTGTGATTATTGATGATGAAATTAACGGGCGCGAAACTGTTAGGCAGTATTTGTCGTTCTACTGCGATGATGTTGAAGTGATCGGTGAAGCCAATTCGGTTGAGAGCGGTGTTGAACTGCTCAGCAAACAGACGCCCGACATTGTTTTTCTCGACATACAGATGCAGGACGGAACCGGATTCAACCTGCTCGAGAAATTACCGCAGCGTAATTTCAAAGTCATCTTCGTAACAGCTTATGACCAATATGCGCTCAAGGCCATCAAGTTCAGTGCGGCCGACTACATTCTGAAACCTGTTGACCCTGACGAGTTTGTTGATGCAGTGCAAAGGGTGCAGGCAGAACTCGCCGCACAGCAAAATAAACAGACAAAAGACAACCGTCTGGACGAGTTGTTAACCATTTCAAAAAAGAACGATTTCACAAAGGTCGGATTGCCGACATCGGAAGGAATACAGTTTGTCAAGGTTGACGACATTGTGCGCTGCGAAGCTGATGGCTCTTACACACAAGTTTTCATGAGCACAGGCGAGCGGATCATGGTCTCAAAAAATCTTAAAATCTATGAAGATTTGTTCGCTGGCAACAATTTCCTGCGCATCCACAAGTCTCATCTGATAAATACTAGTTACATAGACAAATACATGAACACGGGTGGTGACGGCGGCAGTGTTGCCATGGCCGATGGTTCTGTGGTTGAAGTTTCGCGCCGCAAAAAGGACGAACTGTTGTCAATGCTCAAATAATGAGACTGTGCTTAGTCACAGGTTTTCGACTAAAAACACATATAAAAAAAGCGGACAATCGTCCGCTTTTTCCATTTTTAGTAAGCAACTAATAGTATATGAAGAAAAAAGCATTTTACAGTCTTGATATTGAGCCGCCCGAGCCCGACTCAACATTCACCATATTAGGTTGTCCAGAATATCTGATGCGGGCACCGCTATGAGCTTTGGCTTCAAGTTGCGAACCTGCGTTGACCGTCATGCCTGCGCCACTCGACGCTTCGGCTGTAACATTGGCAACTTGCAATTTATCGGCAGTGATGCTTGCACCGCTCGATGCGTCATAATTGGCACTTCCGGCCGTACCAATAATTTTAATGTTGGCACCGCTGTTTGATTCGGCAGTTACCGACTGCGCTTCAACCATTGTGTTAATCTGCGCGCCCGACGAAACATTGAATTTCAGATTGTTGCCCTTGATGGTGTCGGTTATGACCGTTGCACCCGACGATGCTTTTATCTGGTTTACTGCACACATTGGTACGGTTACTTCAATGCGGCGCGGCGATTTAATGTTGGTTTTTCTATCCCAACGGATAATCAGGGTTTCGTTCTTTACTTCGGTAACAATCCTGTCGATGATGTCGGCAGGTGCGGTCACTGTCAGGCTGTCTGAAAAGCCCGCCACAACGTTCACCTTGATGCCTTGGCCGGCATCGATGCTTGTGTACTTGTCGATGTGGCGCACGCTGGTCACATCTTCTGCATTTAAACCCGATATGTTGGTGCAGGCAATCAGTGCCGAACCAATCATTGCAAACAAAAATTTTTTCATATTCAGTCAGTTTTAAAAATTACAATCTAATGACGCGGCAAAAGCCGAAACGTTGCACTTTTGTGTAAAATTTTTTCAAGTAGCCACTCGGCCGGCCAACTTCGTGATATATTTGTGTTTAAAACAGACGATGATGGATTTCAGAACTCAAGTCGATGCAAAGTCCGATTTCACGATTGGTTATTCTGACAGAATGATGCTAATGGGCTCGTGCTTTGCCGAGAATATCGGACTGAAAATGAAGCAGGCGCGACTGAATGTTGTGGTCAATCCGTTTGGCATTTTGTTCAATCCCGAGTCGATTGCCATTGCGCTTGAGCGGGCCGTTGCCGGCACTGCCGTGGGCGATTCCGAAGTGTTTCAGCACAACGGACTTTGGGCGGGATTCGGGTTTCACGGCAGCTTCTCGTCGCCCGACAAGGCCGAAGCTCTGCGCAAGATGAACGATGGCGTCAGCCGCGCCCACTCGCAAATCGGCGGACTGACACGGCTAATCTTGACCTTCGGCACGGCCTTCGTCTATCGAAACAACACCGACGGCCGCGTGGTGGCCAACTGCCATAAACTGCCGGCTGCCAATTTCACACGCGAGATGCTAACTGTTGAACAGATAACCACTCACTATTCAGCTTTGATTGAGCGACTTACGGCCGAAAATCCGAATCTGCAGATCGTGTTCACGGTGAGCCCTGTGCGCCATCTTCGCGACGGCGCCCATCAGAACCAGCTTAGCAAGGCTACGTTGCTATTGGCTATCAATCAGCTTGTTGAGTGGTTTCCAAACGTGCATTATTTCCCGTCGTATGAGCTGCTGCTCGACGACCTTCGCGACTACCGCTTCTACGATGCCGATATGTGCCATCCGTCGGCTATGGCGGTGGATTATATTTGGCAGGCAATGCGCGACAACTGCATCAGTCAAGCCGACAACGCTTTGATTGACAGTGTGATGAAATTTGTGACAGCCGCCAACCATCGTCCGCTGAACCCCGATACTGATGAATTCAGGCAGTTTGTTAGAAATCAATCGGAAGCCGTGGCTGAATTTACCGCCAACCATCCCGAAATCGATTTAAGCGCTGAGATTGAGCACTGGAAAGAATTGTCGCGAGAAAAGTGAAATAGTTAAGCAAGTTTAGAAACTAAACAGCGAAGCGATAAACTTCTAAACACTCAACCCTTCAATCACAGCAACCCCGCGTCTTCAATTATTGAATCGAGCAGCCGGCACATCGGGTGCAGAGTGCGATGAACGTTGGCGATGTGTTCGTACAGATTGGGGTTGGCAACCTGCTCGTCGGTCAGATAGTTGATGGCTATAAAGTGCTTGTACTTAAGTAAATCGGCGTGTTCGGGACTGATTTCGTAGCCCACGGGCATTTTTTTCAGTTTCTGATAGTCCCACAATCCATTGAAATAGCGCTTAAAATCTTTCGAGTCAAGTATTTCCGCCAAATCTTCGGGCACAATGCAGAGCTCGTTGCGAACGGCTTTCAAAATGTTTTTGTCTTCAATCCAAAGCCCGCCGCCACACATCGACAGGTTGTTAGGCTCGAGTTGGACGTAGAATCCGCACCACTCGCTGTTCTTTCCGCCTGGCGCGATGTTGGCCGAAAAGTGCGTCTTGTAAGGCGTTTTGTCGAACGAAAAGCGCATGTCGCGATAGATGCGGTAGATGCACTCTTTGGCCGTCAGTCCGGCAAACTTGGGCTCGGCATCCGACAGAATCTCAATCACATCGGCGATCAGTTGACTGAAATCGGCCTGGGCAACCTTGAACCAGTCGCGGTTTTGGTCGAACCACGGCTTGTTGTTGTTCTGCTGCAAGGCGGCCAGAAACGGCATTATGTTGTTGGCGGGGTTTATCATTTGATATTGTTTAATCGGTGAATCGGATAATCGGTGAACTGTCATGCAGTCTTGCTTTTCATTCCGATTGATTAGCCGCAGCATCGCCTGCCAGCCGTTCCGCCGACCGCGCGTACCAAATCATATAGATGTAGAGCGGAATCATTATGAAAAGCGCCGCTTTGACGCCGAAATGGTCGGCCACGGCACCCATGGCCACGGTGATGATTCCGCCGCCTGCTATTGCGGTGAGCATCAAGCTTGTAGCCTTATTTGTTAGATAATCGAGCCCGCGGGTGGCAAGGCCGAAAATGTTGCCCCACATCACGCTTTGGCACAATCCCGACGCAATGAGCGCCACAATGGCCACAGGTCCATGGAAGAGCAGCCCGAAGGCCACCAGCACAATTCCCGCGGCAGCGTATGCCGAAAGGGCCACCTTGTCGGTGACGCGCTTCATCACAAAAATGCCCGTGAACCGTCCCGCAAGCATCGCCAG
>JAEEGK010006365.1_pt1 | contig 28445 bp, 24 predicted proteins | sample 8958771 | NCBI WGS metagenome assembly JAEEGK01 (sample SAMN16246547, study PRJNA631951) | gut metagenome | biome: gut microbiome; feature: rumen; material: SC-attached | host: Bos | place: Iran: Karaj | collected 2018-10 | reverse complement strand
AGTAGATGTAGGTCTGTGCGGTGATCGGCGTGCCGTCTGCCCACTTCGCATCGGGGTTCAGCTCGATCTTCCAGATCATCTTTTCGGTCGGGAGGTTGCCGTCCGCATCGGGCGTGAGCCACTTCTCACGATCCGCATAGGTCGCGGTGACGTCCTCGAGGCCGGTTGCGCCTTCGAATACCCACTCGAAATTGACGCCGTCATCCGCGATGGTGGTATCGCACAGAGGCATCTCGATGTAGCTCATCAGCGTGCTCTCGTTGTTCATCTCCCACGCATGCGGGTTCCAGTTAATGGGGCTCGCTGCCATGGAGAGGTGATACGTATAAGTCGCTTCCTCAGTGGGGCCGTCCGGCTTCTCCGTAGGATTCTGGTCCGGCGATTCCGGTGCTTCGGTTACCTGTCCGTCAGGCTCCGGGGTCTTTTCCCCGTTCTGGCAGGCAACAAGAGCGAAGACCATCAGCAATGCCAGGATCAGGCACACAAGACTCGTGGTTTTTCTCATTTCTTGTTTCTCCTTATCTTTTTTATATCACGCTGCGGGCTTTCGCTCTTGCGTGTTATACGGTGGAAAACGGCGGATCCTCCGCCCGAAAACCGAACCCGGAAAAATGCATAATGCGTCAAAGCAGACTTCCATCGATTTTCATGACATGATTATAGCCTATGTCCGTAAGAAATTCAACTGTTTTTTTCATTTCAAGGGTTTTTTTCTGCGAGAACGCCCGCGAAAACCGACAAACCACCCGTTTCCGTGATCGTTTTTGCGTCTGTTTCCGGTGGAAACGGTTGAAAATGCTTATGCCGGGTTTGCATAAACCGTATTTTTACGCATAATCATTCCGTTTTCCCGACATCCGCTCTTGTGCCGCAAACCGCGGTGTGGTATACTGTTTGCGGGCAAAACCGCCGCTTTCGCGGCCGCGCGATGCCCGTTCGGCGATTTTTTCTTCATATTATATTGTATGAGCCGCGCTGCGGATCATGAATCCGTACGGACGCCGTCCGCAGCCGTTCGATCGGGAGGTGCCTGTGCGCATATCGCAAACCGGAAAAACCGCGGTCCTGTCCGCCGCGCATGCGGCGGTGGATTTCTGCTGCGCGCTGCTGTTCTTCAGCGCGCTGAAGACCGATCAGCTTCTGATCGGCGCGGTGCTGTACAACGCCTGCGCGTTTCTGTTCCAGCTTCCGCTCGGCATCGTCGCGGACCGTGCGGACCGCAATCTGCTGTTTGCCGCGATCGGCTGCGCGCTCGTGGCGGCCGGATCGCTTCTGACCGCGATCCCCTTCGCCGCAATGATCGTGGCGGGCCTCGGCAACGGCGCGTTCCACGTCGGCGGCGGGATCGAGGTGCTGAACGGCTCCGGCGACAAGGCGGGTCCGCTCGGCGTGTTCGTCTCCCCCGGCGCGCTCGGGCTATTTCTCGGACGGTTTTACGCAAAGACGCTGCCCGCGCTTCCGGCGATCGTGTGCGCGCTGATGGCGATCTGCGCCGCGGCGATCCTGCTTTCGGGCAGAACGGAGTTCAAAGAGGGCTCGCATAACGCGCCGCTCTCCTTCGCCGTGCCGAAGGGCGGCGTGCTCGCGCTCGTGCTGCTGTTTCTCGTCGTGGCGCTGCGCTCGTTTACGGGCTTTACCGCCGCGTTCTCGACCGGCGATTGGCTTTCCGGTCTGCCCGCGGTCCTCGCGGGGCTGATCCCGGTGCTGTGTCTGGCGCTCGGCAAAGCGGCGGGCGGCTTCCTCAGCGACCGGTTCGGCGCGATCCCGGCGTCCGTCGTGTCGCTCGGGCTCTGCGCGGTGCTGCTGTTCTTCCCGCTGCATCCGGCGCTGACGCTGCTTGCGCTGTTTCTGTTCAACATGTCGATGCCGGTCACGCTGTTCGCCGCGGCAAAGGTGTGGCGTTCCGCGAAGGGCACGGCGTTCGGACTTCTGACCGCGGCGCTGTTCCTGGGGCTCGTCCCCGCGCTGCTCCGCGCGCTCCCGCCCGCATCGCCCGTGATCCACGGTCTGCTCGCCGCGCTCTCGGCGGCGCTGCTCGTGCCGGGACTGCTGCTATGCCGTACGAAATAGCGCTCGTCCTCGCGCTTCTGCTGACGGAAGCGATCGAAGTGCCGGTCTGCCTGCTCTCGGGCATGCGCGGAAAGGAGCTCCTCGTCGTACTGCTCGCGAACGTGATGACGAATCCGCTCGTGAACGCGCTTCTGCTGCTCGGCACGGCGCTGACAAGTCTGCCGTACGCAGCCATGCTCGCGGTGCTCGAAGCCGCCGCGGTTGTCGCGGAATGGCTCGTTTACCGGTCTCTGACCGGGGTGAAACGGCCGTTCCTCGTTTCCCTCATCGCAAACGCCGCTTCCTTCGGAGCGGGACTGCTCCTCACAAACCTATTCTGACAGGAGGTATTGCCCATGTTTCGTCTGCTTTCGGATGCCATCGCGCCGCCGTTCCTGCTTGACTCGTCCCCGACGGACACGACGTACATCTGGATCATCGTCCTTTCCGTTTTCATTCTCGCCGCCGTCGCCGCCATCGTGCTGGTCAAGCGGAAAAAGTAACCGGATCGAAACGCCGCCGTCCGGGCGGGGTTCCTCAATACAAATCGCTCACAGGAGGTAACAACCATGAACATTCTTCCCGACATTGCTTACGAACCGGTCGAAACGAGCAGCCTGCCCACGATCATCCTGATCGTCGGCATCGTCTTTGCCGTCGCCGCCGTTGCGATCACGCTCTGCGTCGCGCTGGCGAAGAACAAAAAAGCGAAAGGAAAATAAGCTCGCATGAACAACCGTGAATGGAAACGGATCTTTACGGATACCGATTTCGTCCACCGCAGCGGCACGCCCGAGGAGCTGCGCGTTGCGGAATACCTGAAGGCGCACTGTGAACGGCTCGGCGCGGAGGCCCGGCTTGAGTCCTTCCCCGTCCCCATGGGCGAGATCGAAGAAGCGCACGTGTACGCCGACGGCCGGGAGATCCCCGCGAAGGGCTTCTTCTGCTGCGGCAGCGGCGAGGTCGAGGGCGAGCTGTACTACATGCCCGCGCAGGACAAGGTCTCCGTCGCCGGCGCGAAGGACAAGATCGTGCTGATGGACACGTCCGGCATCGGCTTCTTCGGGTATCAGGACCTGATGAAAGCCGGCGCGAAGGGCATCCTGTTCCAGTACGGCGATCTGCACAACGGCAATCACGACATCGACGAGCGCGATCTGCGCGCGCACGTCGTCGGCGAGCAGAAGAGGGTGCTCTGCGCCATGCTGCATGTTTCCGACGCGGTCGCGCTGGTGAAAAACAAGGTCAAGCGCGTGCGGATCGTCATCCGTCAGCGCGAATACGATGGCGAATCCCACAACGTGATCGCAGAACTCCCCGGCAAGCGCGACGAATGGATCACGCTGTCCGCGCATTACGACACGACCGCGCTTTCCCACGGCTCCTACGACAACATGACCGGCTGCGCGGGACTTTTGGGCGTTATGGACGCGCTCCGGAATAAACCTCTGAATTACGGACTGCGGTTCGTCTTCTGCGGCAGCGAGGAGCGCGGGCTTTTGGGCTCGAAGGCGTATGTGCGCGACCACGAGACGGAGCTGAATAAGATCGCGCTGAACATCAACCTGGACATGATCGGCACGATCATGGGCAAGTTCATCGCCTGCGTTTCCGCCGAGGAAAAGCTTGCGAACTACATCGAATACATGGGCGCGGAGCTCGGCTTCCCGGTCGGCGCCAAGACCGGCGTCTATTCGAGCGATTCCACGCCGTTTGCGGACAGCGGCGTGCCCGCGCTGTCGTTTGCGCGGATCGCGGGCGGCAACGTCGCGCCGATCCACTGCCGCTTCGACCGCCCCGACGTGCTGTCTATGGAGCAGCTGGAGAAGGACATTGCGTTCATCGCGGAGTTCACCCGCCGCATGGCAAACGCCGCCGTATGCCCGGTCGAACGCGAAATGCCGGATTCGGTCAAAAAGCAGCTGGACGAATACCTGTTCCGCAAGAGAAAATCATAAAACAAAGATATGTAAAACCGGGACCCGATCGGGTCCCGGTTTTGTATCTCAGGCGTCAAGCGAGGATCTCGGTCAGAACGAACAGCGCTATAAAGGCGATGCAGGCGACGATGAACCCCGCGTTCAGGAAGAACGGTTTGCCGCAGTGCGGATGGTCCGACGGGATCGGCAGAAACTGCTTGCGTTTTACGATCAGAAGGACTACGCCCGTAATGAACATCGCAAGGACGAACAGCCCGAAGACTGCGCTGCCAAGCAGGAGCACGATCGAAGCTTCCCCTTCGGCGGGTCCGGTCAGAAGCTGCGGGACCAATCCCCCGAGCGCATTGAGCGCGGCGTGCAGCAGGATCGTATAGCCGATGTTCTGCGTGCGGTAATAGATGATCCCAAACAGGATGCCGAGCGGCAGCGCGTACAGAAACTGTGTGATATTGCCGTGGACCAGCGCAAAGAGCAGCGCGGAAAGCAGGATCGCGTCGAACGGATGATAGTCCGAAAGCCGGTCGATCATCGCCTTGCGGAAGAACAGCTCCTCCGCCGCCGGCGCGACGATCACCGCGCACACCAGCGTGACCCACGGATCGACGGAGGAAATCGCATTCTGCGCGACGTCGGTAAGCCCGCCGCCGATCAACGCATCGATCAGCTTCCCCGCCATTGAACCGGTGTACATCAGCGCGAACGCGCACGGAAAATAAAACAGCAGCTTTGAAAACGACAGGGGCGTGCGCGATCCGGTCTCCGGCACATCGGCTTTCGTGACCCGGCGCAGCAGCAGAAACCAACAGAGCGGCATTGCGATCAGATTGACCGTAACCGTATTGAGAATGAGGACCAGATTGCTCCCTGCGCGTTCGTCAAGCGAAGCGCCGTTCAAAAAAAACGACGCCGCAAACATCAGCGCATACGAGATCGCGATCTCCGCGACCGCCGCGAATGCGCAGAGCGACGCCGCGCGGCGCGCGCCTTTAACGTCCTGCAGCGGTTCTGCCGCCTGATATTCCATCGTTGCTCTCCTTTTACCGGATACGCGCCATGGCGTAGTTCTGATAGTCCGGATCGTCGGTCACCTCGCGGATCACGCGGAACGGCTTCGGGATCGAGATCCCGGCGTCCGGATCGTTCAGCTCGACCTGCAGCATCGCCTTGTCCTGCCACGCCGGATAGAAATCGACCTCGTACGCGTGCGCATCGTTGACGAGACAGTAGCGCGTCTTGCGGATCGGCATGCACATCGGGTCCGCCTCCATCATCAGCTGCTGATAGTCGTCAAGCGAGAGCCGCTTTTCGGTCTCGATCCGGCGTCCGTCGGTGCCGGTGCAGTGCGTCGTCATATAATAAATATAGCTGCCGTCGCTGCCGCGCATGCAGATGCGGCGCTTTTCGCCCTGCACATCAGTGAGATACGTCTGGATGATCTCGACGCGGCGGCACGCGGGATGCGCTTCGAGCCACGCGCGGTCCGGTCGTTCGACGAGAAACCGCCTTGCGTGCTCAAACGGCGCGGGCTTGCCCAAAGCCGTCATGACCTCGCGCAGAAGCTTCAGGAGCTTGCCGTTGAAATCGGTCGAGTTGTCGATGATCCTGAGGTGCGGATGCCCCGCCCACGCGGCGAGCGTCTTTGCGTCGAGCTCGATCGCTTCCTCGAGCGTTTCCACGCGCGCGGTGTTGTTGTCCGTCGTATAGAACGCCTCGGCGCCCTTTGCCGCAGTGACCATATGGAACACGGCGTCGTACTTGTCGCGGAACGCGACCTCGTTCTGCCCGAGTTCTTTGAGGATCGCCGCGAACTCCTCCGGCTCCATATAGGGCTTGTCGTCCATCGAACCGCGGTCGCAGACGATCACGACCTCCTTCGACGCGCTTGCCTCCGCCGCCTGGCGGTAGATCTGCTCGCGTAAAAGCTGATAACGAACCTGCACGCGCTGAAACTCGAAGTTCGACTTCGACGCGCGCGCGGTGACGCCGCTGTTGTTGAGATCGGTGCAGGTCTCCGGAATGAACATGACCGCATAGCCCGCGTCGGTCAGCGCATTCTGCAGCCAGCTCATCGCGGTCGTTTTGCCCGCGCACGGTCCGCCCGTGATGACGATGGTATGGATGTGATTCGCCTGTTCCATAAAACTCTCCTTTTTACTCCGGCATACGGCTGATAACCGTCTGCATCATCAGCGCGGCGAACACAGCCGCGTTCAGCGATTCGGCGCGTCCGCGCATCGGCATGCGGTACAGCGTGCACAGCGCCGCCGTCTCCTCCGAAACGCCCTGCCCCTCGTTTCCGATCACCAGCGCCGTGCGCTTTGTGATCGCAGGGAGCGTTTCACTGCCCTTGAGGTGCCCGCAGACACAGCAAAAGCCCTGCTCCCTGAGCCTGAAAAGCTCCTCCTTGAGCGCGCCGATATAAATAGGAAGATGATAGGTCGAACCCATCGCGGCGCGCAGACCTTTGGGCGAGAACGGATCGGCGGAATCGGGACTTACAAGAACGCCCGCAGCGCCCAAAGCGTCCGCGGTGCGGATGATGGTTCCGAGATTGCCCGGATCCTGCAGCCGGTCGAGCACCACAAGAAGCCCCTCGGGATACGCCGCGGGACACGCGGTTTCGGGCGTTTCTACGACCGCGCAGAGGCTTTGCGGCGTTTTTGCGGAACAGATCGCGTCCATAACGCCGTCACTGACGTACACCGTTTCGATCCCCTCAAACGGTTCCGTGCCTTCCTTTGCGAACACGGTCAGAACCCGCGCGCCGGAAGCGATCGCGTCGGAAACGAGCTTGTCGCCTTCGATCAGGTGCAAGCCGGTCTCTTTGCGTTCCTTCGCGTCCTGTAATGCCCGCGTGCGCTTCACACGTTCGTTGCTTCTGCTGGTAATGATCATTTTTCTCCGTTGTGACAAAAAGCCACCTTTACCGGTGGCTTTTGTTTTTCTCAAGGATTGCTCAGTTGCTTCTTGCGACCTTGCCGGAACGCAGGCAGCGAGTGCAGACGCTCATCTTCTGAACGCGTCCGTCGACGACGACGTGCACGGTCTGGATATTCGGCGCCCAGCTGCGCTTGGTCTTGCGATTGGAATGGCTGACCAGATTGCCGGACATGGTTCCTTTCTTGCAGACTTCACAGAACTTACCCATTCAGTCCACCTCCTTGCTAAAACTCGAACATTGCGATTCTACCACAAGGTTTTGCACAATGCAAGCATTATTTTTGGAAATCTTACTTTTTTCAGAGAATATATTGCTTTTTCGGGGCTTTGCGGCAATTCCGGGACACGAAATCAGTGCATGCCGAAAAAATCGTTCTGCCGCAGCGCTTCATAGACCACGATCGCGACGGCGTTAGAAAGGTTTAAGGAGCGCTGTCCGACGCCCATCGGGATGCGGATCGCCTCGTCCGCATGCGGAACGAGGATCTTCTCCCCGAGTCCCGCCGTCTCCTTGCCGAACACGAGAAAGTCGCCGTCCCGGAAGGTCACCTCGTCGTAGCGGTGGACGGCGTGCGTGCTGCAATAGAAGAACCGCGCGTCGGGATACTGCGCCCAGACCTCCTCGATGCTGTCGTGGTAGAAGAGCGTCAGCGAATGCCAGTAATCGAGCCCGGCGCGCTTTAAGCTCTTGTCGTCAGTCGAAAAGCCCAAGGGACGGACAAGGTGCAGCGCCGCGCCCGTCACCGCGCAGGTGCGCGAGATATTGCCCGTGTTGCTCGGGATCTCCGGTTCTACCAATACGATATGCAGCATTTTGACCTCCGGTTCGGTTTCCGACATTGTATCACAGATGCGTCAAAAATGCAAAATTTCCAAAAACAAACCGAAAATCTATTGAGAATCGGAATCGACCTTGCTATAATACGGTATCATGAGTGAAATTGTGGCCATGGGCGCCGCCCGCCCGCAACCGAATACCAAAGCGACCCCGGCGCGCGACTGGAACGCGCGCCGTACGGCGTCTTCCCTGCCGAATCGCAGCGCGGAGGAACCCTTCGCCGCGGCGAACGGTACGCTGCGCTTTGCAAGCGAGCGGAGAACGGGCGCATCGGCGGCGCAGACCCGCGCCGCATCCGGTTCACAAAGCCGCACGGCGGGCACGTCTTCGCGCAGTACGCAGAGCCGTTCAACGTCTGCAAGGACCGCGTCCTCCGGGACGCGCAGCGGCTCCGGCGGGTCGAAACAGCCGCCGAAGAAGCGCAGACGCAAACGGAAAAAGACGCGCCGGCTGCTGTTTTTCGCAGCGGGCTTCCTGCTCTTTGCCGTGATCGTTCTTGTGACGTCGATCCTGCTTGCCGGAAACTGCAAGGGCTGCAAGCGCGCGCCCGACGCATCGCCGACGCCCGATCCGAACGCATCCGCGGAGCCGATCGAAACGCCGGCGCCGATCACCGACGAGACCGTCATCTCGCACGACGCGGTGATCGACGGCGTACAGGTGCGGAATCTGACCGTGCGCGAGGCGCGCGAGCAGGTGAAATCCGCGCTCGAAGCAAAGCGCGATGCCTTTGACATCACAGTCTCCTACGAATCGTACGACCCGCTGATGCTGAACGCCGATACGATCGGGCTCACTTACAGCGAAGCGGATCTTGACGATGCGCTGAAAAACGCGGCGCGCGGAACAGCGGACGAAGTCACGCTTCCGATGACCTTTGACGGCGAGCTTTTACGGAACGCGCTCTATGAGCTGAACGACAAGATCCCGAACCACGCGGTCAACGCAAGCGTGACGGTCAAGTGGAAGACCAACAAGGTCGGCGACGTCAAGTATCAGCAGCCGTACTTGGATTTCACCGCCGGAACGAACGGCGCGAAGATCGACTTCACCGATCTGGAGAATCAGATCGCCGATGCGATCGAATCGGGCGACTATACCGCGTCCTTAACGCCGAAGGTCACGGTAAGCGAACCGGAGATCACGCTCGAATCGCTGCAAAACCAGCTTACCCTGATCGGAAGCTACACGACGAGCTACTATTTCAAGGGCTCCACGTCGACGGATGCGGCGCTTGTCGAAAACCGCATGGGACGCGACGCGAACATCACCAAGGCGATCAGTATGATGCAGATCACGGAGCTGGCGCCGGGCAAGTCCTTCAGCTTCAACAAAAAGACCGGCGACCGCACCGAAAAGAAGGGTTGGGCGCTCGCGAACGCCATTCAGGACCAGACCTATACAAAGGAGCCCGGCGGCGGCGTGTGCCAGGTCAGCACGACGATCTTCAACGCGATTTTACGCGCGGGCATCACGCACATCACCCGCCGCGGACACAGCATCCCGTCCGACTATGTGACCAAGGAGTTCCGCGACGGACTCGGCTTTGACGCGACGGTGGACTCCGGTCACATCGACTTCAGCTTCAAAAACGACACCGGCCACACGATCTATATGTTCATCTACATCTCCAAAAATAAGGAGAGCGCGCGCAAGAAGAACATCAACGTCGAGATCTACGGACAGGTCGAAGAGGGCGTCGAATACCGCTGTCGCAACGAGATCATTGAGGAGATCTTCTGGAAGGACGATCCGAGCAAGATCGAGTACGAGGAGGACAAGACCCTTGCCGCCGGCAAGCAGGTGCAGGTCCGCAACCCGCACGACGGCTACCGCGTCGTGACCTATGTGGACAAATACAAGGACGGAAAGTTTATCAAGACCGTCCGCACCGAGGAGACGTTCTATAAGCCGATCTACCCGAAGTACAAGATCGGCGTCGCGGCGGAAACGCCCGTCCCGACCAAGTCCCCGAAGCCGACGAGCACGCCGGAGGATTACGGCTTCGACGAACCGTAAACACGAAAGAGAAAAGGGCTGTTCCGAAACGAACCCGCGTTTTGGAACAGCCTCTTTTTGTATTCTCGCTTCGCCCCGTGAACGGTCCGAAGAACATGCATCAACGCGCTGCGTTCCTCCGGCACCTCTTCCGCCCGCAGCAGGCAAGCGGACGCCGGAGAAAGGCATTTATGAAAGCCGCATCCACATCATTTTTTATCATACTCAGACTGCGCGCCGTCCAGAACCGCAACGCCGTCGACATACACGATCCCGTTGTTGATTATATTGTCGTTCGGGACTTCAAACTCGCTCATGAAGAAATCCACGGTGCGCAGATACAGCGCTCCGTTGTTGACGAGGCTGCCGCTGGCCTTGTACTGAATATGGAACGCACCCTGCAGGGAAACCTCGCCGTTGTTTTCATAGTTGCCGCCCACAAAGATGAAGGTCGCTCCGTCTGTCAGATTGTGCCGCCCGCCCTTTTCGATGCGGATCTGTCCGCAATGCACCGTTGTGCTCTCCCGGAAGGTGCATACGCCGCCGTTTTCGACCGCAATCGTACCGTAAACGGACTGCTTGCAGGTCGTCTTCCAGACGCCTTCGTCACGGACAGTTCCGTAAACGCTGATTGAAATATCGCTGTCTCGTTCGGTGAGAACAACGCCGGGACGAATCCGGATCTCCTCGCCGTGCGGAACGGTGACGGTTTTCATGATGCAGATATCAGTCACCAGCGGATCCTGTAAGGCTTCCGCCAGTTCGGAATACCGGTAGACCGGTGTATCGAGGCAGACGATCTCAAACGGCGTCTCGCCGAGTGCTTTCGCGGTGTCAAGCTGTCTCGAATCGATATAGACGGTCTCCAGAGACGGCGCCGACAGAAGCGGTTCGAGAGAAACCGCATCAGTATACGCGACATTCAGGATGCGCAGCTTTCGGAGATTTGCAATTTCGTCGAGCTCCGAAATATCGTTGTGCGATACGTTCCGCGTCTCCAGCTCGGAAAGCGCGCCGATCCCGTTGAAATCCGAGATCCGGTTGTGCGAAACATCCAGCAGCGTCAGCTGCTTGAGCGAAAGGATCGGCTTGATCGAATCGATCCGGTTGTTGCAGATACACAGCTCCTTCAGATCCGTGAGCAGCGCAAAATCGTCGAGCTTAGTGATACTGCCCTGCGGGATCGCCCGTTCGCTGAGCTGCGCCCAGTCGTTCTCGCCGTCCGCATAGATGCGGTACCGCGGCATCTCATACGAAGCGTTTTGCGTTTTGCCGTAAACATAGAGCGTTCCGACGTTTTCAAAATCGGGCGGCACGCCGATACGCCGCAGCGGCGAGCTCGGCAGCATCGCCTTCAACGACCGCCAGTTTAAGCCGATCAGTACCGCTGCCGTCAGAACAACCGTGCCTCCGATCGCCCAGAGCAGCGTATGCCGCCGGAGGGCTTTTTTCTGCTGTGAAGTCACGGACATCGTTTGCAGTGCCGGCGCCTTCAGCAGCTTTCTGTAAAACGCCTCATCGCTCTCCTCCCGGAATTTCGGGATCGCCTGCATCTGACCGAGCTGCATGGAAAGCCCGGGCGTCAGCCGTGTTTCCGTCAGAAAAACGGTCAGAATGGTTTTACCCATCACGCACGCTTTTCCGATGCCCTTCAGAACGGCTTTATCGCGCACCGCTTCGGGCGAAAGAAACAGCAAAATGACGGCGGCGCGCGAAAAGCAGTTCGTAAGCCGCCGTTTCGGAACGGCGCATTGGATCTTATAATGCGCAAGCGTTTGCATCACGGCGCCTGCTTCCCGCGCGTCGCTTTCGGTGAACAGCGCACAGCAAAACGGAAACCGGTTCCCAATGCTTTCCCGGTATTGATTATAGATGATTTTTCGTCTATACTTAGGGGCGAACACAATGTGGTACTTGCACAGCCATTTTGTGTGCGCTAAACTGTTTTCTTGTTTAGCCATGAAAGCTTCACTTCCTTTCTTCGTTTGAGAGCTTGGACACCCTCATTCTACAGGAAGTGAAGCTTTTTGTGTATAACCTTTGTCTCTCACCCGCATAGCGGGTGGTTTATTGTTTCGCTTCGCTCAACTGTCTGAAGACGTAACGAAAAAAAGCTGCCGGTTCATCCGACAGCCTTTCCTGTTGTGTTCCTATGCTTCGATCCCAAAGGCGCGTAAGCTGTTTTCATAGAGCGCTTCCGAAAGCGGTTCCGGATCCATGCCCCTGAGCTCGGTAAGCTTATGAAGCGTCAGCACGATGCGGCTCGGGTCGTTCCGCGTGCCGCGGAACGGCACCGGCGTCATGTACGGGCAGTCCGTTTCGATGAGCAGCCGGTCGAGCGGAAGCTTTGACGCGATCTCCCACTGATGCACCGCGTTTTTGAACGTCAGCGCGCCGCCGAACGCAATGAAAAGCCCCAGGTCGATGCATTCCTTTGCGATCTCGTAACTTGCCGAAAAGCAGTGCATCACGCCCGAAAGGTTCCCGCGATACCGCCTTAAAAGATCCATCGTGTCGCCGTGCGCCTCGCGGTCGTGGATGATGACCGGCGCGTGAAGCTCCGCCGCCAGCGCAAGCTGCGCATCGAAGCAGTCCCGCTGCACGCTGCGCGGGGAGAAATCGTAATGGTAATCGAGCCCGATCTCGCCGATCGCGAGCATGCGCTCGTGTTTGAGCGCTTCCCGGATATGATCAAGCGTTTCCGGTCTGAACTCGTCCGCCGAATGCGGATGCACGCCCGCGCTGCCGTAAAAATACGGTACGCGCGCGACCAGCTCAACGACCCGGTCGATGCCCGCCTCGTCGCAGCAGGCTTCCATGATGTGCGCGATCCCGGCTTCGGGCAGCGAAACGAGCAGCGCTTCGCGGTCTGCGTCGAACTGCTCGTCAAGTAAATGCGCGTGTGTATCGAAGATGCGCATCAGCGCACCACCCATCCGGGCGTCAGCGCCTTTGCAGGCGTGACGAACGCAAGCTCCTTATCCTCCGGATCGGAAGCGCACAGGATCATGCCGTGGCTTTCGACGCCGCAGAGCGTGACGGGCTTGAGGTTTGCAACGACCACGACCGTCTTGCCCACGAGGTCCTCGGGCTGATACCAGGTCTTGATGCCGGAGACGACCGTGCGCTGCTCGCTGCCGATGTCCACCGTCAGCTTCAGAAGCTTCTTGGCGCGCTTGACCTCTTCGCAGGCAACGACCTTTCCGAGACGTAGATCCATCTTCGCAAAGTCGTCGTAGGTGATCTCATCCTTGATCGGCAAAAGTGCCGGCGCTTCGGGCTCTTCGGGCTTTCTCTGCTTTGCCATAAGCGCTTCCGCCTTCTCCATCACGACCTTCGGATCGAGCCTTGCAAACAGGATCTCCGGCTTCTCCGCGACCTTGTTTCCGGTCTCGGGATAGACGCCGAAGGTGCGCAATGTTTCGATCGCGCGCGGCTCCGTGCCGATCTCTTTGAGGATCTTTTCCGCAGTCGCGGGAAGGAACGGTGCGAGGAGGTTTGCGCCGATCGAAATGCTCTCGATCAGATTATAGAGCACTTCCGAAAGCCGATCCGCCTTCTCGGGATCCTTTGCGAGGATCCACGGCGCGGTCTCGTCGATGTATTTGTTGCTGCGGCGGAAGATGTTGAAGATCTCGTTCAGCGCGTCGGCGATCCGGAACTCGTCCAGCGCCTTCTGCGCCGCCGGCGCGGCGTCCGTCGCGACCTTCTTGAGCTCGTCGTCGACCGGTTCCGTGACGTCGGTCCTCTTCACCGCTCCGCCGAAATACTTGTTGCTCATCGCGACCGTGCGGTTCACGAGGTTTCCGAGCGTATTGGCAAGGTCCGCGTTGAGCCGCTCGATCAGATTGTCCCATGTGATCGATCCGTCATTGTCGTACGGCATCTCGTGCAGCACATAGTAGCGCACCGCATCCACGCCGAACAGCTCGCAAAGATCGTCCGCGTACATGACGTTGCCCTTGGACTTGCTCATCTTGTCGCCCTGCTGCAGAAGCCACGGATGCCCGAAGACGGTCTTCGGCAGCGGGAGGTCAAGCGCCATCAGGAAGATCGGCCAGTAGATCGTGTGGAAGCGGATGATGTCCTTTCCGATCACATGCAGATCGGCGGGCCAGAGTTTATTGAACAGCTCGGTCGATTCCCCGCCGCATTCGTAGCCGATGCAGGTGATGTAGTTTGCGAGCGCGTCGAGCCAGACGTAGACGACGTGCTTCGGATCGAAGTCGACCGGAATCCCCCACTTGAACGACGTGCGCGATACGCACAGGTCCTGCAGCCCCGGCAGCAGGAAGTTGTTCATCATCTCGTTCTTGCGCGATACGGGCTTGATGAAATCCGGATGCGTATTGATGTACTCGATCAGCTGCGGCGCGTACTTGCTCATCTTGAAGAAGTACGCTTCCTCCTTCGCGGGCTGCACCTCTCTGCCGCAGTCGGGACACTTGCCGTCCACAAGCTGCGAGGGCGTGAAGAACGATTCGCACGGCACGCAGTACATGCCCTCGTAATATCCCTTATAGATATCGCCCTTGTCGTACATATATTTGAAGATCTTCTGTACGGCTTTGACGTGATCCTCATCGGTCGTGCGGATAAAGCGGTCGTACCTCGTGCCGACAAGGTCCCAAAGGCGCTTGATCTCGCCCGCGACGTTGTCCACATATTCCTTCGGCGTGATGCCCGCCGCCTTCGCCTTTTCCTCGATCTTCTGACCGTGCTCGTCCGTGCCGGTCTGCAGATATACGTCATAGCCCTCGTAGCGCTTCCACCGCGCGATGGAATCCGCAAGGATCGCCTCGTAGGTGTTGCCGATGTGCGGCTTGCCGGACGCGTACGCGATCGCGGTGGTGATGTAATACTTCTGTCTCATATGCAAACTCTCCTTTATGGGTAGACATTGTACGGATTTTCCGCCGGTTTGTCAATGCTCAATGCGCGGCTGCCGACGCCGCTGCCGCCGAGCTGCACGCGATCGAAGCGCAAATCACCGCCTGCTGCGCGGCGATCATGGCGATCGCGCTTTGCTGTGCCGCCGCGTTCACGATCCCGTCCCGCCCGCGCATGTGATACGCGGAAACGAGCATCGCCGCGTGCATCATGCGCGTTTTACGGTCGTAACCGAAAACGGTATAGCCGCTCTGCCCTTCGAGCATGGCGTCGACCTCGAGCATTTCGTTCACGACCGTCTCGACCGGCGCGCTGTCCGCCGCAAACGCCGCCAGCGCCGAAAGCTCCCAGTTTTTGCCGTACTTTCCTCCCGCGGCGCGGATCGCGTCGTACAGCGCGATCACCTTCCCCGCCTTGTCCGCCGGCACGCCGTCGATCATGGCAAGCACATGGGAAGCCGCCTGGATGCCGTCGCCCTTCAGAAACCGCTCGTCGAGCAGGCGGTAGCACGCCTCCGCATCCGCGATCAGTTCGTCGTCGCTCTTCGGGCTCTCGGCAAGCAGGATCGCAAAGACGGAATCCTCCTGTCCGGTCAGAAACGGATGTTCTTTCTTCATGCGCCGATAGAGCGCTTTGCCGCGCGCCGCGAGCGCCGGCACGTCCGAATCTTCAGCGGAATCGGTCAGCAGCAGCGCCGCGAGCGCCAGAAACTCCGAGCGCATAAAATGCTCCTTCAGGATCGCATAGTTCGCGGAAGCGCGTTCCCAGCGTTTCTGCGGGTCTTCGCACAGCGCAAGCTTGCAGGCAAGCGGCGTCAGAATGCTACCGCGGAAGTTGGAAAAGATCCCGGCTTCGCTCTTGATCAGCTGTTTGCAGTCCGCAAGCTTCTCCGGATCGACCGGTCGGTCCGCCGTCACATACAGGTTTGCGGCTGCCGGATAGCTGTAGGTGCTTTCCATGCGAAAGACCGACTTGACCGCTTCGCGCGCCTCCAGATACCGGACGGCGATCGTCTGCAATTCCGTATTCATTGTTATCCTCCCGAATGACCGTTCTTCTTTTCGATCACAAACACCCACGGGCTTAAGCCGCCCGCCGCCGTGCGGCGCTTTTCGCGAAGCCGAAGCTGCGGATGGTCCTTGATCAGACGTTCCATAAGCCTGCCGTCCGCGGTATAGAGCACCGCGACGCCGTGCTCGTTCATGTAATACGGCAGCCGCCGCAAAAAGCGCGCGTACAGCGCTTCGTTCTCCTGATGCGAGCCGACGCGGTTGCCAAACGGAAGGTTACTGATCACGAGATCCGCGCCTTCCTTTGTTTCAAAATGCAGGATGTCGCGGCAGATAAACCGCGCGCGGCTTCCTGTCGCCTTCGCGTTTTCCCGCGCGATCCGAACCGCCGTGCTGCTCTTGTCCACGCCGACGATCGCCCTGCAGCGTGCCTGTTCCTCGCAGGCGAACAGCAGCGAGCCGGACCCGCAGAACGGGTCGAATACGGCGGGACGCTCGCATTTTGCAAGCGACAGCGCGTAACGGGCAAGCGCGTAGCCGAGCGCCGGATGGATCGACGCGGGCAGCGTGCCCTTCCGCCACGGATAGCGCTCGTCTTTGACGTTCCAAAGCTTCCAGTAGAGATCGCACACATCGTTTCGCGAATCGATCCGAAGCTCGCAGTCGTACGCGGACGGATTGTTGCGCCCGTCCAAAAGACCCTTGAGCTTTTCGATGAAGCCGGTGCGATCCTTTAAGTATCCGCGGATCTCGATGCGGTAAGAGGTGCCGATGCAGGTTTTCGCCGCCGCCGCGATCGCCTTCGGCTCCATCGGGACGTTCCGTTCGATCGGCAGCAGCGCTTCGGTCATGCAGTTTGCGCGATAGACCTTCGCGACGTCAGCGGTAAAGAGCCGTACCGCGTCGCCCTGTATCCTGCCCGAAAACCCGAGCACGGAAAGCTCGTCAAAAAGCTCCGCCGCAAAGCCCTTCGGCGCAAAGCACAGGATCTCGCGCGGCGCCGAAAGCGTCTCCAGCGTGCGTTCCGGCTGTTCGGCAAACCGCTGCAAGGCTTTTTCGTATGCGATCGTGATCTCGGCGATATGCTTGTCCGTTTCAACTGATTCGGAAACCGGGATGCGGTAAGAAAGCAGCGCGTCCTTTTCATTCAGCCTGCCGAGCGCAAGGATCAGGCTCGGCACGGCAAACAGCGTTTCTTCGGTTTCGAGTGCATGGGTAAGCAGCGGCGCATCGGCTTCGTTTTCGAGCGCGCCGATCAGCCGATAGACGTTCTTGCGCGCCTTCGGCTGTTCGCTTTTTACCAGCGCGGCAAGGATCGACCGGTCGCCGAGCGCTTCTTCGATCTCCGCCCTGCCCTGCTTCGTCTTTGCGATCGCGCAGAGCGCGGACAGCGCTTCCGCCGCCGTCTCGCCGTTCAGTTTTTCAAAAAGCTCCGCCGTCGTCATGCGTTCGCCGCTTCGCGGATCAGCCGCAGGATCATGTCCGTTCCGTCGACGCCCTCGGCTTTCTGCATGGTTTCGATATACGTCCCGCGCGCATCGTACAGCGCACAGACCTCCCTGAGAACGGAATCCGCATTGACCTCGTCCGCAAGGAGCACCCGCGCATAGCCGCGCTTTTTGAAATATTCCGCGTTCAGCTCCTGATCGCCGCGCGTGGAAGCACCGGAAAGCGGCAGCAGCAGCATCGGCTTATGCAGGGCGAGCAGCTCGAATACGGCGTTCGCGCCCGCGCGGGACACGACGACGTCCGCAAGCGAAAAGAGGTCCGCCATCTCATCCTTGATGTATTCATACTGTACATAGCCGGGCATTCTGACGCTCTCGTCCAGCTTGCCCTTGCCGCAAAGATGCACGACGTCGAATGTTTTCAAAAGCTCCGGAAGCGCTTCGCGCACGGCGACGTTGACCGAAAGCGCGCCGAGACTGCCGCCGGTGACGAGCAGCACGGGCTTGTCGCCTTTTAGTCCGGTGAACGCAAGCGCCCGTTCGCGCGAGCCGGTATACAGCTCCGGACGGATCGGCGTTCCGGTGTGCACGCCCTTATTGCCCTTCACAAACGGCACGGTGTCCGAAAACGTCACGAGTACCTTGTCGGCAAAGTGCGCGTCGATCTTGTTTGCAAGTCCCGGCGTATAGTCCGATTCGTGCGTCAGCACGGGGCAGATCCCCTTTGCCGCCGCCACGACGGGTACGGAAACATAGCCGCCCTTTGAAAACAGCACGGCGGGCTTCAGCTTCTTCAGGATCCGCTTTGCCTGGTGATAGCCCTTCTGCACATGGATCGGCATCGTGAGCGTCTTGAGGCTTGCGTAGCGGCGAAGCTTGCCCGAGTCGATCTCGTGATAGGTCACGTCCGGGACCGTGCTTAAAAGGTCCTTTTCCATGCCGGACGTGCCGATATAGTGAATATCCCACTCCGCGCGGTCCAGTTTCTCGATCAGCGCGAGGTTCGGCGTCACATGTCCTGCCGTGCCGCCGCCCGTAAAGACGATGGTTTTCTTCATGTCATTCTCCTCCGATCCTATCCTATGCGTATAAAAGATCCCTTTTGCTCTGTTCTCCCCCATGCGGCCCTGCCGCAATCCCCGTCCTTTGGACAATTCATGCGCCGCGGGCGCAATCTATTACAACCCTCCCGGCTCGTTCCTCGCCGCCCTCCCTTACACATGGAGGGCAAGATTTTATCCGTATCCCGTAGGGACGGGCATTGCCTGTCCGCCGAAGCAGCGGACGATCGGTGATCGTCCCTGCAGATCGTTCATGCGCGTGTAGGGGAAACGGCGACGCGGGAAGCGTGTGACGGCGCCGTAACACAATGCCAACGGATCGTAGGGGGATATTCAACGCGCGACGGCACCTCTGAAACGGAGCGAAGCGGAGTGTAAAGTCCTCCCGGACGCCCCGCATGCGCCGCAGGCGCCCTTACTCTCCGCTGCCGGTCGACGACAAGAACGCAAGATTCGTCTTGCCGGGCTTGGTCAGATCGTCGTCCTTCAAAAGCACGCGCGCGATGACGAATTTCATCAGCGAGTATTCCTCCGGCAGATTCTGCATGTCGAGCTCCAGCATGACGAGCACCAGACGTTCGTCCTCCGGCTTGACCTCGGAGCCGTCCTTGTTCGCCTTGCGGAAGCCGATGAACCACGCGATTTCCTTCGCCGCCTGCTCGTTCTTGTCCTTCTTGTTGCCGATCTCCGCGGTACCCGTTTTGCCGGAGATGATAAAGCTTCTGACGCCGAGATAACGTCCTGTGCCGCCGTGGTCCTGCGGGAGCTTGCAGACGCCGATCATCATGTTCGCCATCGTCTCCGCGTTCTTTTCCGAGCAGATCGTTTTCCAGACCTCGTTTTCGGTATGGCGGTACGTTTCGGTGTAGTTCTGTCCCTCCGCCTGCCAGATCGATTCGACGACGTGCGGGACCGGCGCTTTGCCGCCGTTGCGGAACGCGGCGATGTAGCACGCCATCTGCAGCGGCGTGACCAGCAGCTCGCCCTGTCCGTATCCGCTCATGGCGAGCAGGCTGTACGTTTCGGTGCTCTTTTCGTTCTTGATCTGCGACGGCATTGCCGGAATGTCGAACGGCACGGTCTCCCCCATGCCGATGAACGACAGGTATTCCTTGAACCGATCCCAGCCGAGCTTCAAGGCGAGCCAGGCGAAGAAGATATTGTCCGAATCGATGATGCTCGATTCCATGTTCATCGGCGTATGCCGGTTCGAGGAGCCGGTACGGGTGATCTCATCGATGCCGGTATAGGCATAGGTGCCGCGCTTGACCTCCCACACGTCCTTCCAGCCGCTCGACGTCTTATACCGCGCGTTGTGGATGTGCTGCATCTCCTCCTCCGGGAAGAGCGTGTCCGGCGTGACCGTGCCCGCTTCGAGCGAGCCTACGCCGGTAAACGGCTTGAACGTCGATCCCGGCGCGTAAAGACCCTGGATCGCGCGGTTCAACATCGGCGTCTGCGGGTCCTTTGTCAGCGCTTCGTACGCTTCGGTGCCGACGGCGCCGCGGCTGAACGCTTCCACGTCGTAGTCCGGGAACGAATACATCGCCTGGATCGCGCCGCTGTGCGGGTTCATCACGATCACGGTGCCGGAGATGTTGTCCGTATAGACGACGGTCTTGACGACCTCCTCGACCCGCTGCTGCATCTTGATGTCCAGCGTCAGATGCAGGTCCTGCCCGTCCTTCGCCGGGTTGTTGTACAGCGTCTGCCGGTTCGTGCCGTCCAGACCCTGGATGTACGCGTACCCGCCCTTTTCGCCGCGCAGCAGCGTTTCGTACTGCTGTTCAAGTCCCGCGTAGCCCAGCCAGCTGTCCTTTTCGTATGCGTCGAGGTCCGCCTCGGTAAACTTGTATCCGCTGTATTCCTCGTCCCGTTTCTTCTTGTCGTCGGTCTTCGTTTCGTCCGCGTCCGCCTGTTCCTCCGACTCGGCGGTCGGGTCGGCACTTGCGTCCGGCTCGGCGCTCGGGTCGGCGCTTGCGTCCGGCTCGGCACTCGGATCGGCGGTTTCCTCCGGCTCGGCGCTCGGGTCGGCGGTCTCCTCCGGCTCGGCGCTCGGCTCAACGGTCGCGTCCGGCTCTGCCTCGGCATTCTTTGCGTCGCGGGCGTTGCGCAGCTTTTCCAGGTCCTTCCACGTCGCCTTCCACATGACCGCCGCAAAGCCCAGAAGGTGGGACGCGCTGCGTCCGTACGGGTACGCGCGGAAACGCGTGGAGGTCATGGCGCCGTTGCGGTCGATGCCGATGCCGGTGATGCTTAAAAGCCGGTCTTCGAGCGTTTCGTCCACCTGATCCGGATAGAGCTTTGCGATGACCGCGGAGGAGTTTTTGCTGTAGATCGCGTCGTGCACGATCTCTTCATACTCGTCCTGCGGCGTACCGGAGGGCTTCAGGATCGGGATCGCAAGGATCTGCTTTAAGACCTCCTCCTTCTGGTCCTCGGGGATCTGGTTCGGTACGCAGAACACCGTGACCGGGGAGAGGTTTTTGACGAGCAGCTCGCCGTTGCAGTCGAAGATCTCGCCGCGCTTCGGGTAGTTGACGCCGACCAGCAGCTTGTCCCCCCATTCCATCGTCGGGAAGATCAGCGCCGGCGTCCACTGGATGCCCCAGCGTCCGTTTTCGTAGAGCGCGTTGATCGTGTAGTCGTTGACCATCTCGCCGAGCGCGGTGTCGTAGGTCATCTGAAAATCGACCGAGCTTGTGATCGACGCATCCGAAACGGTCTTTACAAGGTAGGAGATCTCCTTTAAGCCCACCGCGTCGAAGATCTGCTGATACTTTTCCGCAAACTCCTTTGCGGAAATCATCGGATCGCCCGCCTTCGTGCTCGTGCCGCTCGTGTTCTTGACGGAGTCGGACAGCATGTCGAACGCCGCGCCGTAACTGCCCTCCGCAATGTATTCGATAAACGCAAGGCAGACGTCGCTGCCTTTTCCGCGCGCCGATGCACAGCCGGCGGGCAGCGCCGCGCCGAACAGCATCAGCAAGATCATCAGTATACTGATCCCTTTTTTCATCTCTCATGAACCTCGGGTGATAAATTTCCGTTTATCATTATAACAGATGAAACGCAATTTGTGCGTTTTTTTTGCGATGTTTTCAAAAAAGACGCTTTTCGGTCGCATTTTCTTCATACGATGGACCATGAACACTGTGATTCTGTTTCTTTTGATCGCGGGGATCGGCGTCTCGTTCGCTTCCGGGACCGCCGAAGGCGTGCTTTCCGCGCTGCAGCAGGGCGCCGCCGACGCGATCGAAACTGTGCTGCGGCTTTCCGGTGCGTATCTTCTTTGGATGGGGCTTCTGAACATCGCGGAACGCGCCGGACTCATCAAGACGCTCAGCAGGCTGTTGTCCCCCGTTCTGCGGCTGCTGTTTCCGAACGCGGGCAGCGCAAAGGAGGCGATCTCCCTGAACCTTGCCGCGAACATGCTCGGCATGGGCAACGCCGCAACGCCTTACGGGATCTCCGCCATGCGGCTTCTGAACGAATCGAACCCGCATCCGGGCGCTGCGACGAACGAGATGTGCGTGCTGCTCGTGATCAACGCGTCGTGCCTGGAGCTCTGGCCCGCAGCGCTCGTCGGCATGCGAACAAGCTTCGGCTCTTCCGCCCCGTCCGCCGTCGTGCTGCCGACGCTGCTCTCCTCCCTTGCGGCGACGCTCGCCGCCGTCGTGCTCTGCCTGATCTTCACACGCCCATGCCGATCGCGATCCTGATCCTTCTTCTGCTGCTGTACGCCGCCGTTCGCCGCGTCAACGTCTTTGAAGCGTTCCGCGAAGGCGCGGCACGGGCGATCCCACTGCTCGTTTCGATCCTGCCGACGCTTGCGGTCTTTTCCGCCGCCATGGGGCTGTTCCGCGCAAGCGGGGCGTTCGATCTGCTTTCCTCGTTCCTCTCCCCCGCGCTCCGTGTGCTCGGTGTCGATCCTGCGCTCGTGCCGCTGCTGCTCGTGCGCCCGTTTTCCGGCAGCGCCGCGATCGCCGCGCTCTCGGATATCTTCACGCAGTACGGTCCCGATTCGCGCACAGGGCTCACCGCAAGCGTGCTTTTGGGCTCCTCCGAAACGATCTTTTATACGCTTGCGCTGTACTTCGGCAGCGTCGGGATCAAAAAGACGCGCTTCACCGTGCCCGCCGCGCTCCTCTCCCTGTTCACCTCCGTCGCGACGGGGCTGCTCTTTTCGTCTCTTTTCTTTCATTGACGCGAGACAATTCACAGCGGAGTCGGCAGGGACTCAGCAGCTTGACGGACGGGCGATGCCCGTCTCTGAGGATGAATTGCCTTCGGCATGAATTACGTCCGCGGCGCATGAATGGTCCTTCGGACATGAATTGCCCTTGCGGGCATGAATTTCATAGACATTTCGAGACGCCTGTGGTATGATATAATTGAAAATATGCAGTATTGTCCGGAGGCAAACAAGCTATGTTGATCGACAGTCGAATCCTCGTCGGCAAGGGCGAGACCGAAGCCTTTATCCGTCCCGAAATGGCAAACCGCCACGGCATGATCGCCGGCGCGACCGGCACGGGCAAGACCATCACCCTGAAGGTCATGGCGGAATCGTTTTCTGACCTCGGCGTGCCGGTGTTCTTAGCCGACGTCAAGGGGGATCTGAGTGGCTGCTGCAAACCCGGCGAGATGACCGAGAAGATCGCAAGCCGTTTGGAGGGGATCGGCATCGATCCCGAGGGGTTTGAAATGCGGCGGTATCCCGTGCGCTTCTGGGACGTGTACGGCGAGGGCGGACATCCCGTGCGCACGACCGTTTCCGAGATGGGCGCGGAGCTTCTTGCCCGGCTTCTGAACCTCACAGACGTGCAGACCGGCGTACTCTCCATTGCGTTCCGCGTTGCGGACGACAACGGCTGGCTGCTGATCGATCTGAAGGACCTGCGCGCCATGATCGCCTACATCACGGAGCACGCGGCGGAGCTTCTGCATCAGTACGGCAACATCAGCAAGCAGTCCGCCGGCGCGATCCAGCGCGCGCTCTTGCAGCTCGAGGACGCGGGCGGGAACCTGTTCTTCGGCGAGCCCGCGATCGACCTCAACGACTGGATGCAGGTCGACGAAGCCGGCAGAGGCTATATCAACATCTTCCACTGCGCAAAGCTCTATCAGAGCCCGCTTTTGTACTCGACCTTCATGTTGTGGCTTCTTGCCGAGCTTTTTGAGGAGCTCCCGGAGGTCGGCGATCCCGAAAAGCCGAAGCTCGTGTTCTTCTTCGACGAGGCGCATCTTCTGTTCTCCGACGCGAAGCGCGCGCTGAAAACCAAGGTCGAACAGGTCGTGAAGCTGATCCGCTCGAAGGGCGTCGGCGTCTATTTCATTTCGCAGCAGCCGAGCGATCTGCCGGATCCGGTGCTTGCGCAGTTGTCGAACCGTGTGCAGCACGCGCTCCGCGCCTATACCCCCGCCGAGCAGAAGGCGATCAAGACCGCCGCGGCGACGTTCCGCGTGAACCCGAGCTTCAACACCGAGGAGGTGCTTTCTGAGCTCGGCACCGGCGAAGCGCTGGTGAGCTTTTTGGACGCGAAGGGACGTCCGTCGATCGTTGAGCGCTGCACGATCCTGCCGCCGCAGTCGATGATGGGCATGATCGACGACGAGCGCAGAAAAGCGGAGATCATGGCGGACGGGCTTTACGGCAAGTACGACGAGGCGGTCGACAACGAATCCGCCTATGAGATCCTGACCGGCAAGGCGCAGGAGGAAGCCAAAGAGAAGGCAGAAGCCGAACGCGAGGAAGCGGAAGCGAAGGAACGCGAACGGCAGGAAAAGGAAGAAGCCAAGGCGAAGGAAAAAGCCGAAAAGGAAGAAGCGAAGGCAAAGGCACAGGCGGAAAAGGAAGCGCTGCGTGAAAAGGCAAAAAAGAAAAAGAAGACCGCGTCCGCGATGGGCAAGGTCGCCTCGTCCGCCGCGAACACGATCGGCAGAGAGGTCGGCAAATCGCTCTTCCGCGGGATTTTGGGCACACTGAAAAAGATCTTCTGAGGAGGAACGCATATGCCGCTGTACTGTGAAAACTGCATGAAACTGGTCGAAGGACCCTCCTGCCCGCGCTGCAGAAACCGGAAACTTCGGAACGTCGCGCCCGGCGATTTCTGCCAGGTCGCCGACGTGCACTATATGCAGGCGGAGATGCTCAAGGAGCTGTTCGCCGACAACGACATCCCCTGCACGGAGCGATCCGCGCTCGGCGCCGGGATCACCGTGAACCTCGGCGTGAACGTCGGGACCGTGCGGCTCTATGTGCCGTACGATCGGCTCGACTTTGCAAAGGAGCTCTACGACGTCTATTTCAACAGCCCCGAAGCGCCGGATCCCGCGCCGGATCCCGCGCCGGAACGCGAGCTGCTCGTCGGACACGTCTACCGCCACTTCAAGGGCGGACTTTATCGCGTCGAGGACGTCGCGAAGCATTCCGAAACGCTCGAAGAGTACGTCGTCTACCGCAAGCTGTACGGGGACCGGTCGCTTTGGATCCGTCCGAAGGAGATGTTTTTGTCGCCGGTCGACCGGGAGAAGTATCCAGACGCTATGCAGGAATACCGCTTTGAGCCGTATGACGGCGAAGAGACCGGTGAATCTGAATAATCGGCTCATTTCCGCATATTCTTGCATCGGCTGTATACGCCCGTATACGGCGATTCTGCATGATTTTTCGGTAATGCGGATGTAAAATCCGTGCAAAATATTCATATAATGTTTGCATTTTTGTCTGCCCGGTGCTATACTCGGGATCGCCATCGAGAGTGCGCGAGAGACAAGCTTGATGACCGCACAGCAACCTGCCTCAGTAAGGTGCTAACGCTTGTATGATGGCATATCAAAACCGTTTCGTCCCGGCAGTTTGCCGGGACTTTTTCGTTCTTGTAAAAATTTTGCGGAAAAATAAAAAAAATGCACCGCAAACGCTTGATATGTGGTATTATAATAGATAAGTTTTTTATCATGAGGTGTTCTATGGAGAAAAAACGCAGCGGATGGGTACGGATCATCACGATCCTGCTGGTGCTGGCTCTGGTCGGCGGCGGTGCGTATTATATTTATCAGCAAAACGCGGGAGACGACGAGCCGACGGTCTTTGTGCAGTCCGTCGCTTCGATCACGGGCATGGGCAACGTCGGGCTCTATGCGCAGTACAACGGCATCGTCGAGGCGAAGGACGTCATCGAGGTCAATCCCTCCGCCGGCATGACCGTGAAGGAATGCTTCGTTTCGGCAGGCAGCAAGGTCAAGGAAGGCGACCGTCTGTTCCGCTACGACGTGGACGATATGGAGCTTCGGCACGCGCAGATGCAGATCGATATCGGCGGGCTCGAAAACAACCTCCGGACCTATCGCGAACAGCTCGAAGCGCTCAAAAAGAAGCTGGCGAAGGCAAAGGAAGACGAGCGCTACGAGATCGAGCTGGACATCCAGACAGTCGAGCTTGCGATCCGCAAGGCGGACTACGATCTCAACGACCAGCGCAAGAAGGCGGATGAAATGCAGGCTCTGATCGACGCGAGCGAGGTCTTCTCCCCCGTGACGGGCACGGTGCGCTCCGTACGCGACAATTCCGGCGGGTACGATCCGTTCGGCTACGGATACGGCGAAAGCAGCACCGCCTACATCACGATCATCGCGGGCACGGCGTTCTGCGTCAAGGGCACCGTGAACGAGCAGACTGTCTTTACGCTCTATGCCGGCATGCCGGTTCTGATCCGCTCGCGCGTGAACGATACCGTTCTGCACGGGACAATCTATCGCATCAATACCGACGCGCCGGATACGAGCTCCGGAACGTCTTACTATGACGGCGGCGGCGAACGCGCCAGTCGGTACGCGTTCTATGTTGAGCCGGAGAGCATCGAGGGGCTTCTGATCGGACAGCACGTCCTGATCGATCTCAACGCGAACGAGGAAACGAGCAGCATTCTGAAGCTTCCCGCTTCGTTCCTGTTCTCCGAGGGCGATTACTTCTTCGTCTGGGCGGTCGACGCAGACGGGCGCATCGAAAAGCGCAACATCACGGTCGTTGCGTACGAGGAGGAGACCGAATGCTTCCAGGTCTCGGGCGGGCTGACGCTGCGGGACCGCATCGCGTTCCCGGATCCGACGGTCCATGCGGGCATGCTTGCCACGGAGACCGCATTCACGGAGCCGTCCGAAAACAACCTCCTTAACGGCGGACAGGGCGTCGGCAACGGCGGCTGGGGTACGACGGAGGAGGATGATTTCGGCATGGACAATGTCACCTCCGATATGGTTCCCGGCGGATTCGGAGGCTGATATGCTGATTCGTCTGGAGCACATCGAAAAAACATACGGCACGCCCGAGCACCCCGTCCCGGTCCTGCACGACGTCAATTTCACCATGCAGGAGGGCGAGTATTACGCGATCATGGGACCTTCCGGATCGGGCAAGTCGACGCTGATGAATATCTTAGGCTACCTCGACACGCCGACGAAGGGCGTCTACTACTTTGAAGACGCCGACAACAGCAGCGCGTCCGATATGCAGATGGCGCGCATCCGAAACCGAAAGATCGGCTTCGTGTTTCAGTCGTTCCACCTGCTGCCGCAGCGGCGCGCCTGGGAAAACGTCGCGCTTCCGCTGCTGTACGGCAACGTGCCGAAGAAGGAACGCCGCGCACGCGCCGAAAAAGCGCTCACCGAGGTGGGACTGAAGGACCGCATGGACTTCTTCCCCACCCAGCTTTCCGGCGGACAATGTCAGCGCGTGGCAATCGCGCGGGCGATCTGCACCGATCCGAAGCTGCTGCTTGCGGACGAACCGACCGGCGCGCTGGATTCCAAGTCCGGTCAGCAGATTATGGACATCTTCGACAAGCTGCATGAGCGCGGCATGTCGATCATTATGATTACGCATGAAATGGCTGTGGCAAAGCGCGCGTCGCGCATGCTGCACATCTATGACGGCATTCTGACGGGAGGCGATGCTCAATGAAAATGAAAAAGACATTGAAGATCATTCTCATCTGCGTACTCTCAGTCGCTCTGGTGGGCGGCAGCGTATTCGCGTACGTCAAGCTCAGAAAGCCGGACCCGTGCGAGGTCTATCCCGCCATGGACTGGATGCTGTCCTACATGCCGAATCAGTCCTACCTGTACGGCATCGTGACCTCGGACGCGTCGCAGACCGTCACAAAGAGCGCCGACCGCACCGTTTTGGAGATCTTTGTGAATCCGGGAGACACCGTTTCTGTCGGCGATTCGCTGCTGCGCTACGACGCGACCGACGCGCAGCTGAGCTACGAGCAGATCCAGGTGGAGCTTGCGAAGCTCGAAAACAAGCTCCGTTCCGAATATTACGAGTATAAAAAGTATTCTCAGCACGAATACCCGAGCCCGGTCGTATCGCCGACGCCCTCGCCGAAGCCCAGTGCAACAGCATCCACGCGCCGCGGCAGGACCGAAGCGCTTTCGGCTGCTTTGCGAAACGGTTCCGAAGCCCCGATCGGCGGTACGGGCACCGAAGCCGATCCCTATCTCTATGAGCTCGGCGCCGAGGACGCCGTGACCTATGCCTTCCTGCAGTCGCTCTTTGCCCTGTCGCAGGAACACAGCGCCGCGGTGTTTGCACGCGTTTCACAGCCGCAGGCGACGATCCTGCTTTCGGTCACGCCGGAAGCGGAGGTCCGCTTCTCGGTCACGGTCGCCGGCAGCGCAACGCCCGCGCCGACCGCAGTGCCTTCCGATACGTCCGCGCCCGGCAGCGGTGAGCCGGCTCCTACGACGCCCGGCAGCGAAGAATACCCGTCCGATCCGCCGACCGGCGGTACGGGCACCGCAGCCGATCCGATCGTTTACGTCTATACGTCCGGCACGACCGTCCCGTTCAGCTTCCTGCATGCGCAGAGCGAACAGGCAAAGACGCTCGGCGCAAGCCGCTATGTGACCCTTAAGGCAGATTGCTTTACGGTCAATCTGGTGTTCCTTGCGGACGGTACGTTCTCGTTTACCACGACCGTACAGCCCTCCGTGACCCCGACGCCGACACCGACACCGACGCCGACCCCGACGCCGACTCCGACGCCGACAGCGGATCCTTCCGAGACGCCGACCGCGGATCCTTCCGAGACGCCGACCGCAGATCCCTCGGAAACGCCGACAGCGGATCCTTCCGAAACGCCGACCGCTACGCCGACGGCAACGCCTTCTCCGACGCCGACGGCAACGCCTTCTCCCACCCCTACGCGCACGCCGACCCCGACGCCTACGCGCACGCCGACCCCGACGCCCACGCGCACGCC
>JAEEGK010006364.1_pt1 | contig 28450 bp, 18 predicted proteins | sample 8958771 | NCBI WGS metagenome assembly JAEEGK01 (sample SAMN16246547, study PRJNA631951) | gut metagenome | biome: gut microbiome; feature: rumen; material: SC-attached | host: Bos | place: Iran: Karaj | collected 2018-10 | reverse complement strand
TCGACCAGACCGACGTGCTCTGCAAGGCCGCCAACATCTATATGTGTGCCCGTGCCATGGGCAGTGAGCCCGATGGCATGACCGATGCGCAGATGAAGGAGGTGCAGGATGTGTTCCACCTGCCTAAGAAGCGCCCCTGCTAATGAGATTTAAATATCATTTGATGGTTGGTTTGGCTTGTGTCGCCTGTTTGGCCGCTCAAGCCCAAACCAAAGGTACCCCAGCTCCCCGCACCCGACAGTATCAGCCTGGTGCGGGGGGCGATTTCTTTTGTGTCAATGGCCATAACCGCTATACCCGCGCCCTCTATGGCAGTCATACCGACTGGCGCCTGGAGACCAGCGACCGTCCCATCTTTGCCGTGGTCAAGAAAGGCCACCATCGCAACATCCGTCTGGTGGCTCAGGTCGATGGCAGGGATTACCCTTTAGAGGAGGTGCGCCCCTGCACGGCGCGCTATGCCGATGGGCTTCGCACCTATCAGCTGCTGGGCTGGGGTGGGGCACCGTTAGCCATCAGCGTGGTGGCGCTGCCCGATAGCGAGGCGGCCATCTGGCAGTTTGAGTCGTTCGAGCTCCAGGGGCGCCTGCGTATCAAGGCCCTGGTCAGCGCTGTCGCCCAACCCAAACTGAGTCGTAATGGCGATATCGGTGCCGACAAGCCCGGAGTGCTCGAGCCCGCCGGTCCCGTGCTCCAGACCCTCGAGCTGTCGCTGTCCGATGGCGTGGCCTATATGAGGGTCGATCTCAATGTGTTGTCACAGCTGTCTCCTGCCCAGGGCGCCCGCCAGTTCCAGGCGGCGGCAGCCCATTATCGTCAGCTGGCCAGTCGCATCCAGTTCAACACCCCCGATCCTTATCTCAACACCCTGGGTGGCGCTTTGTCCTTGGCAGCCGATGGCGACTGGGACGGTCAGACGTGGCTCCACGGCTGTATCGGCTGGCGCATGCCGCTGGCAGGTTGGCGCGCAGGCTATCTGGGCGATGTGCTGGGGTGGCAGGATAGGGCGGTGAGCCATTTCGATGCCTATGCTAAGAGTCAGGTTGTTGATGTGCCGCCCGTTATCCCGCATCCCTCGCAGGACTCCGTGCTCCACCTGGCGCGTGCCGCCAAGCGCTGGGGCACGCAGATGTATTCCAATGGCTACATCTGTCGCAACCCCGAGCGTAATGACCAGATGCACCATTACGACATGAACCTCAACTATATCGACGAGCTGTTATGGCATTTCCAGTACGATGCCGATACCGCTTATATGCGCCGTATGTGGCCCGTGCTCACGCGCCATCTCGCCTGGGAGAAACGCAACTTCGATCCCGATGGCGACCATCTCTACGATGCCTATTGCTGTATCTGGGCGAGCGATGCCCTCTATTATAGCGGTGGTGCCGTCACCCATAGCACGGCCTATAACTATCGTGGCAACAAGTTGGCGGCGCGCATCGCTGAACTGATTGGCGAGGATCCCCGGCCCTATCGTGCCGAGGCAGCGGCCATCCTGCAGGCCATGAACCGGCGGCTGTGGATGCCTGAAAAGGGCGTATGGGCAGAATATCAGGAAGCCATGGGCCATCGTCGCCTGCACCCACATCCTGCCGTGTGGAGCATCTACACCCCCATCGACTGTGGCGCCTGCACCCCCGAGCAGGCTTATCGCGCCACCCAGTACATCGACCGCCACATCCCCCATATCCCCGTCGAGCAGTCGGGCTATCACACCATCGCCACCAGCGATTGGATGCCCTATGCCTGGAGCATCAACAATGTGGCGGCTGCCGAGGTCATGCACACCGCCTTGGCTTATTTCCAGACCGGTCGTGCCCAGGCAGGCTACCGCCTCCTCAAGGCCAACATCCTCGACCAGATGTACTACGGCCAGAGCCCCGCCAACTTCGGTCAGATCAGCCATTACGATGCTGCCCGTGGCGAGTGCTATCGCGACTTTGGCGATTGCATTGGCATCAGCAGTCGCACGCTCATCCAGGGCCTCTTCGGCATCATCCCCCAGGCCCTCTACGGCCAGTGCATCATCCGTCCGGGATTTCCGCCTGAGTGGGAGCATGTGGGAGTTAAAACCCCTTATCTCGACTATCAGTACACCTGCAAAGACGGTGTGGCTCGTCTGGAGATTACGCAGCACTTCGCAACACCTCTCCAGATTGTAGTACGCCAGAATACCGGCGGTGGCACCTATCGCGAGATCAAGGGCAGCAGCGCTCCCCATCAGGTCATCGAGTACCAGCTGCCCTCCCTGTCGCAGGCTGCCGATACGCTCACGGCTTTTCTGGCCGGTACCGTCGATGTGGCAGCCTTAGGGTTAGGCGAGCCCCAGAGCAATAAGCCCTTCCGTCCGTTGTCACTCACGGCCAGTTATAATGCCCAGGTGAGCGATATCTTTAAGCAGCAGTATCTTACACCCCGTCCCCGCACCACCACGCTGCAGCTGCCTGTCCAGGGCATCGGTGAGTGGTGCCATCCGCTCAAGACGGCTCAGATCAACGATTCTGTTTTCCGCAGTAAAATCACGAAAGGCGTGTTTACCATGGCAGGTGTCCCCATGCGTACCCCTCAGCAGGGGCGTAACATCATCTACACCAGTCTGTGGGATAACTACCCCGATGCCGTCACCATCCCGCTGCAGGGTAGCGCCTCGCGTGCCTATCTGCTGCTGGCAGGCTCCACCAACCACATGCAGAGCCGCATCGATAACGGGGTGGTTGTTGTCACCTACACCGATGGCACCAGCGATACGCTGGCCCTGCGCAATCCCGACAACTGGTGTCCCATCGAGCAGGATTATTATATCGACGGCCGTGCCTTCCGTGCGGCGCAGCCCCGTCCGTATCGGGTGTGTTTCGGTACCGGCGATGTCAGTCGCCATCTCGACCGTGTCGTTCAGCTGGGTGGCGAGTATGGCAGGGAGATTCCTGGCGGCGCAGGTCAGCTGTTAACCATGCCCCTTCATGCCGACAAGCGTCTCCAGTCGCTCACCCTGCGCACCCTCTCCCCCGATGTCGTCATCGGTCTCATGGCAGTCACCTTGCAGTAACGGGTGCCAGTCACCTGAACCGGTCCCCTGTCACCCCTGACACCGCCCCGTGTGGCTTATTGCATTCTTTGCAGGCCTTCCCAGCGCACGTTCCAGCGGCCGTCCTTGGGGAAGCCGGGGTTTAGCGGCTCTGAACAGCCATCCCAGCCGGCACACATCATGGCTACGGCTGTGAGCAGGGCGCCATTGCCGGGCAGGTAGATGCGCAGGCGATCGGCGGTCTGGAAGTTTTGACCGTTGGGCAGATAGGTGTTCTTCTGGGTGTTGATGAGCAGGGCCTGGAGCGCTGTCTCGGGCTGACCCAGGCGGGCGGCGGTCATGGCGATCATGCCATAGTCCCAGCCCCAGGTGGTTTGCCAGTTCCAGTGCTGCATGACCCAATCCAAGGTGCGCTGCATCTGCTCTGGCTGATAGAGGGTGCTTGGCGGCAGCATGCCACAGGCGCCCAGCACGGCGGGATGGTCGTTGCGACACTTGTCGGCAAAGGTCTCGATCTTCTTGCCAGTGGCATCGAAGGGGTCGAAGGCCTCGTGCTGCTTGTTGGTACCTATCTGGATGCCTGCTGTGTAGATGCCGTTAGACTCAGGCAGTGGTGAGAGACGGGCGATGATATCGTCCCACTGGGCGACGCGGGGCTTGCCCTGGCGCTCACGCCATTTCTGAGCGACACGCAAGCCGTACTGCCAATAGGCCAGCTCGAAGGGCTGATTGTAGGAGAGATCCTTGGTCATGCACTCCTGCATGGCGGTGGCTCCCTTGAGGATGTAACGCTGCTGACGGGCATCGAAAGTGACATAGTCGGCCATAAACTGGGCGGTGGCCTCGACCTGCTCGCCATAGGCTTTCAGCGTCTGGGCTGTGGGCTGGGCACGGTACATCTCCTCAGCGAGATAGATGTAGTGGGGCTGCTGCCAGATGAGGAAGGAGCCGGTGTTGGATGGCGCCTCGCCAGCCCAGGGGTCGGTCATCTTCATCCAGCGCACGCCCTTGAAACCTTGGCGCTGGGCTATCTGACGGGCGACGGGATAGGCCTTGGTGTTATACCACTGGAGGATGCGCGCCACGACCTCGGGACGGTTCCACAGGGCGAAATCGGTGAGGTGCCACCAGGTCATCTCCAGGTGCGGACGACCGAACCAACTGTTGTAGGTGAGGCCGGTTTCCTGGGGTGGCATATTGTTGGCGCAGTTGATCTGGGTGAGGTACTGGGAGAGGACGACACGGCGCTCGAGCTCCTTGGCGCGGGGATCGGTGCACTGCGAGAAATCGACGATGGCACCGGCCTGCCACCAGGCGTTCCAATGGCGCAGGGTGGCCTTGTGATACTGGTCGTACTCGAAGGCGGGGGCGGCAGCGGGCTGTGACTGGAGATACTCGGCCGACACGGTGAGCACCTCGCTACGGGCAGAGAGCTCGAAGGTGTGGGCATCGCACTGCCCGAGGGTGGCATCGCCCTCCCACTGCAGCAGCACGTAATAACGGGTGCTGTCGAGGGTGCGCTGGATGAGCGCCCGGTGGGCATCGTGGCTGATGAGGACCGACTGATGGCGCTGGGGCTGGTCCCAGAGGCTGGCATCGTCGGCATGCTTGCCGGTGGGATAGGGGAAGCGCAGACGGACGGTGGCGCGCTGATCGCTTAACAGCTGACTGACGATGCGGGCATAGACGGCATCCTTGGCGGGATGAACGCCAGTGGTGACCTGGACGGGCTGGCCATCGGCCATGAACGTGGAGGCGATCTCGCCATCGAGCAGCAGCTGCTCCTGGCGGATGTGGGTGAGCTGGCTGATGGCAATGGGGTTGCCGTGATGATCGGTGAGGTGCAGACCCAGAGCGCCGAGGTTGAGACGGTGGGGGTTGACACGGAAATACTCGGTGGCCTGCTGGTGACGGCCATCGTGGGCTTTCTTGTACTCAATGGCATACAGCTCCTGATGGCCATGACCGAAATTGAAGGCTTTCTGGCTTTCGGACGGCTGCAGGCCCTGGGTGTTAGGGAAGCGGTGCCAGCCCCAGTCGCTCATGGCGCAGAGGGGCACGCCTGCCTGATAGTGGCGGGGGTAGGACTGCAGACCGGTGACATCGACGGTGGTGACAAAATGGCCGTTGCCCACCGAGAGCGACGACAGGGAATCGGCCTGGGTGATGATGGGGTTATGGCGATTAACAACAGCGTGACGGTCTATAGAGGCCGTCACGTTGCTGGTAGTGTATCCTAATTTCTCCATTTCGAGCGAGGCCCATATGAACGGCCCCACACCCTTGGCATCGTTGTCGCGTATGGGTTCGGACAGATAATAGAGGAACCCGCCATCGCGCCGTTTGTTCTCCTTGACGCTACCCTTGGGGTTGACTTTCTTCAAGGCTGCCTCGACCTGAGGCGTGGCTGCCGGACCAAGACCGGCTACCGAACAGCACTGGGTGAGGGAGATGGTCTCATCTTCGTTGACACGGATGAAGTGGTTGATGATGCCCTGATAGGCCTTGATGCCGGCATCGCGATATTTGGTGCCCAGGTAGCCTTTGTTGTAGGCCTTGAGGAGCACGTAGGCGAACATGGAGGAACAGGTGGACTCCAGGTAGTTGCCTTGTTTACCGGGGGCGTCCATGACCTGATACCATACGCCCGACTTCTTATCCTGCCATTTGATGACGGCATCGAGATCCTTCTGCAGGAGGTCGATGACTTCCTGGCGACGGGCATAGTCCTGAGGCAGGGCATCGAGCACCTCGATGAGCGCCATGGAGTACCAGCCCTGGGCGCGGCCCCAGCAGTGCTGCGAGAGGCCGGTCTGCTTGTCGGCCCAGAAGGTGTTGCGGGTCTCGTCGTAGGCATGACGGTTCAAACCGGTCTTGGGGTCGAGGGTGCGCTCGTAGGTGATCTTGAGCTGATCGACCGCATCGTCGTAGATCTTGGTGATGGCACCTTTTTTAGCCTCCTTGGCCGTGGTGGTGATGGGGGCTGTGAGGGTGCGGAAAGGCAGACCCATGAAGATGCCGTCGAGCCACACCTGATAGGCGTAGATGGCCTTGTGCCAGAACACCTTGTCGGCCACGGTGCGCGGCTGGTTCTGCAGCTGCTTCATCATGGTGCGCATGGCTGCCAGGTTCTTGGCCTGGGGCCACTGCTGGTACATGCGGGTGACAAAATGACCGGTGCGCACGTTGTCCAAATTGTAGTCCAACAGGTCGTAGTTGCGGATCTGGCCCTTGGCATTGATCATGGTGTCGGTATATTCCTGACAGTACTGGCGGATGGCGTCGCCACCATAGGTGAGATAGGTGTCGAGCATGCCTTCGAGCTCGATGCCCATGACATAGCTCCACTTGGGTTTCTGGGAGAAGTCGAGGAGGTAGCTCTTGGGGTTGCGTTTCATCTCGCTGTAGGTGAGCCACTCGCTGTAGTGCTGATAGGGGGCCTTGAGCAGCGCCATGGAACCATTGATGAACAGACGGTCGAAATTGACATTGCGGGTCTTGCCGCTCATGAAGTTACCGGCCTTGACACCATTGAAGTGACAGTTCTTGACGTTGATATCGTAAACGAAGGTGTCCTCGTCGAGACCGATGATCTGGACGCCGTACTTGGACTCCTGGCTGGTGACATTCTCCATATATACGTTGCGCACGATGGGGTAGTAGCCACGGCAGCAGATCTCATTGTGCTCGTAGTCGAGATTGATCTTGAGCACGCTCTCCTTACACTTGCCGACGGTGATGTTGCGCATGTTGATATTCTCGATGATACCACCACGACAGCTGTTGGTCTTGATGCGCAGCACACGCTCCAGCTCGGGCGAGTCCATCACGCAGTCGTGGGCATACACATTCTGGCAGCCGCCAGAGATCTCGGAGCCAACAACCACACCACCATGACCGTTCTTCATCTCGCAGTTGCGGATGATGATGTTCTTGGAAGGCATGGCACGCTCACGGCCATCGCGGTTGCGGCCGCTTTTGATGGCGATACAGTCGTCGCCGGTATTGAAGAAACAGTCCTCGATCAGCACGCGGTCGCAGCACTCGGGGTCGCAGCCGTCGCCGTTAGGACCGTCGTTGATCATTTTTACACGGCGAACGGTGATATCGGTGGAGTGCAGGGGATGGATGACCCAGAAAGGCGAACGCAGCAGGGTGACATCCTGCAGCAGGATGCCCTCGCACTTGTTGAAGCTGACCAGCTGGGGGCGCAAGCCATCCTGCGGACCGAACACACGCTCAGGGGTGCGCTCGCCCTTGTCGTTATACATGGGGACGCCGTCCTCGCCATTCTTGAGCAAACGGGCGCGTGAGCCGCCACGCTGGCTGATGGTGCCCTCTTTCCATCCGAAACGGGGATTGCCGTTCCAGGGCCACCAGGTGTCGTTAGAGCCACCACCATCGATGGTGCCCTTGCCGGTGATGGCGATGTCCTTGGCCTTGAAGGCATAGACGCATGGCGAGAGGTTGAAACACTCCAAACCCTCCCATGATGTCTCGACGATGGGATAGAGCTCCGGCTGGAACGCAAACTCGAGTACTGCGCCCTCCTGAACCTCGAGGTTGACTCCATCCTTGAGTTGGATGGCGCCTGTGAGGAAGGTCTGGTTGGCAGGCACTACCACACGGCCGCCACCTTTCCTGGAGCACAGATCGATGGCCTTCTGGATGGCCTTCTGGTTCTTGGCTGCCGGATTGGTGGGTTTGGCACCATACTTGGTGATGAGATAAGCCTTGTTGGCAAACTGGGGTTCGCGGATACTCTGCTCAATCTGCTTGTATTGAGCCTCGTTCCACTGCTGTGCTGCTGCTAACAGAGGGGTTAGCACACAGAGCATCATGATTTGGAAAACTCTTTTAATCATTTGTATTTAGTAACGTTTATTAGTCTGCAGTTTCGCATTTCTGCTGCAAATATACAACAAAAGTGCTAAACTACAAACTAATTGATACGTAAAAATCTACGTAAACGTTAACTTTCGAGGGCCTGGAACAATTTGTCGAGCGCCTCGTCGGCATGCTTGCTCTCATTGAGCAGGGTGACGAACTTGGAACCGATGATGGCGCCTGCAGCATTCTGCTGGGCGGCCTCGAGGGTCTGTTTGTTGCTGATGCCAAAGCCTATCATGCGCGGATTGCGCAGCTGCATGGCGTTGATGCGGCGGAAGTAGTCCTGCTTGGCCTCGTCGAAGCTCTTCTGCGCGCCGGTGATGGCTGCGCTGGAGACCATATACACGAAACCATCGGTGTTGTCGTCGATAAAACGGATGCGATCCTCGCTGGTCTCGGGCGTGATGAGCATGATGATGCGCAGGTCGTACTTGTCGGCAATGGGTTTGACAATCTCCTGATAGTCCTTGAAGGGCAGGTCGGGGATGATGGCGCCACTCACGCCGCTCTCTACGCACGATTGGCAGAAGGCCTCGATGCCATAGTGCAGGATGGGGTTGAGATAACCCATGAGTACCAAGGGAATCTCTACCTGGTCCTTGATGGCCTTGAGCTGGCTGAAGAGCAGGCTGAGGTTCATGCCATTCTTGAGTGCCTGTGTGGCGGCACTCTGAATGACGGGGCCATCGGCCAGCGGATCGCTGAAGGGGATGCCTACCTCGATCATGGCGATGCCACGGCGCTGCATGGCAAGAATCACATCGCCGGTGCCCTCGAGGGTGGGACAGCCTGCGCAGAAATACAGGCTTAACAGCTTCTTGTCGCCACGTTGGGCGAACAGTTGATTGATCTTATTCATTTGTCTAACTTGTTTATAAATGCCTTTAATTGTGTGTAATCCTTGAGCGCCGGCGCCGACTCGAAACGGGAGTTGAGATCGATGCCGATGCACTGGGGGTGGTGGAAGGCGTTCACCTGTCCGGCATCGTCGGGGCCGATGCCACCGCTGAGCAGGAAGGGGGTGTGGCCTTGATAGGCCTGGAGCACCTGCCAGTCGAACATCGTGCCATTGCCACCGATGCTCTGCCCCTTGGTGTCGAAGACAAAGCCATGGGCCACGCCCTCATAGGCCGCTGTGAGCGCAAAGTCGGAGGCGGTAGCAATGTTGAAGGCCTTGATGACGGTCATACCGTCGAGCTGCCTGATGTATTGGGGACTCTCGTGGCCGTGCAGCTGGATGATGTCGAGGGCATAGGCATCGGCGGTGCGCTTGACGGTTTCGACGGACTCGTTGACAAACACGCCAACCCGTTTGCAATACACGGGCATATAGGCGGGCGGCTCGCTGACATAGCGACTGGACCGGGGCCAGAAGATGAAGCCCATCATGTCGATGCCTAACTGCTCGATCTCGCGGATGTTATCGGCCTCGCGCATGCCACATACCTTAACGAGAAAGGGATTTTCTCGTTGAGTTTGCTCACGTTCGGCTGAGCTCAAGCAAGCTTGGCTCTGCTCTCTCTTAATCGCAACCTTAACCTTCATAGCTGTTCTATAAATTCGTGTAATGCCTGGCCGGGGGCGGCGGTCTTCATGAAGTTCTCGCCGATGAGGAAGCCGTTGAAACCGGCTGACCGCAAGGCACGTACGGTGTGGGGGTTTGAAATGCCACTCTCGCTCACCTTGACGGCATCGGGGGGCAGCAGCGCTGCTAAACGGAAGGAGTTCTCGACATCGGTTACGAAGGAGCCGAGGTTGCGATTGTTGATGCCACATATGTCGGGTTCCAAAGCAGCATAGTCCAGCTCTTGTTCGGAGTGCATCTCCAACAAGACCTCGAGGCCTAACTCGTGGGCCGTGTGCAGGAGCGACTGGCATGCGGGCAGTGACAGGTCGGCAGCTATTAGCAGCACGGCAGATGCGCCACAGAGACGGGCCTGGAACAGCTGATACTCGTCGATGACGAAGTTCTTATAGAGGATAGGGATGTTGACGCCGCTGTGGCGCGCTGTGCGGATGAACTCGTCGCTGCCGCCAAAGTACTTCTCGTCGGTCAGGATGCTTAATGCCGCGGCGCCGTTATGCTGGTAGCTCAGGGGGATGATGTCGGCCTGACCTTCCTCCTTGATCCATCCCTTGGAGGGTGACTTGCGCTTGAACTCGGCGATGATGCCCGAAGCAGAGGCGACAAGGGCCGCGCGCATGGAGGGCACCCTGAAATCGAGCATGGCCTCGACCTGGCGATGGATGTCGCGCTCGCTCAGCTGCTGCTTGAAGCGCGCCACTTCCTGCCGCTTGTGGGCTACGATCTCTTCTAATATATCCTTCATGAGTTGAGTGCTACAAATTTCTTGAATGTGCGGAGGGCTGCACCGCTATCGATACTCTCACGGGCGATGTCGATGCACTCTTCGATGCTCTTCTCGCCCTTCTCCAATACCTGGATGCCAAAGGCTGCATTGGCCAGCACAATGTTCTTCTGGGCAGGGAGGGCGCGATTCTCGAGCACGCTGTCGAAGATCTGTGCGGCCTCCTCCTCGGTAGCGCCGCCAACAAGCTCCTCGGGCTTGGCAATATCGAAGCCCAGGTCCTGGGGCTTGAAGATGCGCTCGTACTGCTTGGTGGTGACCTTGAAGTCGCCTGTGAGCGAGATCTCGTCGTAGCCATCGATGGAGTTCACGATGCCATAGTCGATGCCAATCTTCTGATAGACCTGATTGTACAGGCGCATCTGGTCGAGATTGGCCACGCCGAGCAGCTGGCACTGCGGCTGGCTGGGGTTGACCAGCGGGCCCAGCAGATTGAAGATGGTGGGGAACTGCAGGGCCTTGCGGATGGGACCCACAAACTTCATGGCCTTGGCAAAGAGCTGGGCGTGCAGATACACGATGCCTGCCTCGTTGAGACTGCGATTGAGCTTGTCGATATCGTCGGTGAACTTGATGCCGTGATGCTGGATGACATTGGAGGCACCTGATACCGACGTGGCAGCATAGTTGCCATGCTTGGCTACCTTATAGCCGGCTCCTGCTATCACAAAGCAGCTGGTGGTAGAGATGTTAAAGGTGTTCTTACGGTCGCCACCGGTGCCTACCACGTCGATATAGCGGTCGGCATTCAGAATGGCAGGCACGCCGGTCTCGAGAATACCATCGCGGAAACCTAAGAGTTCGTCGACTGTTACGCCGCGCATCTGCAGGGCTGTGAGCAGGGCTGTGATCTGCTCGGTAGGAAACTCACTCTGGGTGATACCAATCAAAATCTGTTTCATTTCTTCACGAGACAGTTCCTCGTGGTTCAGCATCCTGTTCAGGATGTCTTTCATTGTCTGTACCATGATATTGTTTATTGTTTATTGTTTATTGTTTAGTGTTTAGAGATAGAGCCAGTTTTGCAGCATTTTCTTGCCGTCGGGGGTCAGCACGCTCTCTGGGTGAAACTGAATGCCACGGATGTTCATGGTTTTGTGGCGGAGGGCCATGATCTGACCTTCGTCGCTCTCGGCTGTCACCTCCAGGCAGTCGGGGAGACCTTCACGACTCACTACCCATGAGTGGTAGCGCCCGATGGTGATGTCGCGCCCGATGCCGCTGAACAGCGGGTCGTCGGTCTTGAGGTGACAAGGGGTGGCTACACCATGGAACACATCGCTGAGGTTCTCCAGCTGGGCACCGAATGCCTCGCCGATGGCCTGATGACCTAAGCACACGCCTAAGATGGGCTTCTTGCCGGCATAGGTCCTGATCACATCGAGCAGTAAGCCTGCCTCGCTGGGAATGCCAGGACCTGGACTCAGGATAATCTTGCTATAGGGCGCCAGGTCGTCGAGCTTGAACTGGTCGTTACGCAGCACCGTTACCTCGGCACCCAACTCCTTGACCAAATGACTCAGATTGTATGTAAACGAGTCGTAGTTATCTATAATAACGATCTTCATAGGAATTCTGTTCTTTTGTTCTTTTTATCTATAGTTTTTCTGCCTGGAGGATGGCTTTGCGCAGGGCGCCAAGCTTGTTGTTCACCTCCTGCAGTTCATACTCCACGTCGCTCTTGGCAACGATGCCGCCGCCAGCCTGGAACCACAACTCGCCGTTACGCGATACGAACGTGCGGATGGTGATGGCCTGATTCAGACTGCCATCCAGGCCGATGTAGCCGATACAGCCACCATAGGCACCACGGTTGTGGGGCTCGTAGTCGGATATGAGTTGCATGGCACGTACCTTGGGCGCACCAGAGAGCGTGCCTGCAGGGAACGTGTCGATGAAGGCCTTGATGGGGTCGGCATCATGGTCGAGCTCGCCTGATACGCGACTCACCAGATGGATCACATGGCTGTAGTACTGCACGTCTTTGTAGAAGTCGACCTTCATCCCATGGCAGTTTCTCGACAGGTCGTTGCGAGCCAGATCGACGAGCATCACATGCTCGGCATTCTCCTTGGGGTCGTTACGCAGATATTCTGCACCACGGCGGTCGGCCTCGGCATCGCCTGTGCGTTTGGTGGTGCCGGCAATGGGGTCGATATACGCTTTGCGGCCCTCAATGCGGCAGTGGGTCTCCGGGCTTGAGCCGAAGATACGGAAGCCGCCAAAGTCGAAGTAGAACAGATAAGGGCTAGGGTTGATGCTGCGCAGGGCGCGATACAACTTGAAGTCGTCGCCCTCATAGCGCTGGATGAACCGGCGGCTCAGCACGATCTGGAAAACATCACCACGCAGGCAGTGCTTGATGCCCTTGCGGATATTCTCACGATGCTCATCGTCGGTGAGGGTGGAACGCACATCGCCAACGGGCTTGAAGTCGTAGGCTTTCACATTGGCCTTGTTCATCGCTTTCAGTAGGCTGTCTATCTTTTCTTCGCCTGCCAGCGATACAAGCTTGAGCGTATTATTGAAATGATCGAATACAATCACCACCTTATAGAGGATATAGAGCAGGTCGGGGGCGTCGTTCCTGGCCTGTGTCTCGTCCTTCACGTTGATATCCTCGAAATAGCGTACGGCATTGAACGAAGTGTAGCCGAACAGGCCGCACACCTTGGCATCGTCGCCTGTCACGTGGATACAGTCGATCAGTTCGTGTATGGCCTTGTCGGAGCGATAGTCCTTGTTCACCTCGTGCTGCAGGGTGGAACCGTCGGGGTAGGTGATGGTGGCCACACCATGACCGATGGCCACGCTGGCCATGGGCTCGATGCCGATAAAGGAGCGTGAATTGTCTTTCTCGTGATAGTCGGAACTCTCCATGAGCACACTCTGTGGGTAGAGGTCGCGAAGGCGCATATACACACCCACGGGGGTGTAGAGGTCGGCCAGAATGGTGCGGCTCGTGGCCGTATAATTAAAAGTTTCCATATTCTTTTGCCATTTGTTTGTTGTTAAGATAGGTTTCTACATCCTTGTCGCCACGACCAGAAACGGTTAGCACAACCACATCGTCTTTCCTGAACTGCAGTTTGGACAGTGCTGCGATGGCGTGGGCACTCTCTATAGCGGGGATGATGCCCTCCATGCGCGTGAGCTCGTAGCCGCCATAGATGGCCTCGTCGTCGTTGATGCTCAGCACCTGTGTGCGACCTTTCTTGGCCATATGGCAGTGCATGGGACCAACACCGGGGTAGTCGAGTCCGGCAGAGATGGTGAAGGCCTCCTGTATCTGGCCGTCCTCATCCTGCATGACCAGCATCTTGGCGCCGTGGAGGATGCCCGTGGTGCCTTTATGGATGGTGGCTGCTGTATGGTCGGTCTGCCAGCCGTGACCGCCAGCCTCGGCCAGCACAATCTTGACACGCTCATCGTTAACATAGTGGTAGATGGTACCGGCGGCGTTGCTGCCGCCACCGATGCAGGCGATGAGATAGTCGGGATAGTTACGGCCAATCTTTTCTTCCAGCTGCCATTTGATCTCTTCGCTGATCACGCTCTGCATGCGTGCCACCAGGTCGGGGTAGGGATGGGGGCCCATGGTGCTACCCACGATATAGAAGGTGTCGGCAGGATGACAGCACCAGTCGCGTATGGCTTCGCTGCAGGCATCGCTCAAGGTCATATTGCCCGTACGTACGGGATGCACCTCGGCACCCAGCATCTTCATGCGCTCCACATTGGTGTGCTGGCGCTCCACATCGGTAGCACCCATGAACACTTCGCACTTCATACCCATCAGGGCACAGACGGTGGCTGTGGCCACACCATGCTGGCCGGCACCGGTCTCGGCGATGATGCGGGTCTTGCCCAGCTTCTTGGCCAGCAGGATCTGGCCGATGGTGTTGTTGATCTTATGGGCACCTGTGTGGTTCAGATCCTCGCGCTTCAGATAGAGCTGGCAGCCGTATCTCTCGCTCATACGCTTGGCATAGTACAAGGGACTGGGACGTCCTACATAGTCCTTCAGCAGGGCGTGATACTCGGCCTTGAACGCTGCGCTCTCAATGATGGGCAGGTAGGCCTCCTGCAGGTCGTGTACACACTTGTAGAGTATCTCGGGCACGTAGGCGCCACCAAACTCTCCGTAAAAACCGTTCTCGTCAGCAAAATAATTCTCCATATCTTTATTTTTTTATCTTTTTATCCGGTAAACTAAAAATGGCCCGTCGCTGTCGCGACGAGCCATCATATATCTCTGTAACTATAGGTATACGGCATTAAACCTCGCGACTTGTTAATCTCGAGCTCTGCCACCACCAATAGTTATTCTGCATATTCATCATTTCTGTTTGCTGTTTTATATCATTTCGGCTGCAAAAGTATATATTTCATTTCAAACCGCCAAACATTTTGCAGGTTTTTTATAAAAAAGTAAGCAAAAATTGCGTTTTGCTTACTTTTATATGGAATAACAGACCGTTATTTGATATACTTGTAGGTATAGCCCTTTTTCGCTTTGGCTATCTGATCGGGGGTGCCGGCACAGAGCAGCTGACCACCATTCCGACCGCCTTCGGGGCCGATATCGATAATCCAGTCGGCCTGACGGATGACATCCAGGTTGTGCTCGATGATTATCACCGTGTTGCCACGATCAACCAGCTGCTGCAACACCTGCATCAGGATGCGGATATCCTCGAAGTGCAGACCCGTGGTGGGCTCATCGAGGATGTACATTGTTTTTCCAGTGTCGCGCTTTGAGAGCTCGGTGGCCAGCTTGATGCGCTGACTCTCACCACCAGAGAGGGTGGTGGAGGGCTGGCCTAACTTGATATAGCCCAGACCTACATCCTGAATGCTCTTGATCTTACGCAGTATCTCTGGTACGTTTTCGAAGAACTCCACGGCCTGGTTGATGGTCATATCGAGCACGTCGGCTATCGACTTGCCTTTATAGCGCACCTCAAGGGTCTCGCGGTTGTAGCGCTTGCCATGACAATCCTCGCAGGGCACCTGAATATCGGGCAGGAAATTCATCTCGATGGTCTTATAGCCATTGCCGCCACAGGTTTCGCAGCGGCCACCTTTCACGTTGAAAGAGAAACGGCCCGGCTTGTAGCCACGAATCTTGGCCTCAGGCAGGTTGACGAATAACGAGCGGATGTCGGAAAACACACCCGTGTAGGTGGCTGGATTGGAACGGGGGGTGCGACCGATAGGACTCTGGTCCACACTGACCACCTTGTCGATCAGTTGCAGTCCCTCGATAGCCTCGTAGGGCATCGGACGCTTGAGTGAGCGATAGAAATGTTGCGAGAGGATGGGCTGGAGGGTCTCGTTGATCAGCGTACTCTTGCCCGAGCCACTGACGCCTGTTACGACAATGAGCTTGCCGAGTGGAAACGAAACGTCGATATGTTTGAGGTTGTTGCCTGTACAGCCTTTCAGCACAAGGGCTTCGCCAGAGCCTTTGCGGTTCTTGCTCGTTTCCATGGTGGTCATGCCATTCAGATACTGAGCTGTGAGGGTGTTGGTCTGCAGCAGTTCTGCCGGTGTGCCTTGGAACACCACTTCGCCACCTTTCCGGCCGGCACGTGGACCAATATCCACGATATAGTCGGCACTGCGCATCATGTCCTCGTCGTGTTCCACAACGATAACCGTGTTGCCAAGATCACGCAGTTCCTTGAGTGAGCGTATGAGGCGTTCGTTGTCGCGCTGGTGCAGGCCGATAGAGGGCTCATCGAGAATGTACAGCACATTCACTAACTGCGAACCGATCTGTGTGGCCAGGCGGATGCGTTGGCTCTCACCGCCGGACAACGTGGCGGACTGGCGGTTGAGTGACAGATAGTCGAGGCCTACCTCGAGCAGGAAGTCGAGGCGGGTCTTGATCTCCTTCAGGATCTCCTTGGCGATGGTGTATTCTTGTTTCGACAGATGATCGCCAATCTCCAACAGGTCGATCCATGTACGCAGATCGCTTAGGTCCATCGATGCCAGCTCGGCAATGTTGCGGCCTCCGAAAGTGTAGGAGAGAGCTTCGCGATTGAGACGCTGACCATGGCACTCCGGGCACTCACACTCGGCCAGGAACTGGTCGGCCCACTTCTGGCCGGCTGCAGAATCATCGTTCTCCATCACGCCTCGAAGGTATTTGATGATACCATCAAAGGCTACAAAATAGTCGCTCGATGTACGTACCACGTCTTTGTCGATGCGAACATCCTCGAGCGAGCCATAGAGCAGTTCTGTCATCGCATCGTCTGGAATATCCTTGATAGGCGTGTTTAAGTCGCATTCAAACTTCTTTAAAATGGCCTCTACCTGCCAGAATATCATCTGGTTCTTATATTTGCCGAGAGGCACAATGCCCCCTTCGCGGATGGTAGCTGCCTTGTTCGGAATCACTTTGTCGAGGTCGATCTCATTGATGACACCTAAGCCTTTACAGTGTGGACAGGCACCTTGTGGCGAATTGAACGAGAAGTTGTTAGGGGCAGGATCGCTGTAGCTGATGCCTGTGGTGGGGCACATCAGCTTCTTTGAGAAATGTTTTAACGTTCCCGTGTCCTGATCAAGAATCATGATAAGGCCATCGCCCTGCTTCATGGCTAAGGCCACCGTCTTCTGCAGGCGTTCCATGTCGGGCGTCTCGGGCACTTTCATGCGGTCAATCACCACCTCGATGTCGTGGTTCTTGTAACGATCCACCTTCATGCCCTGTACGATCTCCTTGATCTCGCCATCAACGCGGATATGCAGGTAGCCCTTGCGGCGCATGCTCTCGAAGAGCTCACGATAATGACCTTTTCGACTACGTACCACAGGCGCTAGGATGTAAATTTTATGCCCCGCATAATCATGCATAATCATCTCAAGCACATGCTCTTCGGTGTAGCGCACCATCTCTTCGCCCGTGGCATAGCTATAGGCCCTGCCGGCTCGTGCAAAGAGCAGACGCATGTAGTCGTAAATCTCAGTGGTGGTACCTACGGTAGAGCGTGGGTTCTTATTGGTGGTTTTCTGTTCGATGCTGATAACAGGCGATAAGCCGGTAATCTTGTCAACATCAGGACGTTCCATGCCACCCAGAAAATTGCGCGCATAGGCGGAGAAGGTCTCAATATAACGGCGTTGACCTTCGGCAAAGATGGTGTCGAAAGCCAGCGATGACTTGCCGCTACCGCTCAGCCCGGTAATGACTGTTAGGGTGTTGCGGGGTATTTCTACATCAATATTCTTTAGATTGTGTACACGGGCGCCGTACACATTGATCTTATCGTCTTCTCTTTTCATCAACTATTCTTTATTGAGGTTCCCTCTCAGCAGGTTTACATCCTTTTTGATGTGATATACCACATCGTCGGTGCCACGTGCTTTTACTAATACATAATACACACCATCCTTTACGTCGTGCCCCTTATAGGTGCCATCCCATCCTTTTGCTGGATCGCTCCAGTCGTACAGCTTCTGGCCCCACCTATTAAATATATACGCGTGAAACTCTACCAGATTCTGGTATTCCTTGGCCTGATAGGTGTCGTTGCGACCATCGCCGTTTGGCGAGAAGGCATTGGGCATGATCAGCTTGCTCTCTGCACCAGAGGTGGCCGTGGAGTCGGTCTGTGCATGGGCTGAAAGCGAAGCAAACATCGCCAAAACAGTGAGTATTATCTGTCTAAATCTCATTTTTTGCTTGTTTAAAGTGCAAAGTTACTAAAAAATTGATAATTGACAATTGAAAATTGATAATTATTTTGTACTTTTGTACGCGAATTGACTAATATTTGATTATATGACGCGAGTTTTAAGGTGTTTTTTGTTCTTTGCCGCCTTCTGCCTGGCAGTAGGTGCAGCCTCTGCTCAAGAGGGTGAACAGATACGCGGACTGCATAAAGTAAAGAAGAAGGAGACGATTTTTGGCATCTCTCGTATGTACGAGATCAGCATTGAACAGCTGATAAAGGCCAACCCCGAGATGAGTAATCCTGACTATCAGTTGAAGAAAGGAACCATTCTGCGTATTCCTTTTTCAACCGTTAAGTCTTCAGCTGTTGTAGCAAAAGAACCCAGTCCTGACGAGGTTGATGATATCCGTAAGCGGGCCATTCGTTTAGGCGTGATGCTGCCATTGCATGACGTGAATGGCGATGGCAAGCGTATGGTAGAGTACTATCGTGGCGTGTTGATGGCTTGCGACAGCCTGAAGAAACTGGGTGTCTCCATTGATGTGCATGCTTGGAATGCAGCAGAGGATGCTGACATCCATCAGCTTCTGAATGATCCTGCTGCTGCTAAGTGCGATCTGATCATAGGTCCGCTCTACTCGAAGCAGATGAACGCGCTGTCGGCATTTGTTGAGAAGCATAAGATCAAATTATTGATCCCCTTTTCAATCAATGCCCCGCAACTGGCTCATAATACCTATATCTACCAGGTTTATCAGAGCCATGAAACCCAGAATGCGACTACTGTCAGCCATTTCGTAAAAGGATTCAAGAATTATCATACCGTCATACTTGACTGTAATGACACAACGAGTCAGAAAGGCAGCTTTACGACTGCTCTGCGTCGCCAGTTGGAACAGGAAAAGATGACTTGCTCGGTGACCAATCTGAGATCGGGCGAGAGCGATTTCTCAAAGGCTTTCAGCCGTACCAAGCCTAATGTGGTAGTGCTCAATACTGGTCGCTCGCCAGAGTTAGGCATTGCTTTCTCAAAGCTCAATGGCCTGAAGGTTGCCAATCCGGAGCTGGTGATTAATATGTTCGGTTATACGGATTGGCTGATGTATACACGTACACATTTGGAGAATTTCTATAAGTTTAATACCTATATTCCGACGGTGTTCTATTATAATCCGTTATCTGCGTCGACAAAGCGGCTGCAGCAGAAGTTCCGTTGGAATTTCCATACCGACATGCAGAACAGGTTGCCCCGTTTGGCCATAACAGGTTTCGACCAGGCTTATTTCTTCCTGATGGGCATGCATCGTGAGGGTAGAAAGTTCTTGGGTGTCAAGAGTCATCCCGACTATGTGCAGACACCTTTGCAGTTTGAGCGCTATGGTAATGGCGGCATGCGCAACTATACGCAATTGTTTGTTCACTATACGCCCGACAATCGGGTAGAAACCCTAAAGTTCTGAGGCCATGCGTAGAATTCTGATGTTGAGCATGGTGCTCTGTGCCATGGCGGCAAAGGCACAGGTGGGAGATTACCGTACAGATCTTGCCGTTGGTGTGAATGGCGGTTATGTCATGAGTAATGTGGCATTCGTGACAAAAGTGCCTCAGTCTACACTGGGAGGTATGACTGGTGGCCTGACGGTCAGGTACACCTGTGAGAAATATTTCAGTAGTATCTGTGCTGTAACCGCTGAGCTGAATTTTGCTCAGATAGGTTGGAAAGAGAAGATCCTGGATATGAACGATCAGCCGGTGCCATTGCATACAGATCCCTCGCAGAATCTGAGGTATCAGCGTACCATGACCTATGTGCAGGTTCCCTTATTGGCTCGACTGGGCTGGGGACGAGAGCGCAATGGCCTGCAGGCGTTTATTCATCTTGGTCCACAGATAGGTTTTTTCGTCAATGACAAGACCGAGACCAATTTTGACGTGCATCAAACCGCTTTCGATCCCAGTAGTGAAGTGTATCAATATGCGGAAAAGCGTGCCTCTCATGTGGTGGCGCAGGATACCATGACCGTCAAGAATAAGTTTGACTATGGTATTGCTGTAGGTGCTGGCTTGGAGTTCAGCAACCGCCATTTCGGGCATTTCATGATTGAGGGCCGCTATTATTACGGCTTGGGAAACATATATGGCAACACAAAACGCGACTATTTCTCACGATCTAACTTCGGAAATATCGTCATTAAGTGTACCTATCTGTTCGACATTATCAGAACAAAGAATTCTAAAATCAAATAAAATATTTAATTATGTTCGAAAACCAACCCAAAGGATTATTCGCGTTGGCTTTGGCCAACACAGGTGAGCGTTTCGGCTATTATACGATGATTGCCGTTTTCGCATTGTTTTTAAGAGCTAACTTCGGTTTGACACCGGGTATGGCTGGTACCATTTACAGTTCGTTCCTGATGTTTGTTTACTTCTTCCCCCTTATCGGTGGTATTATGGCCGATAAATTCGGATTCGGTAGGATGGTAACAACGGGCATCATCATTATGTTCTTAGGCTACCTGCTCTTGTCGGTGCCCCTTGGAGGCGATACTTTCGCACTGATTGTGATGTTGGCGGCCCTGTTACTGATAGGCTTCGGTACGGGCTTGTTCAAGGGCAATTTGCAGGTGATGGTAGGTAACCTCTACGACGATCCTCAGTATAAGGATAAGCGCGACTCAGGTTTCTCTATTTTCTACATGGCCATCAATATCGGTGCCTTGTTCGCACCTACAGCCGCTATCCGTATTAAGGAATGGGCAGAGATATCGCTTGGCTATTCGTCAAACGATGCCTATCACTTCTCGTTTGCAGTGGCTTGTGCATCGCTGATCGTGTCGATTGCTATCTATTACATCTTCCGTTCTACCTTCCGTCATACTGAGGGTGGCAAGAAGAAGGTGGATGCTGCTGCAACAACATCGGAGCCTGAGTTGACCAAGGAGGAGACCAGTCAGCGAATTGTTGCACTGGTACTCGTGTTTGCCGTGGTTATCTTCTTCTGGATGGCGTTCCATCAGAATGGCTTGTCGCTGACTTACTTCGCTGATGAGTTTACGGCCAAGTCGGCTACTGGTGCTGATACCATGCCATTCGATGTGATTAATCTGGTGATGCTGATATTTATCGTTTATGCAGGCTTCTCTCTCGTGCAGAGTAAGACACCAAAGGGCAAGGGTATTGCTGGTGGTGTGATCTTAGCAGCGCTGGCCGTGCTGTATTATAAGTATACACAGGCCACAGGTGAGGTTGAGATCTCTGCGCCTATTTTCCAGCAGTTCAACCCCTTCTATGTGGTGGCTCTCACACCGGTTTCGATGGCTATCTTCGGTTCGTTGGCAGCCAAGGGCAAAGAGCCTACACCGCCAAGAAAGATTGCTTATGGTATGCTGGTGGCCGCATCGGCCTTCCTGATCATGCTGGTGGCTTCGATGGGCCTGAACACACCTAATGTGCAGGCTACAGCCGGAGAGGCTGCCACTTACGTATCGCCTTACTGGTTGATCTCCACTTATTTGGTACTGACCTTCGGTGAACTGCTGTTGAGCCCAATGGGTATCTCGTTTGTATCGAAGGTTGCTCCTCCTAAGTACAAGGGTATGATGATGGGTGGCTGGTTTGTTTCAACAGCTATCGGTAATCAGCTGGTATTGGTAGGCGGCCTGTTGTGGGGCGACATCAACCTCACTGTTGTTTGGGGCGTGTTTATCGCTGTGTGCGTGATTGCCGCCTTGTTCATGTTCGCTATGATGAAGCGTCTGGAAAAAGTTTGCTAAATGATTTCATTCATCCCATTCATAGTACTGATCGTACTTATCACCTGTTGCGTTGCCGTTTTTGGCAATGCAACATTGGATGGCGCCAGTCAGGTGTCGCTGTTGATAGCTTCGGCTGTGAGTGTGGTTATCGGCCATTTCTCCAAGCGGCTGGAATGGGAGCGTCTTGAAAAAGAAATAACGGATAAGATAGCCAGTTGTACACCGGCTATCATTATCCTGTTATTGATTGGTGCCATCGGTGGAACCTGGATGGTATCAGGTATTGTGCCCACGATGATTTACTATGGCATGCAGATTATCCGTCCTGAGGTGTTCTTGGTGAGTAGTAGTCTGCTATGTGCGCTGGTGAGTCTGATGATTGGTTCATCGTGGACAACTGTCGCGACGATTGGCGTGGCTTTGATGGGCATTGGTAAGGCCCATGGGTTCGATGATGGCTGGATAGCTGGCTCTATCATCACTGGTGCTTACTTTGGTGATAAGCTCTCTCCGTTGAGTGATACCACCGTACTGGCATCAAGCGTGTCGGGCACGCCGCTATTTACGCATATCCGATATATGCTTTATACCACGGTACCTTCATTCCTGGTGTCGCTATCCATATTCCTGGTGGCAGGACTGACAATGAATGTGACTGGTCATGGTAATGTGCAGGAGTTTATGGATGGTTTGCAGCACACATTCGTCATCTCTCCATGGCTGCTTATTGTGCCTGTGCTCACAGGTGTCATGATTGCGCGCAGGTGGCCTTCGATGGTGGTATTGTTCATCGCCATCCTGCTGGCTTGTATCGTGGCTTTGTTCGTTCAGCCCGATCTGGTGCTGCAGATATCAGGTCACGATGGTTTCTTGTCGTCGTATAAAGGCTTGATGCAGGTATGCTATGGCAGTACGAGCATTGAGACGGGGGTACCCATGTTGAACGAGTTGGTTCATACCAGTGGTATGGGGGGCATGATGCCTACCATATGGCTGATTATCTGTGCGCAGACATTCGGTGGCGCACTCACGGCTACTGGTCAGTTGGCCGATTTGATGAAGGTGATGCTGCATTTTGTACGTGGCACGGCATCATTGGTTGCTTCTACCGTGGGCACGTCGTTGTTCTGTAATATTGCTATGGCCGATCAGTATCTGTCAATCATGCTGGCCAGCTCGATGTTTAAAGGAGAGTATCAGAAGCGAGGCTATGAGGCGCGTCTGCTGAGCCGTAGTTGTGAAGATGGTGCTACAGTGACATCTGTACTGGTTCCATGGAATACGTGTGGACTCACCCAGAGTACGGTTCTTGGTGTGGCTACCCTTACTTATCTGCCATATTGTTTCTTTAATATCCTTTCTCCTATTACAAGTATTGTAGTTGCTGCTCTCGGATGGAAAATTAAACGTGCATGTTCCTAACTCTTCTGCTATCGGGTTTCTTCACGTTTGTGGAACTTAATTGTGAGAATTTGTTTGATTACCATCATGATGATGGGAAGAAGGATGTGGAATTTCTGCCCGAATCAACCCGCCATTGGACTAAAAATCGGTATTGGTCAAAGTTGAATCATATCGCTCAGGCGTTGCTATCCTGTTCTGAGGAGGGCATTCCTGATATGATTGCGCTTTGTGAGGTTGAGAATGATACGGTGATGCACGACCTGACCAAGCGGTCTCTGCTTAGAAATGCCGGCTACGAATATCTGATGACCTCTTCGCCCGACGAGCGCGGTATTGATGTGGCTTTGCTATACTCGCCTTTTTCGTTTTCACCTATAAGGAGTTACGCCATCCAGGTGGAGCCTGTTAAGGGAATGAGAGCCACCCGTGATGTGTTGTATGTATGTGGCGAGACGGTGTCTGGCGATACACTGCATGTTTTTGTGGTGCATCAGCCCAGCATGTTTGGTGGCGAGAAGTATACCCGGCCATTCCGTCAGGTGGTGGCCGACAGAGTCTGTCATTCCGTTGATTCTATATACGCTTTAAATCCTCATGCCCAACTGCTGATAGCAGGCGATTTTAATGATGAGGCTCACGGACGTAGTTTACAAGCTTATGCGCAGCATGGACTGGTGAACCTTACGAAGGATGCCCATAGCGAGCATGGTGTTGCGGGGACTTACTGGTATCAAGGTGAGTGGGAGTGTATTGACCATGTATTGGGAAGTCCCAATGTAGCTCAAAAGGTGTATGGCACCAAGATCCATTCTCCTTTGTTCTTGTTGGAGGAAGAGCCGCAGTATGGCGGCTACCGTCCTCGTCGAACATACCATGGTATGCGCTATCAGGCAGGCTATAGCGATCATCTGCCTTTGGTTGTACAGTTTACTTTCTGATATTGGGTAGCTGCAGTCCGTAGTGTTTCTTGCGGTCTGTCAATAGCATGGCGATGGCTGTCAGGGCGGCACCTGATGCCGTAAAACCGAATATCAGCATCGAGGTGGTATAGGTAGGGTCGGTCTCATTAGCCCGTCCAACCAACATAGGTATCACTGCCCGTCCGAAATTCTGGATAAAGAAGATCATGGAATAGGCAGTGCCCAAACACTTCAAGGGGATGATTTTTGGCACGCAAGGCCATAAAGCAGCAGGTGCTAATGAGTAGGCGATGCTGAGTGTCACCATGAGGATGATGGCAAAGGTGCTGTTGTGTATGGGGAGTGCCAATCCGAAGTGTACGGCAGTAAGCATCAGTGCACCGGTAATGACTAATGTTACGCCTTTTCCATAGCGATCGTAAATCAGTCCGAATAGTGGTGTCATCAGGATGGTACCGAAAGGTGCTATCGATGAGAAGAAACCAGCGATTTCTGTGTCTACACCGTATTTCATGACCATCAGTCTTGTTGAGAATTTGAGAAAGGGCGATACGGCCGAATAGAACAGGACGCAGAATAATGTAATCAGCCAGAAACCAGGGTTACGAAGCGTGACCAGGATGTCGCGCCAATGAAACTCATCGCTGGCATCGTTGGAAGTCTCAGTCATCGGCTCTCTGCTTGTATCCAACTTCTGATCCATCACACAGAATACCAGGAATGCCAATAATCCGATGATGAGAAACGCTGCAGAAACTAATAGTGGTGTGGAGAGGGTATAGTGGCGTGCGATAGGGGCAGAGATGCTCAAGGCGGCTGCAGTGCCTAATCGGGCCATGGCCAGTTGGATGCCCATGGCCAGTGCCAACTCGTGGCCTGTAAACCAGCGCACCATGGCTTTTGACACACTGATACCGGTCATCTCATAGCCCACACCGAATATGGAGAAACCTAATGATGCAACTGCTACCGACATGGGGAGCTGGATGCCGAACAGGTTTAGCTCTGCAGTACCAAAGTCTGTGGTGACACCATACAGCTTGAGGAGTGTGCCAATGACCATCAGACTACAGGCTAACACGCCTGTGAAACGGATGCCCATCTTATCGAGAATCAATCCAGAGAAGAAAAGCATCAGCAAGAACACATTGATGAAACTGCCTGCACCCGAGAAGAAACCGTAGTTGGATGGTGTCCACCCTAAGCCACCTTGCTCTTTGGGCAGCTCCAACAGTGTTTCGAGTGGCGACATGACGTCATTAACAAAATAGCCCATCATCATGGCTGTTGCCACGATGATGAGCACTGTCCATCTCGCTAAAGGCGAGTCGTTTATTTTTTCTTTACAGGATCGCATGTCAATCCACAACCTAATTTCTTGAAAATCTTGCGGTCAACCTCACTGAGCATCACGGTTGTGTGAACCTGACAGCCACGCAGTTTTGGCAACTGCTCCAATGCCTTACGACAATTCTCATCGTCGTTCGACAGCACGCTCAAGGCTACCAGTACCTCATCGGTATGCAGACGGGGGTTCTTACCACCCAGATATTCAATCTTAGTCTTCTGAACAGGTTCTATCAGACTCTGTGGGATCAGCTTGGCCTCATGGTCAATCTCTGCCAGATGCTTGGTGGCATTCAACAGCAGGGCAGCACTGCATCCCAGCAAGGGTGATGACTTGGCTGTGATGATGGTGCCGTCTTCAAGTTCGATAGCTGCGGCCTGCTGACCAGTCTCCAACTTCTTTTCGTAGGCGGCTGTGGTAACAGGACGGAAAGCGGTGGTAATCTTTGCCTGATTAAAGAGCATGCGGATTTTGTTCACCTCGCTCTCGTTGTCAGCACCATCAGCCATCTTATTGGTGGCATCGTAGAATCGACGGATAATCTCATCCTTTGATGCCTTGCAGCAGATCTCGTCGTCGCTGATACAGAAGCCAATCATATTCACGCCCATATCCGTAGGCGACTTGTATGGATTCTCACCATAGATACCCTCGAAGAGTGCATTCAATACGGGGAAAATCTCAATATCGCGGTTGTAGTTAACAGCCGTTTTATTGTAAGCCTCCAAGTGGAAGGGGTCGATCATGTTCACATCGTTCAGGTCGGCAGTGGCAGCCTCATAAGCGATGTTTACAGGGTGCTTGAGAGGCAGGTTCCATACAGGGAAGGTCTCGAACTTGGCATAGCCGGCACGGATGCCGCGCTTGTTCTCATTGTACAGCTGACTCAGACAGGTAGCCATCTTACCGCTACCAGGACCAGGAGCCGTTACGATAACCAATGGCCGAGTGGTCTCTACATAATCGTTCTTGCCAAATCCCTCGTCGCTGGCAATCAACTCCACATTATGGGGATAGCCGTCGATGGGGTAGTGGATATACGACTTGATACCCTCGCGCTCCAAGCGGTGACGGAACTGGTCGGCAGCATGCTGACCGTTGTAGTGGGTGATAACCACGCTACCAACCATGAAGTTACGCCCCATGAACTCATCGCGCAGACGCAGCACATCCTCATCGTAGGTGATGCCCAGGTCGGCACGTACTTTGTTCTTCTCGATATCCTCAGCGCTTACCACGATGATAATCTCGATGCTGTCGCGCAACTGAGCCAGCATGCGCAGCTTTGAGTCGGGCTTGAAACCTGGCAGCACGCGTGATGCATGGTGGTCGTCAAACAGTTTGCCACCTAACTCCATGTAAAGCTTGCCATCGAACTGTGCGATGCGCTCCTTGATATGCTCAGACTGTATCTTGAGATATTTGTCGTTATCGAATCCTATCTTCATAATTATTCTGTGATGTTGGGGAGTTCAAGACCAAGACCTTTCTTCTTATCTACCACCTTCAGTACGAAGCCCAGTACCAGGGCTGCTACACCGAGCGATGCCAGCATTACCAGTGGAGCGGTATAGTCGAACTGAGTTGGATCGGTGACACCAGGGTTGGTGTTATCGAGCACCTTACCGATGAGCATTGGGAACAGCCACAGACCGATATTCTGAATCCAGAAGATCAATGCGTAGGCCGAACCAATCACCTTGGCATCAACCAACTTGGGCACAGAAGGCCAGAGTGATGCAGGAACCAGTGAGAACGAGGCTCCGAGCACCAGGATGGTGGTGTAAGCGATGATGATGCCACCTACCGCATTGCCCTTGAACATAGGCAGCACGAAGGCAAAGGTGAGGTGACAGGCAATGAGCAGCACCGAACCCAGTACCAGCATGGTGGCAGCCTTGCCGTGGTGGTCGAGATAGCTTCCCAGGATAGGTGTGATGAGCACTGCCAACAGGGGGAATACAGCAAAGATGCTCTCGGCCGACTGGCGCATGTAGCCCATATAGCAATAGGTGATCAGCGCTACGATAGAAAGACCTAACAGACCGAATCGGAGATTAGCCTTCTTCTGGAAGTTTGAAGCGAAACCAGCAGCAGCCACAAGGAGCATGATAACATACTGAATGATGGTTACATCAGGCTGAGCCCAGAACGAGTTGGCATCAGGAGTTGTAAGTGTGAGGTTGCACTGCAGCATGTTAACAGCATACTTCTGGAATGGGAAGATGGCCGAATAGTACAGCACGCACAGCAGCGCAACAATCCAGAATCCGGCATCGGTCAGAATCTTACCAAGGTCAGAGATCTTGAATGGATCGTCTTTCTCCTCAGCCTCACCGGTCTGTGCATCCAACTTCTGGTCCATGAAGAAGTAAACGATGGTCATGATGAGAGCGATACACATCAGTACCACACCGAAGGCTACTGAACGGCTTACTGAAACCTCGCCACCCAGACGGGCAAAGAAAGGCGAGAAAATCATACAGGTAGCAACACCCAGACGGGCGAGTGCCATCTCTGAACCCATAGCCAGAGCCATCTCACGACCCTTGAACCATTTTACAATACCACGACTTACGGTGATACCAGCCATCTCACAGCCACAACCAAAGATCATGAAGCCGCAGGCAGCAAACTTAGCCGAAGCAGGCATGCCGGCATAGAATGGCGATACACCCAGTTCGTCGAATACGGGGATATAATTAAGATGGTTGTTAAACCAAGTCTCGAGTCCGGTTCCCATGAAGCTCTCGCTTACGGCATACCATTTTACGCAGGCACCAACTACCATTACAGCAGCTGAAAGCACAGCGGTGAAACGAACGCCCATCTTATCGAGGATGATACCTGCGAAGATGAGGAAGAACACGAACACGTTAAGGAATACCTCTGAACCCTGCATGGTACCGAATGCGGTTGAGTCCCAACCACGGGTCTCCTGCATCAGGTCCTTGATAGGTGAGAGGATGTCCATAAAGATGTAGGCACAGAACATGGCCAGTGCCAGCAGTAAAAGCGCAGTCCAGCGCATTCCAGCGCTGT
>JAEEGK010006363.1_pt1 | contig 28451 bp, 20 predicted proteins | sample 8958771 | NCBI WGS metagenome assembly JAEEGK01 (sample SAMN16246547, study PRJNA631951) | gut metagenome | biome: gut microbiome; feature: rumen; material: SC-attached | host: Bos | place: Iran: Karaj | collected 2018-10 | reverse complement strand
TCGACAATGTATCCGGCGCATTGGCAAAACCGGGATCAAATCCCCAACACAGTTGTGAAAAGATGCTGATGGCGACGCATCGCACGGCTCCGACTGAGAACCCTAATTGTAACCGTCTTTACCTGCGCAAGAAGACGAAGATCAAAGTGTCGCAGTCGTCTCGTTCTCTGAACGCTCGTGCACGCTTCACCGCGGTTCGCGAGGCAGTCGAGCTCCGCAAGACCGACTTGCAGAAGATCACGCAGGACAAGGCTGCGTTCGAGGCTCAGAAGAACACCGCCGGCGGCAAGAAGACCATGCAGGCCTACTTGTGGAAAGTCTGCGGCGACGAGTACGACGCTGTTCACAACGGCTAATCCATCCGGATCGGTTATCAGAAGGACACCTCCAACGAGGTGCCCTTTTTCATGCGGTGTTCTCCGCCGCTTCGCTCTGTCGATTATTTCGCTCCGCTCACGGCTGTTTTTAATCCCCCAAGAAAAAAATCCCAAGAAAAACTTGCATACGCAAGCGTTTGGCATAATTATTGCGCATATTTTTATAAAAAATGGAAGAATTATGAAGAATTTCCTCGAAATTAATCGTGCCCTTGTGGCTAAGAAGAAAATTGTCTCTCTTTTGGTTGCAGGGCTGTGCCTGACGACAGCCAATGCCTGTATGAAAAAGAATGTGCCGGTACGCGAGAACCCGCTTACCGTCATTGTGATGGATAGTACGCAAGCGCTCTTGAACGGGGCACAAGTGAAGATCGGTAAGACGACCTATACCTCGTCTTTCGACGGTCGTATCGTGTTGAAACCCGAGCAGATCCAAGGTCTTAGCTCGTTGACTATCTCTTGCGAAGGCTTCGATTCAAAAAAGTTAGCGCTGAGTGATGCGCCGCTGGAGATCGTGATCTTAGCGGCTAAGCCGGGTAGGGAAGGTCGAGGAAACAAAGAGGTATATTATACCTTAGGCGCAGCGCGTGGCGGTGTGCGGTATGAGAAAGCCGCTGTCACGTTGGCTGCTGCTCCGATGATGGAAGTGGAGAGCTTAGGTATCGTAGCGGATGAGGAGGCGGATGGTGAGATGCATATACTGCCGTATCACGGTGAAAGCGCTAATAATATCTCTGCAGGCAAACTAACCGCCGGTGAGGTGAACGATTTTGCCAAGTGGTACTTCTGGCCGAAGATGCTGGACAGCACGCATGCGCAGTTCACCAAGACCTGGGGCATCGAGCCGCGCCAGCGCTATACTGTGCAAGTCAAGACCAAAGACGGTTATCCGGTAGCGAACTATCCCGTACAACTGAAGGACGAGAAAGGCAACACCCTTTTCCAAGCTATGACGGACAACACCGGTAAGGCGGAATTGTGGGGCAATCTAATGGCGAATGGACGAAAGGCAAATGGCGAATGGAAAGAAGGACTCAATACGGTTGTTTTGGACGAGCCTTGCGAGGTGTCGGATGCTGTGGACGTACTATTTGTCTTCGATGCCACGGGTTCGATGGGCGATGAGTTGCGCTATCTGCAGGCAGAGATGAAGGATGTCATCTCTCGCGCATCGGCAGCTACCGGAGGCTTGAATATCCGTACGGGTGCGGTTGTGTACCGCGATCATAGCGATGAGTACCTGACCCGTATCTCGCGTCTGACGGACAATATTGCCACCACGCAGGAGTTTATAGAGCATCAACACGCCAACGGTGGCGGAGACTATCCCGAGGCAGTACCTGAGGCATTGATGGCAGCGTTGAACAGTGCGGGATGGAATGACAACGCGCGTGCGCGCATCGCGTTCCTTATTTTAGATGCGCCCTGCCACGAAGACTCGGCTACCTTGGCGCTGATGCATGAGCAGATCCTGAATGCCGCTGCGATGGGCGTACGAATCGTTCCCGTAGTGTGCAGCGGAATTGAAAAGAGTGCGGAATACCTGCTACGTGCCATGGCATTGGCTACTAACGGAACGTCCTTCTTCCTGACGGACGACTCCGGAATCGGTAACCCGCACCTCAAGCCGACGACGGATAGTTTGAAAGTGGAGCACCTCAACGATATGCTCGTGCGTACGATCGTCGAGTTCAGTAAGATGCCGGAATGCCAACCGCTCGAGGAGACCGAAGAACTGACGGACAATGAGTATTTCCTGCCGAATCCGTTCACACCGCAAGAGTTGGAGGCCGATCCGACTATCCCGAATGGCGAAGGCGTGCACTATCTGATCGATGTCAGCGGTAAACTCTTGGGTATCTTTGAAGGCACTGTCCCGACCGATCATCTACCGATAGGCGTCTATTTCATCAAAACCTATTACGATGGAATGTGGCACACGAAAAAGATACTTGTACGCTAAAAATCTTCTCGAATCGATAAAATGAGCCCTTCGGGGCTCTTTTTTATGCAAAAAATGCAAAAAGATTTGCATAATTCAAAATTTTATTGTACTTTTGCGGTCGATTTTGAAATTTGATCGGATTAAAAACAAAAATCAACGTCAAAAGTATGAGTAATATTCGTTTTGATGCGTTAAAAGCCGCCTTTGAGCATAAACCGGCGGCAGTAGAGGTACCGGAAGGTAAAGTAAAGGACTATTTTGCGCAAGATGTCTTCACGCGTGAGAAAATGAAGGAGTACATCTCGCAGGATGTATTGGATCAGTTGTTTGACGATGTGGATAACGGTCGTACGATCCACCGTGACATCGCTGGAGTGGTAGCGATCGGCATCCGCAAGTGGGCGATGGATCATGGGGCAACCCATTTCACGCACTGGTTCCAGCCTTTGACGGGCGGTACGGCTGAGAAACACGATGCGTTCTTCACCTTGGGCAAGAGCGGTGAGTTGTTGGAGGAGTTCAGCGGCGACAGTCTCTATCAGCAGGAGCCGGACGCTTCGTCGTTCCCGAGCGGCGGTATCCGAAACACGTTCGAGGCGCGCGGTTATTCGGCATGGGATCCTTCGAGTCCGGTGTTCCTGATCGGCGACACGCTGTGTATCCCGACGGTGTTTGTGGCTTATACGGGTGAGGCGTTGGATTATAAGACGCCGTTGATCCGTTCAACGGCGGTGCTGTGTCATGCAGCACGCGAGGTATGCGGTCTGTTCGACAAGACGGTGAAGCATGTGCATGCCAACTTAGGATGGGAGCAGGAGTATTTCTTAGTGGACGAATCGCTGTATGCGGCGCGTCCGGATCTGCTGCTCACCGGCCGTACACTGATGGGACATAACAGCGCCAAATCGCAGCAGCTCGAAGACCATTATTTCGGAGCTATCCCGGCACGTGTGTTGGCGTTTATGCGCGAGTTGGAGTACGAAGCCCTCAAGGCCGGTATCCCTGTTCGTACGCGTCATAATGAGGTGGCACCGAATCAATTCGAGATGGCGCCTATCTTTGAGGATGTGAATCTGGCGAACGATCATAACCTGCTCGTCATGTCCATCATGGAGCGCGTGGCGGAGAAGCATCATTTCCGTGTACTGCTGCACGAGAAGCCGTACGCCGGCGTGAACGGTAGCGGTAAGCATTGTAACTGGTCGATGTCTACCAATACGGGCATCAACCTGTTAGCACCGGGTAAGAATCCGTACCAGAATCTGCAGTTTATCACCTTCCTCGTGAATGTTCTCATGGCCGTTCAACGCCATAACGGTCTGCTCAAGGCTTCTATCGTAAGCGCCACCAATGAGCATCGTCTGGGGGCAAATGAGGCACCGCCTGCCATCATTTCTGTCTTCTTGGGCAAGCAGATCAGCGAAGTGCTCGATAAACTCGAGCATGCCAAGGCAGAAGAGGCCATCATCATCAATGCCAAGAAAGAGATGAAACTCGGCGTAGCTAATATCCCGGAGATCTTACTGGATAATACCGATCGTAACCGTACGTCTCCGTTTGCCTTCACGGGTAACCGGTTTGAGTTCCGTGCGGTAGGCTCGTCCGCTAACTGCGGTGCGGCGATGCTGGCGCTCAATGCTGCTGTCGCGGAGCAGTTAATGCTCTTCAAAGAAGAGGTAGATGCCCGCATCGAGAAAGGCGAAGCCAAAGAGCGCGTGCTGTTTGACGTGATCAAGAAATATATCATGGCCTGCAAAGCCATCCGTTTTGAAGGCAACGGTTACAGCGAGGAATGGAAGCAGGAAGCCGCGAAGCGCGGTTTGGATTGCGAGACCAGCGTACCGAAAATCATCGATAATTACTTACTTCCTTCCTCTATACAAATGTTTGAGACGACAGGCGTCCTCAGTAATGCAGAGCTGCACAGCCGCAGTGAGGTCAAGTGGGAGACCTACGTCAAAAAACTGCAGATTGAGAGTCGTGTGATGGGCGATTTGGTTGTTAATCACGTACTCCCTGCCGCCAAGCGCTATCAGACAATGCTGCTCAATAACGTACAGACCGTGAAGCAGGTCTTCTCCGCCGAAGAGACCGCCTCGTTGAACGAGATGGACTACAGCATCATTCGTCAGATTGAGCATCACTCCGTAGCGATCTTCAAGGGCGTGGAAGCGATGACGGAGGCGCGGCACAAAGCGAACCGTCAACCGGACGAGCGCAGTAAAGCGATTGCGTATCACGACAATGTGCTGCCGCTGATGGCGGATATCCGCGACCATGCGGACTCGCTGGAACTGATTGTGGACGATGAGTTATGGACGCTGCCCAAGTACCGCGAATTGATGTTTGTACGCTAAATTGCCAAGTTTACTTAGCAAAACGAAAAAAGGATTCAAATAAGTTGCATAATTCAGAAATTTTTTGTACCTTTGCACTCGATTTTTGATACTGCTTCCGAAAGGGAGTATAAACGTTATAAATCGCATGAGTCTGTTTAATAAAATACGAATTCCGGGTTTAGTGGATTTGCATGTGCATTTCCGTGAACCCGGTTTCGCGTATAAAGAGACGATCCTTACGGGCAGCGCGGCAGCGATGCGTGCGGGATACAGCGATGTGTTTACGATGCCTAACGTGTGCCCTGCGCCCGACAGCATGGATCATCTGCGTGTTCAGCAGGCGATCATTGCGCGCGACAGCCGTATTGGCGTCCATCCGTATGCAAGTATCACCCTCGGCCAACAAGGCGAGGGTGAACTCGTTAATATAGAGCAGTTGAGTGCGTTCGTGCCGGGTTTCTCGGACGACGGGCGCGGTATAGAGGACGAAGGACTGATGCGTGCGGCGATGGAGCGGATCGCGGCGGCGGGGAGTATGATCGTGGAGCATTGCGAGTTGAAACGTTTAGGGAACGGACCGGAGAGCGAATGGCGCGAAGTGGAGCGGAATATCCGCTTGAGTGCCGAGACGGGTTGCCGGTTGCATGTATGCCATATATCGACCAAAGAGAGTGTAAGTCTGATCCGCGACGCCAAGAAGAGCGGTGTGGCGGTGACCTGCGAGACGGCGCCGCATTACCTGCTGCTCAACAACCGGATGGTGCAGGATGACGGATGCTGGAAGATGAATCCGCCGATTAGGGAGGTGGCAGATCAGATGGCGCTGCTGGCGGGGATCAACGACGGCACGATCGATGTCATCGCTACCGACCATGCGCCGCATAGCGCCGAGGAGAAGAGCCGCGGTTTTGCCGGCAGCGCCTGCGGCATCGTAGGAATAGAGATCGCTTTTCCGTTATTATACACCTATCTGGTACGAACCGGCATGCTGTCGATGGAACACCTTATTAAAATTATGTGCACACGTGCGCGCGAGATCATGGGCTTGCAGGAAGACAGTTGGGCGACGTTCGATCTCGAGACCCCGTATATCATCGATCCGGCGCAGTTCGTGTCGATGGGCAAGAGCACCCCGTTCGCGGGATGGAAAGTATATGGAAGATGTATCAAAAACGAAGTGCGGGGCATGGTCGTTTTTGAAATTGAAAATTGAAAATTGAGAATTGAAAGGAGTTTGGCACATAGTAAGCAATGAGCGGATCGCGGAGCGGGTGTTTCGTATGATCCTGCGCGGGGACACGGCGGGTATAGCGCCGGGTCAGTTCGTGGAGGTGCTGGTGCCGGGTTGTTATCTGCGCCGCCCGTTATCGGTGGGCGACGTGACGGACGACAGGCTGACGTTGATCTACAAGACGGTAGGCGAGGGGACGGCACGCATGGCGCAGATGAGCAGCGGACAGACACTCGATATACTGACGGGGCTCGGACACGGATACGATCTGACCAAAGCCGGTGAGCAGGTACTGCTGATCGGTGGAGGAGTAGGTGTTCCGCCGCTTATGTATGCCGCCAAAGAACTACGTGCTGCGGGCAAACACGTACAGGTGGTGATGGGTTTTAACTCGAAAGACGAGGTGTTCGGTGAGGATACGTTCCGCGCGATGGGATGCGAGGTGACGGTCTGCACGATGGACGGCAGTTACGGCACGAGAGGTGTGGTGACCGACGTGCTACCCACACCGACGCCGTTCTATTACGCCTGCGGACCGATGCCGATGATCAAAGCAATCCTGCGCACGGCAGGGACGAACGGACAGATCAGCATGGAGGAGCGAATGGGATGCGGCGTAGGTTTATGCATGGGTTGCACCATCGAGACGACCGAAGGGTTCCGGCGCGTGTGCAAGGAAGGACCCGTCTTCAATGCTGAGACATTGAAGATTGATGATTGATAATGGATGATTGTTGAATGAAGGTTAGACTTGGACATATTGAATTAGCTAATCCGGTGATACCGGCGAGCGGGACATGCGGTTTCGGACAGGAGATGAGCGAATGGCTCGATCTCAACTGTCTGGGGGCTGTCTCGACCAAAGGAACGACGCGTGAAGCGCGCTACGGGAATGCACTGCCGCGTATAGCGGAGTGTCCGGCAGGTCTGCTGAACGCTATCGGACTGCAGAACCCGGGTGTGGATGCGGTGATTGCTCATGAGATACCGGCACTGCGGCGTGTCTATAAGGGTCCGATCATCGCGAACATCAGCGGGTTCAGTATCGAAGAGTATGCGTACGTATGCGAGCGTATCGACCGCGAGACGGATGCGGCGATCTTGGAGGTGAATATCTCCTGCCCGAACGTACAGCACGGCGGCATGGCTTTCGGCACGAGTGCGCAAGCCGCGGCGGAGGTGACACGCGCAGTGAAGGCAGTGACGCACAAACCGGTGTATATGAAGTTGAGTCCCAACGTGACGGACATCACGGCTATTGCCCGTGCCTGCGTGGAGAGCGGTGCGGACGGTCTATGTCTGATCAACACGGTGTTGGGTATGCGAATCGATATCCGTCGCCGTCAGCCGGTGTTAGCGAACCGTTATGGCGGTTATTCGGGTCCGGGCGTGTTCCCGATCGCATTGCGTATGGTCAACCAGGTGAGTAAAGCCTGCCCGGGTGTACCGATCATCGGCTGTGGCGGCGTGAGCAGTGCGCAAGAGGTGATTGAGATGATGATGGGCGGCGCGAGTGCCGTAGAGATAGGCGCGGCGAACCTGCAGCAGCCCGGCGTTTGCCGGCAAATCATAGAGGACCTGCCGCGTGTGATGAGAGAATTGAAGATAAACCACTTACAAGATATTATCGGCATCGTATGAAAAGAGATGTGATCATAGCCTGTGATTTTCCGGATGCAGCGACGACGCTGGCTTTCCTGGACCGTTTCACGGACGAGAAGCCGTTCGTGAAGATCGGAATGGAACTCTATTATGCGGAGGGTCCGTCTATCGTGCGGGCGTTGCATCAGCGGGGACATAAGATCTTCCTGGACCTCAAGTTGCACGACATCCCCAACACGGTACAGAAAGCGATGACGGTGCTCTCGAGACTGGATATCGACATGGTGAACCTGCATGCAGCAGGTACGAAAGCGATGATGGAAGCGGCACTGAAGGGTTTGACCCGTGCGGACGGTTCGCGTCCGATCCTGCTGGCTGTGACGCAACTGACGTCCACGAGCGAGGAACGGATGCACGAAGAGTTGCTGATTTCCGGCAGGATAGGCGATTGTGTATGCCATTACGCCAAGATGGCGCAAGAGGCAGGGCTGGACGGCGTCGTTTGTTCGCCGCTGGAGGCAGGGATGGTGAAGAAGGAATGCGGTGCAGCGTTCCTGACCGTGACGCCGGGTATCCGCATGGACGCGGGAACGGCAGGCGACCAGGTACGTATCACGACCCCTGCACAAGCCAAAGAGATAGGAAGCGATTTTATTGTGGTAGGCAGACCGATAACGGCAGCAGAAGATCCCGTTGCGGCGTACCGCAAATGTGTAGAAGCGTTTAGAGATTAGAGTTTAGCGTTTAGAGATGAATAGTTTGAGTGAACAAATAGCAGCGGACTTGCTGAAGATAAAAGCGGTGTTCTTGCGTCCGAAGGATCCGTTTATCTGGGCAAGCGGCATTAAGAGTCCGATCTACTGCGACAACCGTCTGACCTTGAGTGATGTGGCGGCGCGCGAAGATGTGGAGAACGGTTTGGCTGCGTTGATTCGCGCGCATTATCCCGAGGCAGAATGTCTGATGGGTACCTCTACGGCGGGTATTGCCCATGCGGCGATTACGGCTACCAAGATGGGGTTACCGATGGGATATGTGCGGTCCGGCGCCAAAGATCACGGACGGCAGAACCAGATAGAAGGGAAGGTAGTGAAGGGTCAGAAAGCGGTGGTAGTGGAAGATCTGATCTCGACGGCAGGCAGTTGTATCGAGGTGGTGGAAGTGCTGCGGGAAGCGGGTGTGGAAGTGCTGGGTATCGTATCGATCTTCACCTACGGCATGCAGAAAGGATTGGACCGTCTGGCGGAGCATAAGGTGACAAACCACAGCCTGAGTAACCTGGATGTGCTGGCGGACGTAGCCGTGAAGGAAGGGTATATATCCGAAGAGGAGAAAAACGAACTGATACAATTTAGAAATAAGCTATGAGACATCTATTAGATTCCACCGACCTGACGACGCAGGAGATTGAGAAGATCGTGTTGCGTGCGTTGGATATCATCGCGCATCCGCAAGCGTATGCGGAGGTATGCAAGGGTAAAAAATTAGCGACGCTGTTCTATGAACCGAGTACGCGTACCCGCCTCAGTTTTACCGCTGCGATGATGGAGTTGGGCGGTCAGGTGTTAGGATTCAGCGATGCGCGTTCGTCGTCGGTGAGCAAAGGCGAGACGGTGGCGGATACGGTACGTGTGGTGAGTGCTTTTGCCGATATCATCGCGATGCGTCATTATAAAGAAGGCGCGCCGCGCGTAGCGAGTGAGTTCAGTCGTATCCCGATCATCAATGCCGGTGACGGCGGTCACAGCCATCCGACGCAGACGATGACCGACCTGCTGACGATCCGTCGTGAGTTGGGTCGTTTCGACCACCTGACCGTCGGTCTGTGCGGCGATCTGAAATACGGACGTACGGTACATTCGCTCATCAAAGCGATGCGGCGCTATGAAGGGGTACATTTCGTGCTTATTGCGCCGAAAGAGTTGGCCCTGCCCGATTATATGAAAGCGGAGTTAGGCGATGCGTACACGGAGGTGTCGACGCTGGAAGAGGCGATGCCGATCGTAGATGTGCTCTATATGACCCGCGTTCAGCAGGAGCGTTTTGCGGACCGCGATGAGTACGAGCGACTCAAAGACTCGTTCATCCTGGATGAGCGGTTGATGGCATTGGGTAAACCGTCGATGATCGTGCTGCATCCGCTGCCGCGTGTGAACGAGATCACCGTAGGTGTGGACAAGGATCCCCGTGCGGCTTATTTCCGACAGGTGGAGAACGGCAAATACGTGCGTAAGGCGATCATCTACACGCTGCTGAGCGATGCGTACCTGCAGGCAGCGCCGACAGGACACAAAGGCGAGGCGAGTGATTGTGCATGCCACAACGACCGCTGTATCGCGACCACCGAACCCGTGGAGCAGAAATCGTATATCGATGCCGACGGCGTCAAGCGCTGCTTCTACTGCGATCATATGCTCTAAAAATTGTACATTGTAAATTGTATATTGTAAATTGAACCGATATGTATCAAGACCGGATTATCAAAGAAGGACTGACATTCGATGATGTGTTGTTGGTTCCCGCGTACAGCGAAGTGTTGCCCCGTGAGGTATGTCTGAACGGACAGTTCTCGCGGCATATATCGCTTAATATCCCTGTAGTGAGTGCAGCGATGGATACCGTGACGGAAGCGCGTATGGCTATTGCTATTGCCCGTGAAGGCGGTATAGGTGTGATTCACAAGAACATGTCTATCGCCGAGCAGGCGGCGCAAGTGCGCGCGGTCAAGCGTGCGGAGAACGGCATGATCGCCGATCCGGTGACTATCTTCGGCCACCAGACGATAGGCGATGCGCTGCAGTTGATGCATGACAATCACATCGGCGGTATCCCGGTAGTGAACGAGGAGCATGTGCTGGTGGGTATCGTGACGAACCGTGACCTGCGTTTTGAGACGGATATGAATCGTCCGGTGAGCGAGGTGATGACGGCTGAGCACCTGATCACGATCGGTTCGACGGACAATCACACGGTGATGGAAGCGCTGCAGACGCATAAAGTGGAGAAACTGCCGGTGATTGACAAGAAAGGGAAGTTGATCGGTTTGGTGACGTATAAAGACATCACCAAACTGCGTGACTATCCGAATGCGAACAAGGATGCGAAAGGTCATCTGCGCTGCGCAGCCGGGGTAGGTATCACGCCCGATTACATGGATCGCGTGGATGCGCTGGTGAAGGAGCACGTGGATGCGGTGGTGCTGGATTCGGCACACGGACACAGCAAGAATATCGTCAGCGCCCTCAGGGCTATCAAAGCCAAGTATCCGGAGCTGGATGTGGTGGTAGGAAATATTGCGACCTCAGAAGCGGCACGTTTCCTGGTGGAGAACGGCGCGGACGGCATCAAAGTGGGTATCGGTCCGGGCAGTATATGCACGACGCGTATCATCGCCGGTGTCGGTGTACCGCAGTTGACGGCTATCTTCGAGGTAGCGGACGTGCTGAAGGGCACGGGTGTACCTTTGATTGCGGACGGCGGTCTGCGTTATTCGGGCGATGTGGTGAAAGCGCTGGCGGCAGGCGGTAACTGCGTGATGTGCGGTTCGATGTTCGCCGGCACGGACGAAGCCCCCGGAGACACGATCATCTTCAACGGCCGTAAGTTCAAATCCTACCGCGGCATGGGTAGCATAGAGGCGATGAAAGCAGGCAGTGCGGACCGTTATTTCCAAGGAGGAGAGAGCAATGTCTCGAAATTAGTGCCCGAAGGTATCGCCGGTCGTGTGCCGTACAAAGGCAGTGTATGCGAGACGATTTACCAGTTGATCGGCGGTTTGCGCTCCGGTATGGGATACGTGGGGGCACATAACCTGGAGGAGTTGCGTGAGGCGAAGTTCGTGCGCATCACCTCGGCGGGTATGTACGAGAGCCATCCGCATGACATCACCATCACCTCTGAGGCACCGAATTACTCACAACAATAAGCAACGCGCATGCAGAAGATCATCATTTTGGATTTCGGCAGTCAGACGACGCAGTTGATCGGTCGCCGTGTGCGGGAACTGAACACGTTCTGCGAGATCCTTCCGTATAACAAATACCCGGAGGACGATGCGGACGTGATCGGTGTGATCCTGAGCGGTTCACCGCTGAGCGTGTATGCGGAGGATGCGTTTCATATCGACCTGAACCGTTTTCGCGGTCGCAAACCGATATTGGGTATCTGCTACGGTGCGCAGTTGATCAGTTATTGCAACGGAGGCAAGGTGGAGAGTGCCGGTACGCGTGAGTACGGTCGCCAGCAGCTGCAGTTTATTGACGGCAATAATCCGCTTTTCAAAGGCTTCGAGGCGCACTCGCAGGTATGGATGTCGCATGGCGACAGCATCACCCGTCTGCCGGAAGGAGCGGTGTGTATCGCTTCTACCCAGACGGTGCGGAATGCGGCGTATTATATCGAAGAGGCGTGCCCGATCTTCGGTACCCAGTTCCATCCGGAGGTGTATCACACGCTGCAGGGTACGTTGCTGCTCCAGAATTTTGTGGTTGATATATGCGGTTCGAAGCAGGAATGGAGTGCCGAGCGGTTTGTGGAGACAACGGTAGCGGAGTTGCGAGCGCAGTTGGGCAATGACCGGGTGATCCTCGGTCTGTCCGGCGGGGTCGATTCCTCGGTGGTGGCGGTATTGCTGCAACGCGCTATCGGAGACAGGCTGACCTGTATCTTCGTGGATCACGGCATGCTGCGCAAGAATGAGTTCCGCGATGTGATGAACGATTATAAGGGTTTGGGTCTGAACGTCATCGGTGTGGATGCGAGTGAGCAGTTCCTCAGCGACCTGTCGGGTGTCAAAGAACCGGAGCAGAAGAGGAAGATCATCGGTCGCGATTTCGTGGAGGTGTTCCAAGAGGAGGCCCGTAAGATCACGGATGCCAAGTGGCTGGCACAGGGTACGATCTATCCGGACCGTATCGAGAGTCTGAATATCACGGGCAAAGTGATCAAGAGTCACCATAACGTAGGCGGTCTGCCCAAGGAAATGCACTTGCAGCTATGCGAACCGATCAAATGGCTGTTCAAAGACGAGGTGCGTCGCGTAGGGCGCAGTCTGGGTATGCCCGATCATCTGATCAAACGGCATCCGTTCCCGGGTCCGGGTTTGGCGGTTCGTATCTTAGGCGACATCACCCGTGAGAAAATAAGCATCTTGCAAGAAGCGGACGATATCTTCATCCGCAACCTGCGTGAAGCGGGTCTATACGACGAGATCTGGCAAGCGGGTGCGATCTTACTGAGCGAGGTACGGTCGGTAGGCGTGATGGGCGATGAGCGGACGTATGAGAATCCGGTAGCCCTGCGCGCCGTGACATCCAGCGATGCGATGACAGCCGATTTTGCGCATATACCGTATGAGGTGTTGGCAAAGACAAGTAATGAGATAATTAACAAAGTGAAAGGCGTGAACCGGGTATGCTATGACATCTCGTCCAAACCGCCTGCCACTATAGAATGGGAATAATATGAGAGTTGGAGTTATCATGGGTTCGACCAGCGACCTGCCGGTGATGCAGGCGGCTATCGACACGTTAGCGGATTTCGGTATCGAAGTGGACAAGCGGGTTATCTCGGCACATCGTGCTCCGCATGCCTTGATGGAATGGGCGGAGAGCGCCGAGGAGCGCGGGCTGAGTATCATCATCGCCGGTGCAGGCGGTGCAGCGCACTTAGCCGGTGTGATTGCCGGTCTGACACAGCTTCCTGTGATCGGTGTTCCGGTTCGTTCCAAGACCCTGGACGGCTTGGACAGCCTGCTGTCTATGGTGCAGATGCCGAGCGGAATACCGGTGGCTACCGTGGCTATTGACGGCGCGAAGAACGCCGCGCTGTTAGCGGTCAGCATCCTGGCTTTGAACGATGCGAACCTGCGCAAGCAGTATATCGCATTCCGTCAACAACAAACCGAGAAAGTATTAGCAGCCGTGATCTGATATGAACTACAGGTTGTATGTAGAAAAGAAAGAAGGTTTCCGCGTAGAGGCAGAAAGCCTGCGAAACGAACTGAACGAGCACTTGCAGATGCACATCCAAGCGATGCGCTATCTATGCGTGTATGACCTATTCGGATTCAGCGAAGCACTGTTGGAGCAGAGCCGATACAGCGTCTTCGGGGAAAGAGTGACCGATGTGGTGACGGACCGAGTGGATCTGGAGGGGAAGCAGTATCTGGCGATCGAATATATCCCGGGTCAGTTCGACCAGCGTGCCTCGTCGGCTATTGACTGCGTGCATCTGATTGACCCTAACGCGGATATCGATATCCGCTCCGGACGTCTGATCCTGTTTGAGGAGGCGATCAGCGCCGCGCAGATGGAAAAGATTCGTCATTACTGCATCAACGCGGTGGAAGCACGGGAGAAAGACCTGAGTGTGCTCGACCGTCAGCAGACAGCAGACGTCAAGCCTTTGGCTTCTTTGGCGGGCTTTACCGCAATGCCCAAAGAGCAATATGCTGCATTCTGCAAATCATGGGGATTGGCGATGAACGCCGATGATCTGGCATGCGTAGCGGACTATTTCCGCAAAGAGCAACGTGATCCGACAGAGACGGAGTTGCGTATCCTGGACACTTATTGGTCCGATCACTGCCGGCATACGACCTTCACGACTATTCTCGACGATATCGAAGTGGAAGAATCGTTCATCAAGGACGATATAGAAGAAGAACTGAACGCTTTCCGTCGTATCCGTGTGGAGCTGGGACGGGAACAGAAGCCGCTCTGTCTGATGGAGTTGGCGACGATAGGCGCGCGATACTTGAAAAAACGAGGTCTGCTGGACGATCTGGAGGTGAGCGAAGAGAATAACGCATGCTCGATCTTTATTGATGTGGACGTGGACGGGAAGAGCGAGCGCTGGTTGCTGCAGTTCAAGAACGAGACCCATAACCATCCGACGGAGATTGAACCGTTCGGCGGTGCAAGCACCTGTTTGGGCGGGGCGATACGTGACCCGCTGTCCGGTCGTGCCTATGTCTATCAGGCGATGCGCGTGACGGGAGCCGGCGATATCTATGCCCCTGTTAACCAGACGCTTCCCGGCAAACTGCCGCAACAGATTATCTCCCGTAAAGCCGCTTCGGGCTACTCGTCGTACGGCAACCAGATCGGTCTGGCGACGACGCATGTGCGTGAGATATACCATCCTTCGTATGTAGCCAAACGCCTCGAGGTGGGCGCTGTGGTAGGGGCTGTGAAAGCCGATTTGGTACGTCGCGAGAGTCCTGCACCCGGCGATGTGATCCTGCTGTTAGGCGGACGGACGGGTAGGGACGGTATCGGTGGTGCGACTGGTTCGAGTAAAGAACATACGGAGGCATCGCTAGAGGCTTGCGGCAGCGAGGTGCAGAAAGGTAATGCACCGGAGGAACGCAAGATTCAGCGTCTTTTCCGCCGCAAAGAGGTGACGCGCCTCATCAAGAAATCGAATGACTTCGGCGCCGGCGGAGTGAGTGTGGCGATCGGCGAGTTAGCGGACGGTTTGGATATCTATTTGGACCGTGTGCCGACCAAATATGCGGGTTTGAACCCGACGGAGCTGGCGATCTCCGAATCACAAGAGCGCATGGCGGTAGTGGTGGAGAAAAAGGACCAAGCGGCGTTTGAGCAGTTATGCCGGCAAGATAATATCGAGGTGACGCACGTAGCCGACGTGACCGATACGGGGCGCATGCGGCAGTTCTACAAGGGTACGCCGGTGGCGGACCTGAGCCGTGCGTTCATTGACTCGGCTGGTGCCAAACACTATGCACAAGCGACGATCGGACGCGTGGAAGCACGCAATCCGTTCGAGCAGCAGGTGGCAGGAGATACGTTAGAAGAACGCATGTGTGCGGTGCTACGTTCTCCGAATGTGACGAGTCAGAAAGGATTGATTGAGCAGTTCGACGCTACGATCGGTCGATCGACGGTACTGATGCCTTTTGGCGGAAAGATGCAACGCAGCGAGACGCAGGTGAGTGTACAGAAACTGCCGGTGGACGGCGTGACGAACACCGCTTCGGTGATGGCTTTCGGTTTCAACCCCTTTCTCTCGGAGTGGAGTCCGTATCACGGCGCCGCGTATGCGGTGGTGGAGGCCTGCAGTAAGGTCGTTGCAGCCGGTGCGGATTACCGTCATATGCGCTTCAGTTATCAGGAGTATTTCGAGCGTATGACGAGCAGGCTCAGTTGGGGCAAACCGCTCAGTGCGTTGCTGGGTGCATTGAAGATGCAGACGGCGTTAGGTCTGCCTTCCATCGGCGGAAAGGACTCGATGTCCGGTACATTCGAGCATATATCCGTCCCGCCTACGCTGATCGCTTTCGGTATCACGACGGTACCGGCTGATCGAGTGATCAGTACGGATCTCAAGCAGGCAGGCAACAGATTGTATCTGCTGCAACATACGCCGCTAAGCAATTATATGCCGAACACAGAGCAAGTACAACAACTGTGGCTGGATACGACGCAGGCTATAGAGGCGGGTATGATCGTCTCGGCATACGCGATCGGTTTCGGCGGTGTGAGCGAAGCGCTCGCGAAGATGAGTTTCGGAAACGAGAAAGGAGCGGATATACAGATCGATGAACCGTTGCTGTACAACTATCAGTACGGCAGTATATTGGTGGAGTCCACGCAAGACCTGTCGTTTGCGCATGCGCTGTACTTAGGGCGCGTGACGGATGGGGACGCTATCGTGATTAACGGACAGGCTGTAAGGCGAGAGGATCTGTATAAGGCATGTACCGAACCGTTCAACAAGGTCTATCCTGCAGCTGTACCGGCGCAACATGCGGACCTGTTACCGAAGGGACTGAACACGATTCCGACGGTTCAACCGAAGGCGCTCCGACATGAAGACTTAAAAGGCAAAGCGCCGATGGTCTATATCCCTGTTTTCCCTGGTACGAACTGCGATTTCGACAGCATGAAAGCATGGCGCAGAGCTGGTGCAGAGGTGGAAACGACGGTGTTCCGCAATCTTACGGAAGCGGATGTTATCTCGTCGATTGATGACATGGAGCGTCATATCCGCCGTGCACAGATCTTGATGTTAGCCGGTGGTTTCTCCTTGGGCGATGAACCCGACGGTTCGGCGAAATTCATCGTGTCGGTGCTGTATCAACAGAAGATCCGTCAGGCGATCGAAGACCTGTTGGCACGTGGCGGATTGATCCTCGGTATCTGCAACGGTTTCCAGGCGCTTGTGAAGTCCGGTCTGCTGCCGTATGGTCAGTTAGGACAGGTGACGACCGACAGTCCTACTTTGTTCCGCAATGATATCAACCGGCACGTGTCGCAGATGGTGACGACTACCGTGACATCGACCAACAGTCCTTGGTTAGAAGGTATGTCGATCGGAGAGCTGCACAGTATTGCGGTCAGTCACGGTGAAGGGAAGTTTGTGGTAAGAGAAGAGTTGGCTCGTCAGTTGTTCGAGAACGGACAGGTGGCATTCCGCTATGCCGATCCGTGTACAGGGCAAGCGACGATGGAAGCACCTTACAACCCCAACGGCTCTTTCTATGCGATCGAAGGTATCCTCTCGCCTAACGGTCAGATCTTGGGCAAGATGGGACATAGTGAACGATGGGAGGAGAATGTATTCGCGAATATCGGCGGTAATAAATATCAGCCGCTATTCGTGAACGCGGTGAACTATTTTAAACAGTAATAAAACAACATACTTATGGCGCAACATTACGAAGCTGCCGGCGTGAATCTGGAGGCCGGATATGAAGTGGTAAGTAGGATCAAATCGCATGTGCGTTCGACAGAACGGCACGGATCGATGGGTTCGATCGGTTCGTTCGGAGGCATGTTTGACTTGGCGGCATTAGGCGTGAAAGAACCGATTCTGGTCAGCGGTACGGACGGTGTAGGCACCAAACTGAAGATCGCCTTCGAGATGGACAAGCATGATACGATCGGTATCGATGCGGTAGCCATGTGCGTCAATGATGTGTTGGCACAGGGAGCAGAGCCGCTCATCTTCCTCGACTACATCGCGCTCGGGCACAATATCCCTGCGAAAGTGGAGGCGATCGTGAGCGGCGTAGCGGAAGGCTGCCGGCAGGCAGGTTGCGCTTTGGTTGGCGGTGAGACGGCCGAGATGCCGGGTATGTATGCCGACGGAGAGTACGATATCGCAGGCTATACCACCGGTGTCGTGGAGAAAAGCAAACTCATCGACGGCACGAAAGTGAAGACAGGCGATGTGCTGGTCGGTATCTCTTCCTCGGGCGTACACTCCAACGGCTATTCATTGGTGCGCAAGATCGTGAAGGATGCGCAACTGGACCTGCATACCGTCTATCCGGAGCTGGATGCCAATAAGTGTTTAGGCGAAGTGCTGCTCACGCCGACCAAGATCTACGTCAAGGCGGTGCTGGAAGTGATTCGTCAGTTGGACGTACACGGCGTAGCACATATCACGGGTGGCGGATTCGATGAGAATATCCCCCGTATCTTCCTGCCCGGACAGGGATTCCGTATTGAGGAGGGCTGCTGGGAGATTCTGCCTGTTTTCCGCTTCCTTGAGAAGCATGGAAACGTGCCTCACCGCGAGATGTTCAATATCTTTAATATGGGCATTGGTATGGTGCTGGCCATCGACGAGAAAGAGGCGCAGCAGGCTATTGAGACCCTAGCGAAGTGGGGCGAGAAAGCACAGATCATAGGTCGCGTGCAGGAGGGAGAAAATGAAATCATAAATCGTAAATCGTAAAATCGTAAATAGGTTGATATGGCACAGAAAAGAGCATTAGTGAGTGTAAGTGACAAAACCGGATTGGTGGAGTTCGTACAGGGTCTGCAGGCGGAAGGCTGGCAGATCATTGCGACCGGCGGTACACAGAAACTGCTGGAAGAGAGTGGTGTAAAGACCATCGGTATCAGTGAAGTGACCGGTTTCCCGGAGATATGTGACGGCCGTGTGAAGACCTTGCATCCCAAGGTGCACGGGGCTTTGTTGGCCCGTCGTGACGAACCGTCCCACATGGAGGCATTGAGGCAGAACGGGATCGAACTGATTGATTTGGTATGCGTGAACCTCTATCCCTTCCGTCAGACGATAGCCAAAGAGGGCACGACGATGGAGGAAGCGATTGAGAAGATCGATATCGGCGGTCCGTCGATGTTGCGCTCGGCCGCTAAGAACTGGAATGACGTCACCGTAGTATGCGACCCGACGGACTATCCGCGGGTGCTGCATGAGATTCAGACCGAAGGTAACACGCGCAAGCAGACGCGTCTTGAGCTGAGTGCCAAAGTCTATACTCACACCGCTGAATACGATATGTGTATCGCCTCCTATATGCGCAAAGCAGCCGGACTGAACGAGAAACTGTTCCTTGAATACGACCTCAAGCAAGGTCTGCGCTACGGCGAGAACCCCCATCAGGAGGCGAATTTCTACGCTTCGATGGAGCAAGTGCCGTATTCATTGGCAAGTGCTCGTCAGTTGCACGGCAAAGAGTTGTCGTACAATAATATTCAGGATGCTAATGCGGCTCTCAATATTGTGCGCGAGTTCGGTAACACGCCTTTCTGCGTAGGGCTCAAGCATATGAACCCCTGCGGAGCAGCGATCGGAAAAGACGGCGTGGAAGCATGGACGAAAGCCTATGAGGCGGACAAAGTGTCCATCTTCGGCGGTATTGTAGCCACCAACTGCGCGGTAGATAAGCAGATGGCGGAGCTGATGAAACCTATTTTCCTGGAGATTATTATGGCGCCTTCGTTCACGGACGAAGCGCTCGAAGTGCTGGAGACGAAGAAGAACCTCCGTCTGCTCGAAGTGGATATGACGCCGCTAACCACGGCACCCATGCAGTATGTATCGGTGAACGGCGGTCTGCTGGCACAGCAACTGGATACCGAGACCCTGACATTGACCAAAGATATGTGCGTGACGGACACCAAACCGACCGAGGAACAGATGACAGATCTGCAGTTCGGCTGGTGCATAGTCAAGCATGTGAAATCCAACGCCATCGTAGTCGTGAAGAACGGCCGTACGTACGGTGTCGGAGCCGGACAGATGAACCGTGTCGGTTCGGCTGCTATCGCACTCAAGCAGGCGCAGGAGAGTCTGGCTGAGGAAGGAAAAGACATCCGTGAGGCAGGCCTGGTAATGGCTTCCGACGGTTTCTTCCCCTTCGGCGACAGCGTAGAGAGCGCCGCTGAATATGGTATCACGGCGATTGTACAACCCGGTGGTAGCGTTCGCGACAATGAGAGTATCGAGGCTGCCAACAACCATCATATCACGATGCTCTTCACCGGCATGCGTCATTTCAAACACTGATGAAAAAGAATGTATTAGTCATAGGATCCGGCGGACGGGAGCACGCGATCGTGTACCAACTGAGCCGCAGTGAGCAGGTAGCGCATATCTACTGTGCACCCGGCAATGCCGGTATTGCGCAATTGGCGGAGTGTGTGGCGATCGGTGACACGGATGTGGCGCAGCTCGTCAAATTTGCGCAGGAGCATTCGATCGACCTCTGTGTCGTTGGTCCGGAGGCAGCCCTCGCAGCCGGCGTGACAGACGCTTTGCGTGCAGCGGGTATTCCTGTGTTCGGACATACGAAAGCGGCTACACAGATCGAAGCCAGTAAGGAGTTTGCTAAACAGCTGATGGCTAAATACGATGTGCCGACCGCTGCTTACCGCAGTTTTGCTATCTATGAGGAGGCACTGCAGTATGTGCAGGCACGCAATTCGTATCCTACGGTGCTCAAATACGACGGTCTGGCAGCCGGTAAAGGAGTGGTCATCGCCCAAGACGAGCAAGAGGCACAACTGGCGCTGCATGACATGTTGGTCGGAGAAGCATTCGGTAAGGGGCGGGTAGTGATTGAAGATTACCTGGAAGGACCGGAGTTCTCGTTCATGGCGTTTGTCCATCATCATCGGGTCTATCCTATGCCGCTTAGCCAGGACCACAAACGTGTCTTTGACGGCGACAAAGGCCCCAATACCGGCGGTATGGGCGCGTATACACCGCTGCCGTTTATCTCGGCCGAGGAAGAAAAATGGGCCTTAGACCATATCCTGCAAGCCGTAGCGGATGGCATGTGTGCCGAAGGCCTGCCGCTTACCGGTGTGCTCTACGGAGGACTGATGAAGACCAAGGACGGCATCCGTGTCATTGAGTTCAACGCCCGGTTCGGCGATCCGGAGACGGAGGTGGTGCTGCCTTTGTTGGAGACGGATGCATACACCGTCTTCCACGCAATCGCTACCGGAGAAGAGCTGCCGGCTATCGCATGGCGCAAGCAGGCGACGGTGGGTGTCGTGATGGCATCCTGCGGTTACCCGGGGAGTTATACCAAAGGGGCGGAGGTCACGGGCATAGACGATTTCGACGGACTCGTGCTTCATATGGGCACGAAAATTCAGGACGGTCGCCTGCTCACCAACGGAGGTCGCGTCCTGATGTGCATCGCGCACGGCGATGATATCACCCGGGCGCAACACAAAGTATACGAGCAGATACAAAAAATACACTGTACCAACTTATTCTATCGCAAAGATATAGCACATTGGGCTTTATGATTATAGACGGAAAGCAAATAGCACAACAGCGCAAAGAAAAAATGCGTGAACAGGTAGCTGCCTATACGCAGCAATACGGTCGTGCACCCGGTCTGGATGTTATCATCGTAGGCGAGAACCCGGCCAGCATGTCGTATGTACGCAGTAAACGCAATGCAGCGGAGTACTGCGGTATCGGCGGCGAACTGATCCAATTGCCGGCAACGGTAAGCCAGGACGAACTGCTGCAGGTCATCCGCGCATGCAATGAGAAAGAAGATGTGGACGGATTGCTGGTACAATTGCCTTTACCCGAACAGATCGATGTTCAAACCGTTCTTGAGGCTATTGATCCGGCGAAAGATGTGGATGGCTTTCATCCGTCCAATGTGGCGGCGTTATGGCTCAACGACCCTGCTGTCGTTCCTTGCACGCCGCTCGGTATCCTGGCGCTGCTCGAAGAAAGTCAAACGAGCTTGGAAGGCAAGCATGCGGTTGTAGTAGGGCGCAGTAATATCGTAGGCAAACCGATTGCCAAGTTGCTGCTCGACAAGAACTGCACTGTCACTCTTGCACACAGCCGCACGGCAGACTTAGGTGCCATTTGCAGTAAGGCGGACATATTGGTTGTGGCGGTAGGCAAACCAAAGATGATTACCGGCGAAATGGTGAAGCAAGGGGCTACTATTATTGATGTTGGTATCAACCGCACGAAGGACGGTCGTCTGGTAGGTGATGTTGATTTTGACGCCGTCGCTCCTGTTGCCGGCGCTATCACACCGGTTCCGGGCGGAGTAGGACCTATGACCATTACTATGCTAATGCAGAATACGATAGCATGTTATCTCAAACGAATTAACAAATAACGCATACAAATATGAAAATCGGAACTCCCCTCACTCCTATTGCTACGCGCGCTTTGCTGCTCGGTAGCGGAGAATTAGGTAAAGAAATCACGATGGAACTCCAACGTTACGGCGTGGAAGTGATTGCATGTGACAGGTACGAAAATGCCCCTGCTATGCAGGTGGCACATCGTTCGTATGTATTTAATATGCTGGATGGTCAGCGTCTGCGCGAGATCATTGAAGCAGAGCATCCATCGCTTATCATCCCGGAAGTGGAAGCAATTGCTACGCCGACCCTGGTACAACTGGAGAAAGAAGGTTACCATGTGATCCCGACAGCCAATGCAGCGTTCCTGACGATGAACCGCGAAGCGATCCGTCGTCTTGCATCCGAAGAACTGCACTTGCCGACAGCTCGGTATAAATTTGCCGACAATCACGATGAGTTCATCGCGGCCATCAAAGAGATCGGTATTCCCTGTGTAGTCAAGCCCATCATGTCTTCTTCCGGTCACGGCCAATCGACCGTACACAACGAAGCGGAAGTGGAGACGGCATGGAAGATCTCGCAGGAAGGCGGTCGTGCCGGTGGTGGTAGAGTGATCGTAGAGGGTTTCGTGCATTTCAACTACGAGATCACCTTACTCACCGTACGCCATGCAGGCGGTACGACCTTCCTCAATCCGATCGGTCACCATCAGGTGGACGGAGACTACCGCGAGTCGTGGCAACCGCAAGCGATGTCGGACAGCGCCCTGCAGCAGGCACAGCATATCGCCAAACAAGTGACGGACGCCTTAGGCGGGTACGGTATCTTCGGCGTGGAGATGTTCGTGCAAGGCGATCACGTTATCTTCTCCGAAGTCAGTCCCCGTCCGCATGACACCGGTATGGTCACGATGATCAGTCAGGACCTCAGTGAGTTCGCGCTCCATGCACGTGCTGTATTGGGTCTGCCGATACCGGAGGTACGTTTCTTCCAACCGTCTGCGAGCAAAGCGATCGTCATCGAAGGGGAAGGCACCCGGGTGACGTTCGAAGGATTGGAAAAAGCCCTTGCTATCCCCGGCGTACAGGTTCGTCTGTTTGGTAAACCGGCTGTGCACGGACACCGCCGCTACGGTGTTATTCTCGCTACAGATGAGACTGTGGAGAAAGCGCTGCAGAAAGCAGAGAAAGCGTATCAATGTATCTCGTATAACGTACAATAATTATGATCGAGCGTTATTCCCGCGCAGCTATGCGCAATATTTGGACAGAACAGAATAAGTTTCAAGCCTACCTGGAGGTCGAGTTGCTCGCCGCACAGGCTTGGTCGGAACTGGGTGTGGTACCCAAGGAAGATGTCGCCCAACTGCGGAGCAAAGCTACCTTCGATGTGGACCGTATCCATGAGATTGAGGAAATCACCCGTCACGACGTAGTGGCTTTCACCCGTACGGTGAGCGAATCGCTGGGTGAGGAGCGTAAATGGGTACATTACGGTCTTACATCGACCGATGTAGTAGATACTGCGAATGGATATTTGCTCAAGCAAGCCAATACTATTCTGCGGGAGGATCTCAAGCAGTTTTTGGCGGTGCTTCAGAAACGCGCCAATGAATTCAAGTACACGCCTGTCATCGGTCGCACACACGGCATGCATGCGGATGTCACTTCTTTCGGTCTTAAATGGGCGCTTTGGTATGCCACTATGCAGCGTAATATCGAGCGGTTTGAAATGGCTGCCAAAGGCGTGGAAGCCGGTAAGTTGTCCGGCGCCGTTGGTAACTACGCCAATATACCGCCCTTCATTCAGCAGTATGTATGCGAGCACCTCGGTATCGAATCGGCCAAGATCGCTACGCAGGTGCTGGGTCGGGATCGCCATGCGTTCTATTTGGCCTCCCTCGCCGTTATTGCCGGTTCGCTGGAGCAGATTGCGCTCGAGATACGCAATATGCAGCGTCAGGAAGTGCGTGAGGTAGAAGAAGCGTTCGGGAAGGGACAGAAGGGTTCGTCTGCGATGCCGCATAAACGCAATCCGATCTCATCGGAGAATATTTGCGGGTGTGCGCGTGTTATGCGCGGATACATGTGTACAGCATCGGAGAACATCGCTCTTTGGCACGAACGCGATATTTCGCATTCTTCGACGGAGCGTATTGTACTGCCAGACGCTACGATCCTGCTTGATTATATGTTGGCGCGATTGATGAATATCCTCGATAATCTGGTTGTCTATCCGGAGAATATGCTGCATAACATCGGCTTGACGCACGGCGCCATCTTTGCGCAACGCGTGATGAATGCCCTTATCGAGAAAGGTCTCGTGCGTGAACAGGCCTACGACCTGGTGCAGCCGGTAGCGATGCGTACGCTTATGGAAGGCGGTCAAATGCAGGAAAACCTCAAGCTTACGCCGGAAGTGACGCAGAAACTATCCGAAAAGGAGATAGACGATTGCTTCACGCTCGACTATTATATGAAAAACGTAGATTATATTTTCAATCAATTAGGAATATGAGAAAGGCAGATATTCTTTTAGGACTCCAGTGGGGCGATGAAGGGAAAGGGAAAATGGTGGACTTCCTGACCCCGAAGTACGACATCATCGCGCGATTCCAGGGCGGTCCAAATGCAGGGCACACCTTGGAGTTCGAAGGACAGAAATATGTGCTGCGCAGCATCCCTTCGGGTATCTTCCAAGGCGGTAAGATCAACCTCATCGGAAACGGTGTGGTGTTGGATCCTGTGTTGTTCCGTAAGGAAGCGGAAGAGTTGGCGCAGAGCGGACACCAACTGCATGACTGCTTGTATATATCCAAGAAAGCGCATTTGATCCTACCGACCCATCGTCTGCTGGATCAGGCCAATGAGGCGGCAAAAGGCAAGGCTAAGATCGGTACGACCGGCAAGGGTATAGGACCGACCTACACCGATAAGATCAGTCGTAACGGTCTGCGGGTAGGGGATATCCTCGATCGTTTTGAAGAGAAATATGCGCTCGCGCACCAGCGTCATATGGAGATGATTTATTCGCTCAACGAAGCGGCTGTTGCCAAAGGCGGTACGCCTGTGTCGCTGGACGGTTTGGATAGCCTGGAGCAGGAGTGGATGCAGGCTATTGATTATCTGCGTCAGTTCCGTCTCATCGACAGCGAGCATTTCGTTAATAAAGCCCTTGCACAGGATCAAACGATCCTTTGTGAAGGCGCTCAAGGTTCGCTGCTCGATGTGGACTTCGGTTCGTATCCTTTCGTTACGTCGAGCAATACTATCTGCGCGGGTGCTTGTACGGGACTCGGCATAGCGCCATCCCGCATCGGCGAGGTGTACGGTATTTTCAAAGCCTATTGCACCCGCGTCGGTTCGGGACCGTTCCCGACCGAACTGTTTGATGAGACAGGGAAGAAAATACGCGATATCGGGCATGAGTACGGCGCTGTTACCGGTCGTGAACGTCGCTGCGGATGGATCGATCTGGTGGCGCTTCGTTATACGATCATGCTCAACGGTGTGACCCAATTGCTGATGATGAAATCCGATGTGCTCGATACCTTCCCGGTGATCAAAGCCTGCACGGCTTACCGTATCAACGGCGAGTTGACACGCGATTTTCCGTTCTCCATCGATGAGAATGTAGAGCCCGTTTATGAAGAACTGCCCGGATGGCAGACGGACCTCACACATTGTACCAAACAGGAGGAACTGCCGCAAGCCTTTATCAATTATGTCAATTTCTTAGAGCGCGAACTGAATACGCCGATTAAAATCATTTCTGTCGGCCCGGATCGTGAAGCAACTATATGGAGAGAATGAAAAAAGCAATACTAAGACTCAGTGACGGAACAACCTTTGAGGGATACAGTTTCGGGGCTGATGTGCCGGTGAGCGGAGAAGTGGTGTTTAATACCGCGATGGTGGGTTATCCCGAGTCGCTCACGGACCCCAGTTATGCCGGTCAGTTAATGGCGCTTACCTTCCCGCTGGTAGGTAACTACGGTGTCCCGGAGTTCTCTTTCCGTCCCGACGGCTTGGCTACGTTCATGGAGAGTGACCGCATCTATGCTCGCGCTATCATATGTGCGGAATACAGCGGTGAATATAGCCACTGGAACGGTCGCGAGACCCTCGCTCAGTGGCTCAAAAGAGAAGGTGTGCCGGGCATCACAGGTATCGACACACGTGCTTTGACAATGTTGCTGCGCGAGCACGGCGTGATGATGGGATCCATCGAAATCGAAGGCTGCGCACCTGCTCCCGAAGCGCGTTACGAAGATGTCAATTTCGTAGCAGAAGTGTCCTGCAAAGAGATCATCTGCTATAACGAAGGGCAGGGCAGAAAGAAAGTAATCCTCGTGGACTGCGGCGTAAAACACAACATTATCCGTTGCCTCATCGCCCGCAATCTGGAGGTCATCCGTGTGCCTTGGGATTTCGATTTCAATACCCTCGAATCGGATGGTCTGTTCCTCTCCAACGGGCCGGGTAACCCCGACACCTGTCAGGTGCTCGTCGATCATATCCGCACCTATATGCAGACCCATAAACCGATTGCCGGTATCTGTATGGGTAACCAACTGTTGGGCAAAGCCGCCGGAGCAACGATATACAAACTGCCGTACGGCCACCGCTCGCATAACCAGCCGGTCCGCATGATAGGTACCGACCGCTGCTTCATCACCTCGCAGAACCACGGCTACGCCGTGGATGCCGAGACGCTGGACGCCAATTGGCAACCCCTGTTCGTCAATATGAACGACGGTTCGAATGAAGGCATTCGCCATATCTCCGAACCCTGGTTCTCGGCGCAGTTCCATCCCGAGGCATGCTCCGGACCGGTCGACACGGAATTCCTCTTCGATGATTTCTTAAAGCTACTCAACAAATAGGATCGCTATGAAATTTGAAAACATACATAAAGTACTCGTACTCGGTTCGGGAGCACTCAAGATCGGTGAAGCCGGTGAATTCGACTACTCGGGTTCGCAAGCCCTCAAGGCCCTGCGGGAAGAGGGTATAGAGACCGTTCTGATCAATCCCAATATCGCTACCGTGCAGACTTCGGAAGGCGTGGCAGACCATATCTATTTCCTGCCTGTGACGCCGTATTTCGTGGAGCGGCTCATCGCCAAAGAGCGCCCCGACGGCATCCTCCTTTCCTTCGGCGGACAGACCGCGTTGAACTGCGGTGTCGAGTTATTCCGTGCCGGTGTGTTGGACAAATACAATGTGCAGGTCTTGGGTACCCCGGTAGAGACGATCATCAATACCGAAGACCGGGAATTGTTCGTGCGCCAGCTCGATCAGATAGACGTCAAGACCATCAAGTCGGAGGCCTGCGAGACGGCGGAAGAAGCACGGCGTGCGGCATCCGAACTCGGCTATCCCGTCATCATACGTGCCGCCTACGCCTTAGGCGGACTCGGTTCGGGGTTCTGCGACAACGAGCAGGAACTCAACACTATGGTGGAGAAAGCGTTCTCTTTCTCGCCGCAGGTGCTCGTGGAGAAGTCCCTCAAAGGATGGAAAGAGATCGAGTACGAAGTGGTGCGGGACCGCTATGACAACTGTATCACCGTTTGTAATATGGAGAATTTCGATCCGCTCGGTATCCATACCGGCGAGTCCATCGTCATCGCACCGTCTCAGACGCTCACCAACTCTGAATATCATAAACTGCGTGCACTCGCCATTCGTATCATACGCCATCTCGGCATCGTCGGTGAGTGTAACGTCCAGTATGCCTTTGACCCCGAATCGGAGGACTACCGCGTCATCGAGGTAAACGCACGTCTCAGCCGTTCGTCGGCGCTAGCATCCAAGGCAACCGGCTATCCACTGGCTTTCGTGGCTGCCAAACTCGGGCTGGGATATGGTCTGTTTGAACTTACCAATTCCGTCACGCAGTCCACCTCGGCTTTCTTCGAACCGGCCCTCGACTATGTCGTATGTAAGATCCCGCGTTGGGACTTGGGCAAGTTCCGCGGTGTGAACCGTGAACTCGGCAGTTCGATGAAATCCGTTGGCGAAGTAATGGCCATCGGACGTACGTTCGAAGATGCAATACAGAAAGGTCTCCGTATGATCGGACAAGGCATGCATGGTTTTACGGAGAATAAAGATCTGCATGTCGATGACTTGGATGCTGCACTCAAAGCACCGACCGACAAGCGTATCTTTGCTATCGCGCAGGCGATGTATGAGGGGTACAGCGTGGAGCGTATCCATGAATTGACCAAGATAGACAACTGGTTCCTGCAGCGTCTGGAGCATATCATCCGATTGGATGCTGAACTCAAGCAGATAGGCTGCATGGAACGTCTGACGCACGATCTTTTACTCAGGGCAAAGCAGTTAGGTTTCTCTGATTTCCAGATCGCGCGTGCTGTGGGACTCGGTCAGTCCATACCGATGGACGAGGCAGTACTCAAAATGCGCGCGTACAGGAAGCAATTAGGTATCTTGCCCGTGGTCAAACAGATCGATACGCTGGCGGGGGAGTTCCCTGCACAGACGAACTACCTCTATCTCACCTATAGCGGCACGAAGAACGATGTGTACTATCAAGGCGACCATAAGTCCATCATCGTACTCGGTTCGGGCG
>JAEEGK010006359.1_pt1 | contig 28465 bp, 19 predicted proteins | sample 8958771 | NCBI WGS metagenome assembly JAEEGK01 (sample SAMN16246547, study PRJNA631951) | gut metagenome | biome: gut microbiome; feature: rumen; material: SC-attached | host: Bos | place: Iran: Karaj | collected 2018-10 | reverse complement strand
GTAATAGGTAATTCTTCAATTAAATTTTTTTCTTGATCTTCATTGTTTTGTTTAGTTTTTATATATCTATTAATTCTATCAAACAAATCATTAGAAAATTCCTTATAATTAAGTTTAATATCTTCTAAAATTTTATATTTTTTAAAATATTCTTCTTCAGCATCGTTTTTACTTTTTACATAATTACTTATAGAAGAAACAACCCAAGAATAAGCAATAATACCAACAATTTCAACAATTATTCCAAATATTTTTTCATTTGGAGTAACACAAGTTAAATCACCATATCCAACTGTTGTAACTGTAGTAATAATATAATAAATTCCTAAAAAATACAATTGACCAAAATTATATTCTTCAAATCCAAATTTAACTATCCAACTAGGATAATCATTTTTACCTAAAAATATAAGTATACAAGTCACAATATGTATTGTTAAACAAAATATTAAAGAACCTAAATAAAAATTTAAATAATTATTATAATGTTCATATTTATCAAGTCTTTCCTCTAAATATTCTAAAAATTTATTATCTTTAAGTCTTATTATTTTAACTAATCTAAAGCATATAAATAAATAATAATATTCTTTATTATATTGATAAGAACTTATAAAGTGAATATCTTTACATTTTGTATCTAAGATATAGAATAAAGTTTTAAAAGGAATAACTCCCATTAAATCTACAATAAACCAAGTTTTTAAATTATGAATAATAATGTGAGATAATTCTGTTTTCAAAATATCATCATCATTGTAATAACCAATAAAAAAATGGATAATAAAATCAATAAAATAAATAATATCAATTATAAATTCTAAAATAGTATTTAAAGTTATAAAATTTCCAGTTCTACAATATATTTCATTATAACCTAAAAAATAAGGAAGATAAATCAAATGATAAAAAACACAAAAAGTGACAGCACCATCTAAATATAATAAATATTTCGAATCAGGATGAATAAAAAAAGTAGAAATATCATCATCATTATATTCATCTAAAGAATCATATACAGCTCCTTTTCTTTGTAATTCTCTATAATTTTTTTCTTTATCTCTTTTACTTAATTCATTTTCTTTTTCTTTTTCCTCATCTTTTTCATTTGATTTTATACTTTCTTCAAAAGAATCTTCATGATCATATAAAAAACTTTTTTTATTAAGATCTGACATTTTAAAATTTACATTTCTTGAAGATAAAACAAAACTTTTTTTTAAGTCTTGTGTAATTTCATTTAATTGTAAAATATTTTTATTTGATAACTGAGTCAATTTAAATAATTGTTCATTATCATCATTTTGATTGTAGACAATAAAGTCATTACTTTGGGTTTTTCTAGGAAAAGATTCTTCAAAAAATTCTGGTCTTTGAAAAAAAGAAAATAAATTATTTTCTCTATTACTTTTTCTTCTATTTGAAGTTTCACTCCATCTTCTTATTTGAATATTATTTCTTTTTTGTTTCATTCCTGTATAAGTTTTTGTTATATTATTAACTTTAAATCTTACTGATTTTTGCTTTTTTAATGTAGTTGCAGTTGATGTTCGAAAAGGTGACAAAAATTTCTGAGTTGGATTCATATAATAAGAAAATCTTTTTATTTCTTTTGGTTTGAAAGAACTTTTTTTAGAAAAAGAATATGAATTTAAAGTGTTTATATGATTATAACCAACTAGAGTTAAATTTTCTTTTTGTTCATTTTCAATCTTTTTTTTCTTTTCTGCTTCTTTCTTCATTATTAAATCCTTTGTAGCACTTAAATTTCTTTTCATTTTACTTTTATTATCACTATAATTGCCTTTTATTTTATTACTATGACTACTATTTCTTTTGGAATTACTTAAATTACTACTTTTTCTATTATTTAAAACCATAAGATTCATATTATTATTTTTATTATCTTTTGTGCTTTTATGACTCTTTTGACTCCTATATGAAACAGAACCATTTTTATTACTATTACTTGAATAATGTCTATTTTTACTTCTACTAGATTTCTGATTTTTATTTCTATGACTCTTTTTACTTCTATTTGATACTAAAGTAGGATTCTTCTTTAAAGTATTTTTTGTTTTATATTCAAAATTTTTTATATTTAAATCTTTAGTTGATTTTTTACTGTTATCTGCCTGTAATTCTGTAAAAATATCATCATCAAAATTTAAAATTGTCTGTTTTATTTCTTTCACTAATCCTGTTAAATATATATCTGCTACTGAAATTTTTGAATCATTTAAATCTCTTTGGCTAGTATATTCATCCGCATAATTTATATTTACTTTATATCCACCACTACTTCTTTTTGTTTTTTGAATTAAATCAAAAGCAACATCATCTTTATATAATGATCTTGTTTTTCTCATTTTTTATAGAAACAATTTAGGAAATTATTTTAATATAAATAAATATTTAAAAATTTCTATTCATTTTTAAAATTTTTATAATCTTTTCATATTAAATTAGTCTTTAAATATTTCTTTCAATTTCTATAAATAAAAATATTTTTATTTGATATATTTATTTATAATTTTATTATATAAAGTAATTAAAAAAGTTTTAATGCAAAAAAAATTATATTGAAACAATTTTAATTATTTATTTTATTAATTATTTTAACATTTTTTAAATGATATCTTTTATTAATAAATCATTAACATAAAATTAATAACTTACATATTATAATTTTTATATATTATTTTTTTTTTTTAATTATACAAATAAAATGGAATTTTTATTTTATTTTTGATTTGTTGATTTTTATAAAATAAATTATAACATTAAAACTCAAAAAATTGAATGAAATTGAAAACTAAATTAAATTTTAAATTATAAATTAATTTATAAGTATTATTTATAAATAATAATATTTTGATTTACAATTCTATTTAAATTTCAAAATTACACATATACATTTTTAGAAAATATAATTAAACTATTTTATTAGGTAATATATGATTGACAATTATTCAATTAATAATTTAGTGATATAAATTGATGTTCATAATAATTAGAAAGAACTATATAAAATTGATTAAATCAACTAAAATCTTCAAATTTATGCTCATTTTCTAAAGTTTTTTTTTGGGATTTCATTGTTCTTATTCTTTCAAGTTTTTTACTTAATTGTTCTTTTTCACTTTCAAGATCTTTATGATTAATTAGTTTTTCTTTGTTTAAAACATTTTGAATTAATTGATTAAATGTAGGAAGCTCATTACCAGTAACATAATTCTTTGTATTTTTATCCTTATTTCCACTTATTAATTTTAAAAAATTAAAATTTGGATTCTTTAAAGTTGTAATATTAATTATATTATCCTCAGATGATTTGTCTTTTGAATGATGTTTTTGTTTCTTTCTTTTAAAAATATCATTTGAATTACTTTTTTTATATTCATCATTTTTTTTTATTTTATGAAAAGAATCTTCTGATAAATTTGTTTTTTTAAAATTATATTTATTCGTTTTATATTTATCAAATTCAAATTCATTTTCATTATCAAAATCTTTTAATATAGATTTAATTTTTTTTCTTAATTTTGGAGTTTTAGAATATTTAAAATCACTTAATTCATCAATATTTTCATATTTACTTGAAATAGAAAAAGAAATTTCTGTTGAACAAATTGATATATTTAAATTATTATTATATTTATCTAACATTTTTGATTTAAAATTCATATAAGTACCAGTTTTATTATAATGAATATTATTCTGAAATTGATTTTTTGGATTATCATCAAGAGTAAATTTCATAAAACTATTAATTTCATTAGGATAAATTTCTTTATTAATCTCAAAAGGTTTATAAGGAGTAGCGTCAGTTCTTTTATTTACTATATTTTTATTCATTTCTCCATCAGAATAAACATCAGAAAATTCTACATTCCTATTTGAAACATGATCCATTTTAATTGTACCATCATCTCTAAATGAATTTTTCTTATTATAATTACTTGATTCTGAATCAATCACACTATCTAATTGATTTTCACTTATTAAATCTAAATTATTATTTGAAGTCTTAGGCTTTGCTTCTAAATTTCTTATTGAATTTGAAAGATCAGAATCTTCAATGTAAGTTACTTCTTTTATTGTTTTTAAATTTTTTATGATTGTCTTAGCTAGTTTATTATTGTTAGTATTTATTTGAGTTTTTTTGGAATTTTCGTTTTCATTTTCTGATTCTGATGAATTTGAAGAATGAATTTCTGAATATATTAAATTTGAATTTGCTTTTTCATTTTTTTTATAAATTCCTCTTGCTTTATAAAAAATTTTCATGACTTTAGTCATTAATTTTTTTATTTGTTGCATATTAAAATAACTATTTTTTTGAATTTTTGTCCATATTTGAGGAAAATCATTAGAAATATCAATAGCATCTTTTTTATTTAAATAAAATAATTCTGCTTTTCTTGATTTAACTATTGCACTTAAAGGACTTCTTTCATTAGAAAACATTAAAACATCTCCAAAATGTTCATTTCTTCTTATATCTAATAATTTTAAATTCTGATATTCAATTTCAACGCTTTCTTCAGATTCTTCTTCTCCATCTTGCATATAATTATTTAAAAAATTATTAAACCTGGAATTTTGGGTTTTTACAGAATTTATTCCTTTACTTGTTTTTGTAGAATAAGATTTTAGTATATTGTTAGTATTTTTTGGAGATTCTGATTCTGGTGTTATTCTTATTGGAAGTTCTAAGGTAATTTTCCCTTTTTTAACAAAAATTATATCATCTACAAAGTCACCATCTTTTATTAAAATATCATTTCTTATTGCTAAAATTGGTTTAAAACAAAATAATACTTTCACTATAAAATCTTTGTTGTCAAAATTTTTAAAAAAAATAAAATTTGCAATTATAGGTTCATACATACTATAAACAAGGGTATTTCTTAATGTAATAGGTAATTCTTCGATTAAATTTTTTTCTTGATCTTCATTACTTTGTTTAGTTTTTATATATCTATTAATTCTATCAAACAAATCATTAGAAAGTTCTTTATAATTGATTTTAATATCTTGTAATATTTGATATTTTTTAAAATATTCTTCTTCAGCGTCATGTCTACTTTTTACATAATTACTTATACAAGATACAATATAAGAATAAGCAACAATACCCACAATTTCAACAATTATTCCAAATATTTTTTCATTTGGAGTAACACAAGTTAAATCACCATATCCAACTGTTGTAACTGTAGTAATAATATAATAAATTCCTAAAAAATATAATTGCCAAAAATTATATTCTTCAAATCCAAAATTAACTATCCAACTAGGATAATCATTTTTACCTAAAAATATAAGTATACAAGTCACAACATGTATTGTTAAACAAAAAATTGAAGTAATTAAATAAAAATTTAAATAATTACTGTAATGAACATGTTTATCTAAATGATCATCCATATATTCAAAGAATTTATTATCATATAATTTGAAAGTTTTAAATAATTTTAAGCAAATGAGTAAACAATAAAATTGATTTGAATATTTATAAGAACTTAAAAAATTAATGTCTTTACATTTCTTATCATAAAAATTAAATGCAGTTTTAAAAGGAATAAAACTGATTAAATCAATAATAAACCATCCTTGTAAATAATTAAGAACAATTAAGTGTAATTCAGTTTTTAAAATCCCATCATCATTGTAAAAAGCAATAAAAAAATGAAGAATTAAATCAATAAAATAAATAATATCAATAAATAAATCAATGATAGAAGTAAAATGAATAGAATCATCAATATGACAATAAATATCATTATAACCTAAAAAAAATGGAATATAAATTGTATTATAAATAATAGAAAGGAAAAGAATTAAATCTAAAATAATTAAAAAAATTGAATCAGGATGAATAAATAATCTTGAAATATCTTCTTCAATATCATTATTATCATCTAAAGAATCATAAACAAGTCCTTTTCTTTGTAATTCTCTATAATTTTTTTCTTTATCTAAATTAGTTTCTTTTTCATATTCATTTTCACTTTCATTTTCTTTTAAACTTTCAAAGCTATCATCATGATCATAAAGAAATGTTTTAGCATTTAATTCTGATAATTTAAATTTTTCTCTCTTATTTAAAACTAAACTTTTTTTTAAATCATATTTTATTTCATTTAATTCAACAATATTTCTACTAGTTAATTGAGTTTTCTTGAATTTCCCATTTTCATTTTCATCATCTTTTACACCAAAATTAAAAATATTCTCTGTTGAATTATTTCTACTTTTTCTTGCAGAATCTGTATTAATAAAATCTGGTTTAATTTTTTCTAAACTATTTCTTTGGTTTCTATTCGAAACAGGAATATCAAATTTAACAGATTTTTTTGAAGTTAATTGTGGTACAAAAGAAGCATTTTTATTAAAATTCTTTGTAAATAAATTATGTTTTCTAGTTTCACTTTTTCTAATTGAACTTTTTTTTTCAATTTTCCCTGAACAAAAAGATCTTTTATCATCGAAAATATTATCATTTAAGCCTTTATAATGAAAACTTTCATCTTTTTTATTTTTTATATACTGATTATTCATAATTTCATAAGGATTATTACTATAATAAAATTTCTTATTAATTGAATATTTATCAAGACTCAATCCACTACTTTTATTACTTTTATAACTTGTTTCACTTCTATGAGAAAAAAAATTATTTACTTTATTGCTTTTTCCTCCTGAAAATAAATTTAAATTTGTGCTTTTGTTTCCTTTCTGCAAACTTCTGCTAGAAAATAAAGGAGAATTTTTTGATCTTGGACCTAAATTAATGTTAATTCTAGTTTTTAATACACTACCATTTTCATCTTCTTTCCTGTTTTCTGAAAAAATATTACTGTCATTAAAATTTAATGAATCTTTTAAATCATTCACTAATTCTGATAAATATTCTGAAGATACTTTAGAATTATTAATATCTTGTATACTATTAAAATCATCTAAGAAATTAACTCTTATGTGATAACCAGTTTTTTCTTTTCTTGTTTTTCTTAATAAGTCAAATGTATCATCTTCTTTATATAATGATCTTGCTTTTTTCATTTTAATCTAACAATTTTTTTAAATTATTAATGATTAATAATTTTTTGTTTTATTTGATATTACAAGTTTCTTTTTATAAAAAAAACATAATAAAATGATTATTATCTAAATTTCGTTTTTTTAATATCTTTATATTAAAATTTAGTTATTTATCCAAATTTAATTAAAAAACATATTATTATAATATCTTAAAAAAAATTCTTTGATATAATATAAATGAATAATTAAATCATTCAATAAATCAAGTTTGATAAATATTGTAAAAATAAAATTAATTTATTTTAAAAAATGAAAAAAACAATAATAAAAATTAAAAAACTTTTAATAAATTTTCCACTAGAAACAATAATAGTAACTCCAGTAAAAGCTATTCCACAATATTTTTCTTCATAAATAAAATATTGAATATATCCTTCTTTATTTTTTTTATATCTATAATAATTATTATTAATATCACAAATAATTTCAAAAGGATCTTTTTTATTAATTCCACAAAGTTTTTCAAGTTTTATAACTATTTTCAGAATTCCATTATTTTCTGTATCATTAATATATAAAGATAAAGAAGGAAAATCTTCTTTTTGTTTCATTTCATGAACACTTCTCAAAGTAAAAGTTTCATTAGTTGTTGAATAAATATTATAAAAAACAGAATCCCCTTTAAATAAACTTTTACATTGATCATCATTTGTATTGGTATAATTTATTTCTGCTTCTAAATTTTCTTTAAATTTTATAAATCCTATTTTTGTTGTTTTTAGTTTTATTTTAGTATATTTTATATCTTTTCCAGGACTGAAGGGAATACATCTAATGGTAAAATTTGAATTATCTTTTATTTCAGGAAAGTTCGAACAAGAATATAAATAAGAAATATTTTTCTCATCTTCTTCTCTTGAGAGATAAAAAGAATAATCTGGGATTTCTGTGTTTTTAATTATATAAACGTTATTTTTACAATTTGAACAACTTAAAGTTAAAATAATGAAATTATTAAAATGTTCCGCACTGATTGCATCTATGGTTGGAATTTCAAAATTTATTTGTAATGGAAAATTAATAATATTCCATTCATCATTTAAAACTTTAATTTTTGTTTCTTTAAAAGTTAATTTCTTATCCTCATAGAATGAAACATATATCAAAAATGATATTGTTTCACATGACAAAGTCAAAAAACCTAAATTTAAATAATTAATATCTGATTCATTCCCATTTATATAATATGGGAGAGAAACATGACCATGAGAATTCTCATTATTTTCACTACAATTTTTAGTTAAAGTAACTTTTATATTAGAATTCATTTGAGATAAGTCTACAGTTACATTTAAATCTTTTTGTTGAGAATTTTCAAAAAGGAAAATACAAATAAGAATAATCAATAAATCTTTCATTTTTAAAATTGAATTTTACATAAAAAACACATAAAAAATAAAATTCAAAAAATTAAATATTCAAATAAAAAAATTAAAATAAAAGAATTAAAAAAATACTAAATATCCCTGCTTTAATAAAACTTTGATTGGAAGAAATAACAATAACACCTGTAAAAGCCTTTCCACAACTTGCTTTTTCATAAATAAAATAAACACTACTATCATCTTCATCTTGTTTAAAATGAGGGAAAGTAATAAAAGTAACTCCACATATAATTTCAAATTTATTGTCGGGATTAATTTGACATGAATTAGTTTTTTCATTTTGAATATAAGTATCATTAGCAAAAAGAAAAGGAATAGTTTCTAATTCGGAAGGAGAAGTTAAAGTAAAAGTAGGATTTATTTCTGAATTAATATCATAATAAATAGGATTTCCATGTAATAAAGATTCACACTCTTTATAATTACTTTTATAATTAAGATTATTATTAAGGTTTTTTCCTACATGTATAAATCCAATTTTATCTATTACACTAAAGATTGTATCATATTCGATTATTCCTGGACTAAAAGGAATACAAGTTATATAAAAAGGTTTATCAGATGTAATTTTTTTTTGAATTGAAGTACAAGAACGTAAAAAAGTATAAATTCTTCCATTGTTTCCTTCTATTTTAAAACTATCATCAGGGATTTCAGTTCCTTCTGGAATAACAATAGAAGAATTACAATTACCACATGTTAATATTACTTTAATTGGACCATTATGAAGAGATTCTGCTTGAATATTACTTATATTTGGCATCTCAACTGTAATTGAATCAGCATTAATTTTAACATCAGTATTTCCTACTTTTCCTTCTTTTTCCATTGTCAATTCTGTATCATAAACTGGAATTGATACATTTCTAATTATTGTAGTATCAAAAATTGAAATTGAATTTATTCGAATTTGTTTCTTTATTTTATTTTCTTTTGTAAAATTATAAGGAATCACTAAAGTTCCTCTTAATGTTCTACATGAATTAGAACAATCTTGTGTTATTTTTAATTCAACAATCCAATTTTCTATTTGTCTTAATGTCACATTTAATGTGGGTGAATCTGAAATTATTAAATTCGGTATTATCAAAAAAACTAAAAGTAAAGATTTCATATTTTATTTTGATTTTAAAATTTTATTTTATGTTAAGTTTTATTTTATTTTTTATTTTCAAATATTTTTAAAATTAAAACAATATCGTCATATTTTTTTTGAAAAAATTTTTTTATTGTAAACATATTACATTAATTAATATTTATGTTTATTTCTGTAAATTTAATATTAATATTTTTTCCAAATTATTATTTCCTTCAATTGAATAAATTTTTTTTTGAAATTAATTAATTAAATTTGAAAAAAAATTAAATTTAAAATTCAAATAAATTCAAAATGGAATTATTAGAAAGACAAACACAAAAAACATTTTTTTCCCTTGAAAAAATGAAAAAAGAAGAAATTCATTCAATTAATTCAACTTATTATGACTCATTAAATAATATAATCCAAAATTCAACAATAAAAGAAAATAGAAATAAAGTGAATAATTTTTACAAAGCATTAAATTCAATAAGACAAAAAGAGAATAAAATAGAAGAAAATATAAATGAATTTTCAGAAGCATGTGTAAATTTATCAAAAGAAGAAAAAATTCAAAAATATTTATTAAATCCATTAAAAAAAGAAATAATCAAAGAAGGAAATAATTTAATTAAAATTTCAAATTTAAATAATTATAATTTAAGTATTCAACCAATTTATTCATATAATATTTCAAATCATATTATTTAAATGAAGAAAATGAAAAAGAAAAAAATACTTTCAAAAAATATTGTTTAAAAAATTCAACAACTGCAAATTCTCAAAATGAAAATATTAATAATAATAATATTGAAGTTAAATCTTTTAATTTAGAAGTTATTAATGATTTAGATGAAATAAAAGATTTAAAATAATAGAAAAAATAATAGATTAAATAAAAAAAATGCCAAATGAATGGAAAACAGCAACTCAAGAAATTTAAAAAGATTTAAAGGACCTAGAATAACAAGCAGCACTATCTTTATTTTAGAAATAATAACAATAATAATGAATCACAAAAGAATTCTTTACAGATTCATTTCCATTAAATGATTATAATTTTGAAATAATAAAATTTTTAATCCATATGAAAATATAGATTTAAACAATAAATCAACAATGAATTATAATACTGATTTTTTTTCAACTTTATCTAATAATAACAATAAGAATTTTAATAAAAGTGATAATCAAAACTTTAATAATAGATGGAATAAATAAAAAGAATAATAAAAAATATTTTACCCAAAAATTTAAAAGTTTATTTGATATAAATAAAAAAAAAATTAATTCATAGAATTATTAGTTAATCTTTTAACATATTTATATATTTAAAATACCATGACTATCATCATTTCAAAAATTATTTCAACAAAAAAGACAACACATTCATAATTATCCTTAATAACGCAATAACCAATCATTATTATTTGTTTAATGGTACTAATTTATTTGAGAATAATGAGTTAAAATATATGAATGATGTTTTATTTAATAAAACACTCTTTCGATGATAATGATTTTAAGTTGTAAATATTTAAATAATTTATAGATTCTATTAATTGATGAAAAATAAAGTTTTGATTTATTATTTAAAAATATTGAAATATTCAAATATAAAAATTAATTTTAATTTAATTGATAATCAACATCTTTATCATAAAAACTGAATTAAAATCTCTCATCAATATCAAATTGAAGAATATTTTCCTGAAATGTAATGTTATTATTAATATCTTGATAATTAGACAATCCTAGAACATCAACATCTCCATTAAATTTAACAACAAAAAGAGCGTAATTTTCGCATTGAAAAAAATATTTAGGAATACTAAAAAGATTAAAAAGAATAATATCAATATTCCCATTTAATCTATTAAATATAGTAATTTTACTATCATAAGTACAAACAAAAATTCTTCCATCATTTAATTCAAAAAGAGAAGCAACTGAAGATTCAATTCCAGTTAAATTAAAAAGTATATTTTGATTTTTCATACTTATAATATTTAATTTTTCTTCTTGACCATAAACACAAATATCATTATTTTTTAACGGTAAAATTTCAAATATACTTTTAGATTGTAAATTATCAAATTTTTTTATTAGATTAAATTCTCCATTTTTTTTAATTGACCATATTATTAATGTTCCATCTAAACTTCCAGAGCAAATAAAATCTTCATTTTTTGTTAATGTAAAAGCAAAAATTTCTTTAATATGTTCTACTTTTTGATTTATTATATTTTCTTTTTCAACATTCATTGTAAAAATTGTATTTCCTGAATAAGTAATAATTATATTTTCTGTTAATTTAATAAATGAAAATATTGCCTTATTTTTTATTTCTCTTTTCTTTTTTGCCTTTAAATTAATTGGTTCTAATTCAAAATAAATACAATCTCCTTTTTCATTTGCTACTAAAAAATTATGATTTGACATTTTAGTTATTGATAAGAAATCTAAATTATCACTTGTTTCATATATAACTTTTCCAATATAATCATCTTTAGAAAAATCAATAGCATAAATTTGATTTTTTGAATTAAATATATAAATTGAATCAATCATTTGAATTGGAAAAACTGAATTTAATATTGATTGTCCTTTTTCATTTTTAATTTCTATAACATTCACTTCATTTTTTTCAAAATTTATTTTTACATAATTTGTTTGAAGATTTCCACATAAAAGAAATGAATTTTCATTTGTATTTATTGGACAAAAAAATTGAACATCTTGTTCATTTACAACTTTAATATGTTTATATCCTAGAAAAGGTATTTTAATATATTTATTTATTATTACTGATGGATTTTCTCTCAATGATACATTCACATCAAATAATAAACACATTGAAGATACTAAATGCTTATTTTGTGATAAAGTTTTATATGTTTCTAGAGTTAAATTTAGAAATTGTTGTAATTTCTTGTTTTTATAACTTATTCGAATTAATTTTTCAAAGGAAATATTATTTAATATTTCTGAAAGAATTGTTTTATTATGGATTCGAAATAAAAGATTTGAATTTGACATTTTTTATATTAAATAATATATTTTATTAATTAATAAATCTTTGAATATGATATAAATTTTAAGTAATAAATGAATGAATAAATATTTTAATGAAAAATATAATTTTTTATTTTAAAATTATTTTTTTCTCAAAATTAGCTTTCCATTTTGTCCAATTTTCATTAATAAAATTATGAGAATTTTTTTGATATCTGATGTACTCTTCATCAAAAGGATCAATATATCCATAATAATTCATGCATAATTCACAAACATCAAAATTACATTTTTTATTTTCACATCTAAATCTTGTAAACCCATTACATACAAGTGAACATATATTACATTTCCAACCTTTTTTATCTTTTTTTGTTAAAGAGTGTTCATGATATTTTTCAAATTTATATCCCTCGATAGGGACGACGACTTTGGGGCGCTGTTTTGGATTGGCTTCCAAATTCTGATTATTTGTTTCAATTTTTGAGTTGTTATTTTTATTTTTATTTTTTTTACCTGTGAGTTCTTCTCTCTCTTTTTTGTGGTGTTCTTTTAATTCAGAATATTTAATTTCTTGATGCTTATTATTATCATATTGACATTTAAATTTTACTTTATTATTTAAGATATTTTTTAACAATTGACTATCTTTAAACTTAGGAATTGAACATTCTTTGTTTTTCTTTATTTCTTTTAAATTATTTATTATACATTTTTTACAATATTTTTTACCACAATTAACACATTCAAAAGGGTCATCAATAACATATTCACAAAAATCACATTGTATAAAATATTTCAAAGTATTATAAAGTGCTGATTCAATTGGGAATTTCTCAAAATCTTTAATGTCACTCATAACAAATATTATTATAAAAATAATAAAAATTAGGTAAATTGAAAATTCCTTTATTTCATCATAAAAAAAAATAAAATAAAAAATAAAAAAAAAATAATAAAAGAAATAAAAAATGATAGAAGACCCATATAAAAACCACATAATATTTCAAAAATATTTGATAAAAAATCGAATAGGAAAAGGATCATTTGGTACAGTATATTCAGGAATAATAACACAAACTCATGAAAAAATAGCAATAAAATTTGAGAAAAGAGAAAAAGGTAAAAATGGTACATTAGAAACAGAAGCATGTCGTTTAATATATTTACAAGGTCCCTACATTCCAAAAATAATATGTTATGGTAATAATCACACTCATAATATTCTAGTACAGGAATTACTTGGTCGTTCCTTAGAAAATTTATTTAATTTATGTAATAAGAAATTTTCTTTAAAAACTGTTTGTGTTTTAGGAATAGAAATGATAAAAAGAATAGAATATATTCATAATAAATATCATATTCATCGTGATATAAAACCAGATAATTTTATGACTGGAAAAGATGAAAAAGAGAATAAAATATATTTAATTGATTTTGGTTTGGCAAAAAAATATTTTTCCACTTCAAAACAACAACATATTAAATTTTCAACTGGGAAATCTCTTACTGGAACTGCAAGATATTGTTCTAGAAATGCTCATAAAGGTTATGAACAAAGTAGAAGAGATGATATTGAAAGTATTGGTTATGTTTTATTATATTTTTTGTTAGGTAATTTACCTTGGCAAGGTTTAAAAGTCAAAGAAGGAGAAGATCAATTTAAAAAAATCGCTGAAAAAAAATGCAATATTACTTTCGAAGAATTAACTAAAAATACTTATCATGAATTCTTGTTATTTTTTGAACATGTTGATTCTTTAAATTTCGAAGATGAACCTAATTATAATTATTTAATTTCTTTGTTTCAAAGTATGATTGATAAATATTGTAATATGTGCTTTTATGATTTTGATTGGAAAAAAAATGTTATTGAACATTTTTCAAGTGAACAAGGAAAAAATTTTTTGAAAAATAATTACAATAATAATAGCTTTGGAAACTGTAATTTTTATGAAGTTAGTAATAATAAATCTAGAGATGTTAGTTTATTTGTGAATAAGAATAATGAAAGTAAAAATGAAAAAGATGATAGCAATGAAGATAATGATATTAGGAAAGATAATAATTTGTTTATTAATGAAGACAATGAAGATGAGAATATTAAAATTAAAAACATGAAAAAAATGAGGAGCAATTCTAGTATGAATATTAAAAGAAATAAAGATTATAGTCAATTTTTTGATAAGAAAAAAAAAAGTATCTTTAATAATAATAATAATATGAATAATGATGATAATAATAAAAATAACGAAAATATTGAGAATATAATTAATAATCATGATAAAAATATTAACCATTTATATACAAATAGAAAATATCATAAAAAAGAAAAAATGAAAAATAAGAAAAATTCTAATATAGAAGTTTATGATATAAATGTGGAAATAAGTAAAGAAAAAGGAAATGAAGAAACAAGAATAACAGATAATAATAATCATCATACTATTCATAATAAAAATAATAGTAATACTAAATATAAGAATAATATTGATGATAATATAAACGAAAATAAAACTCCAAATAAAAAAAAGAAAAGACATAATAGTATGGAGGAAATAGAATTAAAAGAGAATATAAAATGCTGTTCATTATTTTAATTTTGTAAAACAAATTTAGTTATAACTGTATATAACATTTTTTTTTCTTATTTTTTTGACTTTAAATATTATAATATATTTCAAACAACTATTCTAAATAAAAAAATAAGAAAAAAAAATATAAAACAAATTTAAAAAATAAATTTAAATGAAATTAATAATTAATATAATATTCATTCTTTTAAAATTAATTTACAATGATCAATATTCATATTCAACATATCCTTTCACAAAAGAAACTCTTTCATTAAATATAAATTGTGATAAAGGAATATATGATAATGGATATTTAAAAAAAGTAATAATAAGTAATAGAGTTAATTTTACAAAAGATGTGAAAGAAATAGAAAATGGAGCATGTTTATTTAATCATTCAGATAATAATTCTTTATATTCAGATACTTTAAATTTACCTTTATTAAATGAAAGTGTAATAACTTTTTTTATAAAACCCAGGGAATATGATGATGATACAGAAAGAGCTAAAGAAAGACCTTTTATATCATTAATTAAAGATGATCAAAAATCTTTTCTATTAATAACAATTAAAGAAAACACGGATATAAAAATAAAAATACAATATAAAGAAGAAGAAAAAGAAGAATATTTAATATATTCATCAGAATCAAATGATATAAAAAATTGGACTTTTATGGTAATAACATTAATGGAAGAAGAAATAAAAATATATGTGAACGGAACATATAATTCAAAATTCAAATTATCATTAAATCAAAATTTTTTTTCGGAATTCGATCATTTTTACATAGGAGGCAATCCAAACGATAATTCTTTTTATCATGGTTCTTTAGATGAAATAAATATATATAATATGATAAATTTCAAAGATGAAATAACAGAAGAAAGAATAAGAAATTTATATATAAATTCATTATGTAGAAATGGTAAATATTATAATGAAACTTTAGAGAAATGTGATGATTGTGAAATAGAAAATTGTGTAAATTGTTATAATAAAAATTATTGTATAAATTGTTCAAATGGTTATTTATTTAATACTACTAATAAAAAGTGTGAATGTCAAAGAGATAATTGTAAAGAATGTAATGAAAATGGAGAATGTATAAATTGCCTTAATGGATTTCATATTAATGAAAGAATGAATTGCGAAAAAAATGATTGCTCAAAACTTGACCATTGCCTTAATTGCTATAGTGAAGAGATTTGCTATGAATGTAATGGAAAATATGAAATAAAAAAAGGAAAATGTAAACCCTTTCAAAAAGCTATTATTGGTGTTATTATTGTTTATATAGCTACTGTTATTGTTATTTGGATTGTTGTTATTGTTGTTTTAAGACCTAGATTAATGAAATAAAAATTATTATTTTTAAATGCTAACTTTTATAATAATGCAAAATTTTTAGGAATTATTTGTATAAATTTTCTTTTTTTTTTTTTATTTTTTCCCCAAACTAATTCAGAAGAATATATAATATAAAGAAAACTATCATTAGGATTTTTATATTTTTCATAAGCTTCTTTCATTCAATTATCTATACCTATTTGATAAACATCATTAAATAACAAATAAAAAGCTTCTTTCTCTCCTATTGTCATTCTAGTATTTAATATATTATAAAATTGTGCAACTGTTAAATCTGATGGAACTAAATATTTTTTTTATCTATTTTTTGAATTTTACTTTTTGGATTTTTTTCACATATTATTGGAATTTTATCTGTATTCTTACTCTTTCACATTCTTCTTTTCTCTTTTTTATGTTTGGAAATTATTTTTAATATTTAAATTCCATTTATTTTTATTTTTTATTTTTTTTATCATTTTTTTTAATGCTTGTTAGATATATATTAAAATTCTCATTATTTTTCTTATATAATATTTAAAAAACAAAACAATTATGTACTTATAAAAACATGAAAAAATAAATAACAAATCAAAAATAAAAAAATAAAAGTTAAAATAATTAATACCAAATTCTCAAAATTAAAAATAAATTAAAAAATTTTTTACATCAAAATGAAAAAATTTATATATTTCAAGAATAAAAAATGGCAACAACAGAAATTCAACATCCTTCAAATAAATTAAATCCAACAGATTATATTCCAAAAAGATTTGGATTAGCATATAATCCTCCTCAAATAGTAGTAGAATATCAAAAGCCATCATCAGGTAAATTATATCATCACAAAATAAAATTACATAAATTATCTCCTAAATCAAAAATATCTGAAATAATAGAAGATATATATAAAAATCATAATCTTTATCTTAATCATCAAAAAGTAAACAAAGCTCAAATTATTCAATTAGTAGAAAAATTAAGAGAAAAATATCTTAAATATAATAATAATAATAATAATGAAGATGATGTTTATTTAAAAAGAAAAAAAAGTCTGAAATATGATATTGGAACTAACGATAATTATAATGGTTTAAGTACTGAAGAATTAAATGCTAAAAAAGCTTATATGGATAAATATTTTGATAAACATAATATTAAAGTTGGAGATAAAGAATTTCAATATGATATTAGAAAAGATTTTGATAATAATGGGAATGCTGAATGGGATGAGGATGATGAAGAAATATAAATTTTTATTTTTAGATAATTATTAATTTTTCATTAATTAAGTTTATTTACATAAATTATTCTATTTGTATTTTATTTGAATAATTAAAAAAAATATTAATATTTTTTTTAAATGTTCATTAAGATATTTATAAAATTTAATATTTAACTAATAAATTAAACAATACATATTCTTTTATTTAATACATAATTTATATTTACCTATGTTTTTTAATTTTTTTACTTTGATTTTTAACAAAATAATATTTAAAAAAATTTCCTATTTTAGTAATTTAAAATTATTACATAAAGTTATTCATATTATTTATATAATTATTATTATAATTGTTCAAATATTGAATATCTATATTTCCCATAAATGCAATATTGTTATTATTAAAATTATTCATCATATTTCTATTAATAATAGGATAATTCATTTGAAATTGATTTGGATTAAAAAATTGAGTATTATTAAACATTATATTATTTATATTTACTAAATTATTATTACTTATATTATTATTCACCAAATTATTATTTATCATTTTCATATTTTTATTTTTTTTCTTTGTCATATTACCTTTATTATTATTTTTAATATAAGTATTTAATTCAGGAAAAGATGATAATAATTTATTATATAATTTTTGACCAAAAGATAAATTGGTTAAATTATCCATAAGAGGAGCAACAATATTAAAAAATTTACTTTTAAAAGGTTCTTTCGATAAAATCATTACTTTTTGTAAAACATAATTTCCATACATATCAAATAAAAGACTTTTAATTAATTTTTCTTCGCAAAATTTTTCAATGATTAAATTTTTAGTATTTTCATCACAACAATCTAAACATTTTTCAATAACATTAGAGGAAAATTTTTGTGAAGAAAATTTAGGAATATCATATAATAAATTTAAAGCAATAATTTTATTAACATCAAAATCTTTAATATTAATAACATATTGAACAACATAATTTCCAAATTGATCAGTAAATAAACCAAAAGATTGATTAGCAATAGTATTTAATAAAAGTTTTTTTTGATTATGATTAGAATATTCAATACATTTTTGTAAAGCAAAGCAAGAATGTTTTTTAGTTGCTAATTCAAAAATATTATCACAAAGAAATTTAATAATAAAATCATTTTTAGGTGCTTTAACTAATGAAACATATTTAATTATTATATGAGAAGCATTTGGATCAATAATAAAATCTTTTAAATTTGGATTTAATAATAATGTATAATAATTAAGTAAATTATCATTATTTATTATTTTCTCAAAAATTTTTTGAATTACTCTTGTTCCATGTTGATTTAATGATAATAAACGAAATTGATTTGAAATTTTATTATATAATATTTCTTCTAATTCTTCTAATTTTAAATATTCAATAACTTTTTGAATGAAATAATTACCAAATTGATCATTTGACAATTCAATTATTTTATCTTTTATTTTAGGATATATTAATTCTACAATTTTTGGATTTTCTAATATTTTTTTTTGAAGTATTCTACATTCATTTTGTTCTTTACATAAATTTATACAATTTTCTATTAATTCTTTATCTAAGTAATTATTATTATTTTGGTAATTTATTTCATTGTTAAATTGATTTTGAGGATAAAAAATTTGAGGAATGTTATTATTTAAATTTAAAATGTTTAATCTATTTGATAATAATTCTATATTATTTGAATTATTTGAGTTTTTAATATTTGAATTTATATTTTTTGAAGTGTTATTATTTTCAAAATTTTTTTCTAGATGAAAATAATTCATTTCATTTTGATAATTGTTTTTTTCTCTTTTGTTTCTATTATTATCATTATTTTTTAAATAACTATTTTTTGTTATATAATTAAATTTACTAATTATATCTATTTGAGTTTGAATAGAAATTTTCTTCTTTTGAAATATTATTTTGACTTTCTGTTGTTAAAAAATCAGATTTTAAAATATAATTTTTGCTTAAATTCAAAAAAGAATTTTCATGGGATAAATTAAAAATATCATTTCCTTCTTTTTTATTTTTATTTTCGTTTTTTTTCTTATTAAAATTAAATAAATATATTTTACATATTCATTATCAATAACAAATGAAATATCTTTTTGAATATAATCTTCAGCTTTTGAAAAACTTTCTTTTAAAGAACCTATACTTTGGCTTTTTAAATCAATTTTACTAATTTCAAAAGAATTACTTAAATTAATTTTTTCTTTATTCCAATCATTTATAATTTTATTATTTTCTGTTTTTTTTTCTTTTTTATTATCTAATATTTTATTATTTAAATTTAATATACTTTTTTTATTTGTATTCATTATATTTTCAATTTCATTTATTCTTTCTTCTTTAATTGAATCATTTGAAGAATCAATTTCTTTTTGAATTATATTATATGATAATATCATTTTTATTCTTTTATTGATTTATATAAAATAATTTAATTATTATATATTTAATATTCATTTTGTAAACTTTAAATTTTTTTTTGCAAATCAACAAGAAATTATTATTTTAATTTTTTTTTAATTATTTATAGAAAGTTTATTTTCCGAGGACTAAAATCATATATTTTCCTTTATAATCACAATAAAAATATTTTGAAACCAGTGATTCAAAAAATTTTATTATTTTTATCTGAATTAATTATATTTTGAATAATTATTTTTTAAAAATAAGACACAATAAAAACTTAATTTATATATTAAAGTTTAATTATTATTTATTGTTTAAAAAGTTGTTTATTTTTAGAAGAGAACTTTCTGTAATCTTAATCTTGTATACATTTTAGTTTCTTTATAGGGTTTTTATTTTTTTTTTTTCCTTTTCAGGAAAAAAATTAAAAAAATAAGTAATATTTTAAATAATTAATATTTAAAAACAAAAAAAAATATGTTCTCAATATTCCTCCTTCTCCCATTTTTAATAAAATTATCAAAAACAGAAAAAAAGCCAACATTCGTTTTCGAATTATTTCGTCATGGAGCAAGAGGTCCAATAACATTAGATAGTGAATCAAAAGACACATTTGGAGAGAAATGGAACAGTCCAGAACAACTAACATCAGTAGGTCGAAGAATGCATTATATATTAGGATATAGAAATCATGAAAGATATGTAGAACAATTAAATTTCTTATCAAAAACTTTTAATCCACATGAAATATATATTATATCATCTGATATTAATAGAACTATTGAAAGTGCTCTTTGTCAATTACAAGGTTTATATCCTCCTAATGATGATTATGCTATTAAATTAAATGAGAATCAATTAAAATTTGCTGATCCTCCTATTCAAAATAAAAGTGACAAAATTAATAATGAAATTAAAAAATTAAATGATATTTATGCTCCTTTACCTTATTTCATTTCTACTGGTCCTTTACATATTTTCCATGAATTAGAAAGAAGATTTAATGTTTATGACTCAATTGATTGTTATAATACTGTTAGACCTATTAAAGAAAAAAATTTAGATATTCAAGAAATTAAAGATATTGAAAATGAATTTAATTTAAAATATACTAATTCATTTAATTTATTTTTAAAACAAATTGGGAATTATTCTTTTCCTAATATTGTAACAATATGTGATCAATTTACAAGTGATTATATTGATGGAAGAAATTTATCATATTTATCAGATTATAAATTAAATATATTAGAATTTAATGAATTTTGTGGTAGAGTAGCTGATGTTGATTTTATATATTATTTATATGGAGATAAAAATAGAGAAGTTAATAGAATTTCAGTAAGTCCTATGTTAAGCGAAATGTTAGTTTATTTAAAAAAAAGAGTAAATTCTGAATTAAATAAAGAAGATATTGATAGTAATTTAAATATTTTTTCAAATCCAAAATTTATTATGATTTCTGGTCATGATTCTACAATAAGTGGAGTTGAAGTTTTTATGAATTTTACTTTTAATTCAATTAAAAAATATATTAGACCTACTTTTGCTTCTAGTTTATTTTTCGAAGTTTATAGTAAAGATAATGCTTCTTCTATTAAAGATTATGAAGTTCATTATATTATTAACGATGAAGAACTTGCTGTTTTCCAATTAAATGAATTTATTGATAAAATTGAAGGAAATTTATGGAATAAAGAACAAATCTCAGATTTTTGTAAATTTAATAATAGTGATAATGATTCTAAAACTATTTGGATTATTATTTTAAGTATTATTTGTGCTATTTTACTTATTTGTGTTATTGTTTTATTCGTTAGATCAAAAAAAAAACAAGATATGAGAATTACTAAATTAATTGAAAGTTAAATATTTTTATATTCTATTAGTTTATTTTAAAAATATTTTTTGCATTTTAAAAAATTCTTAAAAAAATTTTTTTGTATTTTTAATAAAATAATTATCTATTTATTTATTGTTGAATTATTAAATTATTTTTTTTCTTTGTTATTGCTTTTATCTTTAAATCTTTATTTTCTTTTAGAATATATTTTTATTGATATAATTAATTTTTTTTATCTTAAATAGATTGATGGAAGAAAGTAAAATTATAAATGAGGTTTATTTAAAGAGGAAAAATCAAGGATTAAGTAAAGAAAAACTAAGTCAGAGAATATATAATGAACTTCTTCAAAAAAAGAAAAGAAGAGAAAATACGCATCAATATATAAGTGCCCAAATCTTAGTTAAAAATAATAGAGAAAGACAAAAGAGTTATTCTTCATATAAACATAAATTACAAAAAAGTAATAAATTAATTGAAAAAGAATATGATTCTTCATATGAACATAAACCAATTATTATAATTAGAATATGTGGTTTATGGTCAAGAATACCGAAAGAAATTCAATTAATTTTATCAAAATTAAATTTAAAAGAAATGTACAATGCAATAATTCTATTTTATAATAAGGAAAATTTAAAAATGATAAAATTAATAGAAAGTTATATCACATGGGGTTATATAAAAAAAAATCTAATAGAAGATCTTTTAAGGAAAAGAGGAAGTGTAATTATTGGAAATAATGAACCAAATTTATTAGAAAATATTCAAATTGAAAATGCTTTAGGAAAATATGGTATTATTTGTTTAGAAGATATCATTCATGAATTAACCTATGAAACTAAAAATTCTCCTTTTATTCTTCAATTTTTAGGTTACTTTAAATTATCTAGAAAAGATGAAGGATTCGATAAAGTTAATATTCCTTTTAATAAAGGAGGAAATCAAGGTTTTAGAGGAGAAAAAATTAATTCTTTACTTAAATTAATGATTTAGATTATTTTTCATAATACTTTTCACTAAATAGACAATAATTACTTATCTCTATTATATAAATTTTTAAAAAAATAATAATCTATTTTCAAAAAACTTTCTTTAATAACTTATATAAAAAATTGTTTATTAAAAAGAAGGATAAATTCTTTTAAACACAAAATTTAATAATTTCAGTAAAAGCAGAATCTGGAAGAGAACAAGATTTAATCATAGCTTTTTGATAAGTGTCTAAATTATTAATTTTATCCATCCATTCTTTTTTGAAATTATCATCTTTCTTAAATTTAAACCTTAATTGGAAGTATCCAAAACACATTCTTTTCATATACCACTCTCTATTAACATACCCAACTCCAATAGCTTCTAAATATTTATTGTAATTTCCATAAAGACTAATAATAATATTATTCCCTTCATTTAATCTAACATATTTATCTTCTCCTTTGGTTCCACCGACTACAATGGATTTTCCCTTATTAGTTTCAAAACCAACTTGAGTGACTTCAGTATCAATTCTAACATGAAATTTATTTAAATATTCATCAGGTCCAATTTCAAATTCTTCTACTTTATCAAAACCATCTCCTCTATATTCTTTAGTTTCTGTTATTTTTCCTGTGTTTATATTCTTATAAAATGCTTGTATTCCATATACAACTATACTTTCATCTTTTTTACCTGACCATATTTTAAGTTTTACTAGTTTATTAAAGTAATATTTTGTTTCAAAAGTATCTAATAAATCGTCAAAAGATTTTGTATCTTGGTTCACCCAGCCATATTTTCCACCATAATTAAAACCTTCTGGAGGATCAGCAACGGAACTTGACATTTTTTTTTAGTATATTTTTAGATTTTTTATCTTATTTTAAATAGTTCTTTAAATAATATTATTTTTTTTTATTTATTATATAATTAGGTAATTGATTTAAAAATGAATAGTAAAGAAGGTTGGGGAAAATTAATAAATACTTTAAAAGTTCCTTTTCATTTTGGGAAAAAAGGTTCTAAAATTATAGGAAAAGAAATAGTAAAAAAAGTAAGAAATATAAAAGAAGGAATAAATGTAAAACATCTTTCATATAAAAAAATGGAAGTAATAAAAATAAATGAAGGAATATTACAATTAATAATAATTTCTGATAAAAGATTATGTGCTTTACTTGGGAATAATAAATTAATTATATATAATTATAATATGAAAAAAATAGATATAAATATTAATATAAGAAGTAGTAAAGTTATATCTTTACCAAATAATAGGATTCTTCTTGAAACACTTTCTAATTCAAATTTAGAAATTTATCAAATTGATATTAATACTTTTAGATTGAGTCAAGAATTAAAAAAAATTAATTCTGAACATTCAATAGTTCAATTCTTTTCTCAAAATAATTTATATATTAATGAAAGTTATTCAGAAATTAATTCTTTTGTTTCTGTTTATAAAAATTTAAATCATTGTTATATTTTACAAACTAATATATATTTTAAAATTGATAAAGTTGTAAATATAATAGAATTTGAAGAAAAAAATTATTTGGCAATTCAACAATATTATTCAATAATTTCTTTTTATCATCTTCATACATTTGAATACATTTCAAAAATCGATTTTAGTTATATTCAAAATTTAATTACTGAAAATTCTTTAGGTTTATGTTTAAAATTATCAGAAGATAAAATTATAATTCCATCATTTGAAGGATATATTTTAATAGGTGATATAAATTATTTTATTCCATATGATACAATAAAAGTTAATAAAAGTAGAGCTATATGTAAAATAAATAAATTTTCAGATGGAAAATTTTATTCTATTGAACAATATAAAAAAGAAGAAAATGTTGGTTTTGAAAGACCTTTTATTCTTCAATGGGAATATGAACATGATAAATTTGATATTATTGGAAGTATAAATTTTAAAATAAATCATATAAAACCAATATCAAATTTTGTAGAATTATATAATGGAAATTTTGCCTTGACATTTTTAGGTAAAAAAAAAATAAGAATTTACTCATTAAAAGAAAAATAATAAATTGAATAAAATAATAAAAGAAAATAACTTAATTTATTTATTTTTTAAAAAAAAATATTTTTAATTACTTTTTCTTTTTAGCTTTTTTAGCAGCTCTTTCTTCTTCTAATTTCCTAAGAGCTTCTTCTTCTTCTTTTCTAAAAGGAATTTCTTTAGCGAATCTAGCTAATTGTTCTTTAGTTTGTTTAACAAAATCATCATTTAATCCAAGATCTTTAGCCATTCCTATATATTTCTTCATATCAGCAACTTTTTCAATTAAAACATTTAAATCTGTTGCCCAATCTGGAATAATAAAAGGAGGTTCTTTCTTCTTTTTCTTTTTTTTTTTCGGAGGAGGTGCTGCTTGTTTTTCTAAAAATTAAAAAAATATTTTTTTACTTTTTTTAGGATCTACTTCTTCAACAACTGGATATTCTCTGATAGGATATTCTAAAAATTTTTTTAATATATCATTAGCATCTAAATTTAATCTTATTTTCTCAGATAAATCAGTACCAACATCACAATAACAATTATCAACATTAGATTCTTTTGCATTATTTAATTTTTCATTTAAATTATCTAAATTTTCTTGACTTGCCATTTCTATTGTTATATTTGCTAATAATTGTCTTAATTCTTTTTCTGCTAATAATCTATTTTTTTGAAGATATGCTCTTTCTATAATTTGACCATCTAATTGAACTTTATGTTCATCTGCACTTCTTACCATTTCATCTAATTCATATACACTCTTTATTATTGTTTTATGATTTTCTACTACTTTCAATGAATCTAATAATTCTGTTATTGCCTTTTCTCTTGTTAATCTATCTTGATTTTCTTGAGCTGATTTTTTCAAATGTAAATCAATTTTAAAATTTTTACTTATTTCATATTGATTATTTAAAGTTTCTAAATTATTAGAATCAATTGCATTTTGTAAATCATTTTCTGCTTTTACAATTTCATTATAACAATTTTTACATCTGCAATCTCTAATATCTTTTTCAATAGCATCTTCAGTAGGAAAATAATATCCAATGACACAACAATCTTTACAAATAATATCATTTTTAATAGAGCAAATATATCTTTTATTATTAAAATCAAATACTTTATTACAAATTCCACAAAGTCTAGTAGATAAAGTTTTATCAATTAATTGTTCAATATCTTTATTACTAGTTAAATCAAGAGCAGTATGAGAACGAGTATTTTTTAATTCTAAATCAATACCTAATCCCATAAATAATTTAAAAGTATCAATATGATTTCCTGCTGACGCTTGATGTAAAGCATTATTACCATATGAATCTACACTTAATGGATCACAACCCATTTTTAATAATATTGAACTTATTACATCAAATCCTTTATATGCACTCCAATGTAATGGAGTATATTTGCCATTATCTGCAGGATTTAATGGCTTTTTAAATGCTTCATCAAATTCACTTTGTTGAAGAGAAATATTTTGCTCTTTTATCTCATTTTTTTTATTATTTTCATTGTTTTTATTTATTTCTAATTCTCTGGAATATAATATTTTTACTATTTCTGGTTGGTTATTTACTACTGCCCATTGAAGTGCTGTCCATTTATTATCATCTGGTTCAAGAATATCTAATATTTCATCATCTATTACTTTGTTTAGTAAATTCATATCACCTCTTTTACATGCATCAAAAAAACGGTCTTTTATTTTCTTCTTACGATCTTCTAATGAACCTATGTCTGCATCATCTAAATCATCTATGTTTTCTTGAGCTTTTTTCTTATCCATTTTTTATATTTTTTTCTTTATTATTAATTCAATTAGTTATAGATTTAATAATTAATTGATGTTATTTTATATTTTAATATATATATATATTTTTTTTTACATATATTTTTTATATCAATATTTAAAGGTTTTATTTCAATAATTTTGATTTGGAATATTCAAACTATTATTTAAAATAATAGGCGTAACCCTTCTCATATTGCTTCTTATATTTGCAGCTGAAGTTGATTGATTTAAATTATTTAAATCATTATTTATATTTCTATTACTCCATAATTCATTTATATAAGGAGTATAAGTTTGTCTTTGACTTCTAAAATTATAATCTTGAAAATTATTTATATTTTTATATGATTTACTCCCAAACATTTGTTTTTCATTTTCATTTCTTTCTAAATTATTTTCTAACATTGAATATCTTAAATTATTTCTATTTATTTTTACTGGGTTTTCAGTTTGATTTCTTTGGTAAATATTTATCATATTAAAATTAATTCCTTCTTTTAATAATCTTATTTCATCTTCTAATCTAGAAATTTTTGTTAAAGTTTCACTTTCTTCTTTTTTTATTTTTTCTATTTCTAATCTTTGATTTACTATTTTATCTTCTAATTTTTTTCTATAATTAATTTTATCTTCTTCTATTAATTTTAATTTTTCTTTTTCTTTTTTTACATCCTGTTTTGAAAAAGAAATATCATTTAAACCTTTTTCAGGCATTAATGAAATTATTTCATCTATTTTTTCATTATTTAATTTTGATTTATCTTTTTCAAGATTTATTTCTGTTAACATTTTTTCTATTTTATTTATAAAATTTATGGGGTTTGTTTTTGTGTTATTTATTTTTGTGTTTTCTTTTGATAATATATCTAATATGTTATTTGCTTCTTTTATTCTCTCCATTAAAGATTCCATTCTTGTTTTTCCAAGATATTTATTTAAAGATTGATTTAAAGACACTGACATTTTTTTTTATTGCAGTAAATGTCATGAGTAAAAAATAAATATTTTAATTTTAAAAAAATTTATTTCATAATTGAAATGGAAAAATTTCTGAAAGACCAAAATTAAGAAATAATAATATAAAATCCATAAAGAGAAATCAGTTTAGAATTAATTAATAGAGTTCAGAAAACTTTAAATTTAAAAAATAGATTAATTTTAATATTTCTATTTTTAACTTTTTCTATTTATAAATTTTTATATTACTTAATAATTAATATTTTTTTCCTTTGAATTTTTTTTTTTTGATTTACTTCTTTTTTTACGTAAAGCATTATCATCTCCTCTTAAAAAATTAGCAAAATTTATTGGTTCAATATATTCATTTGGATTTTCATTATTAAAACTATTATTATTTTCTTTACTATTTCTTCTTGAATGATTTTTTTTATTTTTAATTCCACTGTTATTTAACATACTATTATTATTTTTAAAATTATTATTTCTTTGTTTTCTAATATTTCTATCTGTATTAACTAAATCTGTTATTATTTTCACTTCCTTTTCTATAGAATTAAAATCAATTTCATTATTATTTAATTTCTTTAAAAAAATATTATAATGTCCACCTCCATATTTATTCCCTAAATATACTTTATACGATTCTTCTGCATTTATTTTTGATATTAAATTT
>JAEEGK010006354.1_pt1 | contig 28472 bp, 25 predicted proteins | sample 8958771 | NCBI WGS metagenome assembly JAEEGK01 (sample SAMN16246547, study PRJNA631951) | gut metagenome | biome: gut microbiome; feature: rumen; material: SC-attached | host: Bos | place: Iran: Karaj | collected 2018-10 | reverse complement strand
AGAGGGAGAGCGGCCTGAGGTTCTGCGAGTCCAACCCGGTGCTGGAGACCGATTTCAGGGAGTTAGACGCCAGGGCGACGGTCATAGGCTACCCGATGAGCCCCAACGGCTACGCCTTGGCCATCAGGAAGCACTCCGTGAGACCTTGGACCCTCACCAGGCTCGTAGCCAACAACACCATCGATGCGCGCTCTGCGGGCCTTCTGTCGTTCCTGGTTAACAACCGTTCCACGTTCCTGATCTGCGGACCGAGGGGAGCAGGGAAGAGCTCGCTTCTCTCAGCGCTGATGCTGGAGCTCCCTCTCTCGCAGAGGATACTGACCATAGAAGACACCATAGAGCTTCCGGGAGAGAGGATGAGGTCCATGGGCTACAAGGTCCAGACCATCCTAGTGGACGAGAGGAACGAGGAGGGGCCGCTGGCCGGAGCCAAGGAGGCGCTGCGCGTATCGCTGAGGATGGGGGAGTCCGCCATAATCATGGGGGAGGTCAGGGGCGAGGAAGCACGCACCCTGTACCAGAGCATGAGGACAGGAAAAGCCGGAAGCACCATCATGGGGACCATCCACGGCGACTCGGCGACCTCTGTATACAACCGCGTCGTCCACGACATGGGGATCGCTCCGGAGGCGTTCATGGCCACCGACGTCATCGTCACCCTCGGGACCATCAAGGACAGGCGCACAGGGAACCTCGTCAGGAGAATGAGGGAGGTCGTGAGCACGTCGGAGGTGCCCGGGACTTTCATAGACATCTCCGACCAGGACGCCATGTTCGACGCGCCCGTCATGAAGAGGGCCATGCAGGTTGCCCAGATGGGACGCCGCGAGGTCATCAAGGACATTCGCGCAAGGTCCGCGATGCGCTCGTACCTGGCGGAGCTGGGGAAGACGGACGAGAGGTTCCTCGGGCCCGAATGGATACTGGCCTCGAACGATCTGCTCTCGAGGATGCCTCCCACGGCCTCCGCCGAATCGATACTGAACGAATTCAAGAGAAGGACGGTGGAAGCCGATGGCGAGTGATGGCATCTCCGGAATCGACAGCAAGAGGCTGCTCAACGAATGCCCCACCGTCGTCGGCATGATGACCTCCTCGCTTGAATCCGGAGGCTCCATCGACGCCGCTGTGAGGATGATCGCTTCCGAAGGACCTTCCCTATCCAAGAAGGTGTTCTCCGGAATCGTCCGCAGGCTGGACACCAAGTCGGCCCCGAACATCGGAACCTGCGTGAGGGACGCCATGTCCCATCTTCCAGAGTCCGCGGCAGGATACCGCAGGGCGATACACATGTGCGTGGCGGCATCCGAATCAGCCTCCTCCGAGGAGAGGACGAGGATGCTGGAGGATGCTTCGGACATCTCTCTGGCGGCAGTCAAGGACATGGGAGAATCGTACGGCGCGTCGATCAACACACCCTGCATGGCGGTGTTCGCGATAGGGATACTGATCCCGATGATCCTGATGTCCATCCTGCCCATGCTAAACATCGGAGGAATGTTCGGGGTAAACATTGTTGATGAGAGCACTATAGTCTTCATAACGCTGGGCCTCATCCCGGCGGTGATACTGATGATATCGCTCTGGCTTAGGTCTACAAACCCCTTCCTTACCGCCAATATGGACAAGAGAGAGCTCGGCTACGCCATCCCCCTGCTGCTGGCCATTCCTCTCACTATAGTCTATCTGAGCATCGGAATGGAGACAGAGTACCTCCTGCTGTTCTCCTTAGGACCGGCATGCATCCTCGCCCTGGTGCTGATGTTCCGCGACATGGGAAAGGAGAAGAAGCGCATCAAATGCGAGGAGGGATTGAGGGACTCCGTGTTCGACATGGGCAACAGGATGCTGTCCGGAGACAACTTCGAGAAGGCGTCAGCCGAATCCGTGGCCGTGAGAAAGGAATGCGTCTACGCCGCGGAATCCCTGTCCAGAGAGTTCTCGATGTGCAGAGGGGATATCGAGAGGGCGGTGTCCAGATCCATCAGGCCGATATCCGAGGACGTGTCGATCGCATTCATCGACATCAGCAGATGCGCCCGCAGGGACGTGTCGGATGCGGGAAGGCTGGCCATCGCCTTGGGAAGGCAGTTCCAGAACCAGAACCACGCCAGAAGGAGCATGGAGCTGAACCTCAAGAGCATGACCGACATGATGCTGGCCACGGCCATCCTTTTCGCCCCGATGGTGCTGGGGATGAGCGTGTCCATGCTGGAGCCGCTCTCCAAGGTGGCGGATTTCCACAGCATGGAGGGCACGGCCACGATCCTGTCCATCTATCTGGCCGAGCTGAGCGCCACCATAGCCATAATGATGGCCAGCCTGGGGAGAGGAGAAGGGTTCCGCAGGATACTATGGAGATTCTGTGTCATGTTCCCCTTGGGACAGCTGGTGTTCTGCATCTGCTGCGGAATCGTGATCTGAACAAACGGTGCTCCTTCGTCTGGAGCACCCAGATTCCAACCATCGGGTTCGATTCTTCAGACGCTATCGAAATGACCTGATATCGGGGATGTTCTTAAGAAAGCACATCGCTTATGGCGATCTCCAGATCGAACGCCGAAAAACGAAGACTATGCCAGATCTCACGATACATGCCCCACGCTGCGGAGGACAACTCGAATCGATGACCTCGGGCGATGCCATCCGAGTTCTTCGCTCATGCCGTTGCACGTTCGTCAATTCAGTAGGGTCTTGGTTACGAAGGTCTCATCCGTTCTTCCGGCGTACCTTCACCCTTATGTCTTGAGTGATGACCGCCATCTTCATTATCTCGGGATCGGCCAGGCCCTTGGTTATGTCGGAGCGCAGGCGGGAGTAGTTCACCATGCTGAGCTTGTCGTACTGGCCGGTTTCCTTCAGCCTCTTTATGAGCGCGGTCTTGTCGCTGGGGAGGTTTGCCTTCCTGTAACGCTTGATGTCCAGCGTCGCGTCCGGACCGACCAGGTAGTCGCGATGGGCGGATTCCGCGTAGCTGACTATCTTCGCCTTGACGGCGTCGCGCCTGCTCTGGACCATCTCCAGGCGGAGCTTCAGAGCGGCCACTTTCTCGTCCAGCTCGACGTACTCGTGGACCAACTGGTCTACGTCCTCCTTCGTGAGGGTGCTGGTGGTCTTAAGCGTGGCCTGATATGCCTCGCAGCGGTTCCTGCACGGGCACATCTTGCAGGATTCGGTCACAACAGGAAGGAACTCCTTGTCCTTGGATAGCTCGACGATCTCCTCGGAGAGCTTCTTCGCGGCTTCATCCATCGCCGGCTTCCTGACGGCGCACTCGGTCTCGTCACCGGATCTGAGGAACCTCCATTGCAGCACTATGCGGTCCGCTCCGGGAAGGCTGTACATCGTCCACAATGCCGAGACCCTGGCCTCCACATCCTCGGCCAGATCCTTCCTGGGACCGTCCTCCGATGTAGTGATATATTTGCAGACTACAGTGGAGTTGCCCCTCCTGTAGACCTCGTCTATGCCTATCCTCACGGACGCTCCGAACGGAAGGGTCTGAACCCCGTGGACGTCGAAGGCGACTATGTCCGCGCCGTCGGATACCCTCATGAAATCCGCGAGCCTCCTGACACAGTCCTCGCCGATCCTGAAGTAGTCCACCATGTCCTCGCCTTCGCCGATGCAGACGTCCTCCATGCACTTGTCCCACTCCTCGCGGTACATGGCGAGCATCTCGTCCTTGGTGACCCAGTTCCCTCTAACGCGTCTCCCGTCTGTATGCGACAGCGTCCTGTGCACGGCGACGTCCATGCAGTCCTGAAGGGATATCCTCCAATAGTCGGAGACCACGGAGAGCCTGTAGGCGTAAGGGCACCTGCGGTACTCCTTGAGGTCCCTGAAGGAAACGGTAGGCATGCTTCCCCTATCGACGGCATCGGTTAAATCTATGGCTGTAGTTGTTGGCATATGGACAAAAGGTACGAGGACGAGGCGAGAGCGAACATGCTCCTCTGCTTCTGGAGCGGCCTCAGCGACAGGGTGGAGGACCTGGCCAACATCAAATCCGACAAGCCCTCGAAGAAGGACAGGCTCCGCTTCGACATGGGAGTCAAAGGCATCGTCCTCATCGCCGGAGTCTCGGAGAACATAGCATGGTTCGAAATCCGCATGAGGGAGGGCTTCCGCGATCCAGCCGTCATCCTGGACCACGCCGAGGAGTTCACCAGGAGGGCGGAGAGCCTGTTCACGCCCGACAAGGGGAACACCAAGGAGAGAAGGCTCCTGACCGAAGCCCTCTGGGACGTACGCGACATAGACTCCTGGGAGGACATGTACGACTGGTACGAGAAGATGCTGAAGATCTCGTCCATGCTCTGCCTGAAATACTGCAGAAGAGCCGGCATAGTGGAGAAGCCATGAGAAATGTGATGCTCGCATTGGCCGTCATGGCCGGGTTCATGACGGCGATGTTCGTCTTAGCTCCATTAGTAGCGCCGTACGGCATGTACCACAGCCTGGACGGCTCGCCATGCTTCATAGACCACTCCTGGAGCATCTCGGACTTCCCGTACCTGATCGGAGACATCCTCTGCCACCAGGAGCAGGACAGGAGCTTCATCCTCAACGGATCGCAGATGCCCGTGTGCTCAAGGGACATCGGGCTGATCTTCGGCCTCACGCTAGGATGCCTGTTCTGCCTGTCTTGGCGCATACACGCATACTTCGACAACAGATGGCTCGCCATGTCCGTCGTCATGATGCTGTTCACTGTCGTGGAATGGTTCATCGACCCCTATTTCGACAACCTCATGGAGACCAGGTTCGCAACAGGGATAGTCTCCGGGGCCGGAACAGGGATGCTCATCGGCTGGATAGTGCACTGGAAGTGGATGTATGACGTGGAATAAGGGTGGAACGAGCAGGCACTACGTCCTGACGCGGGCCCGTCTAATATCAAGTTGAAGGCGCTCGGGGTCTCCTCTGCGCATGGAGAACAGGTCTTATCGCTACACGTTCCAGAAGTTTTGATGCGTCCAAATGATATAAAACCATAGCATCGTATCGCAGGAAGTTAAACCCTGAAACACCCCTGTTCATAGGATGTTTAATTATCGCATTCATCGTTACCCCCGTACATGAAAGTCTACGACGCCTACAGAATGGCCATAGAGGCCGGAATTTCGAAGGATCCGCGCCCGCAATCCGAGGTCCGCAGAGTCCTCGACCGCGCCAAGGAGGCGTACGACAATCTTCCCGAAGACAGGAAGGACCTCTACGACATGGAACGCCTCTGGAACCCGTACACGGATTCCCGCTTCTCCGCCCTCTCCGAGGAGGCCAAGGACATCGAGGCGGACACCATGATGTGGGGCATAGACATCGGTCCAGCTGAGATCCTTCTGGCGGACAGGCTCAAGGAAAAGGGCAGGGACATCTCCGCCGTGGTGGCCCACCACCCTATCGGAACCGCCCGCACCCGCTTCCCCGAGGTCATGGACGTCATCCCCGACATATTCCACAGCGCCGGGATGCCGATAAACGTCGCCGAAGGGGTCGTCGCCCCCCGCAGGGAGGAGGTCCTCCGCGGAGTCATGGGATCCAACTACAACCAAGGGGTCGACGCAGCCAAGCTTCTTGGAATACCCCTGTTCAACGTCCACTGCCCTGCCGACAACATGGTCCAGGACCATCTCACCCGCCTCATGGAGGACAGCAATCCCTGCAGGCTCAAGGACGTCATCAACGCCCTGTACACCCAACCGGAGGTCAGGGAAGCCGCCAGATACAACTCCCCTCCGACGATAATGGTCGGCTCCGGAGAGTCGCGCTGCGGCAAGATCATGTGCAAGATGACCGGCGGGACCTCGTTCTCCAAGGAATCCTACGAGAAGCTGGCCGAAGCCGGGGTGGGAACAGTCATATGCATGCACTTCCCCGACAACCACTACGACGAGGCCAGGAAATACAACATCAACCTCGTGGTGTCCGGGCACATGTCCTGCGACTCCATAGGCGTCAACCTGATCTGCGACCTCTGGGAGAAGGAAGGGATAAAAGTCCTCCCATGCTCAGGATTCACCCGTTACAGCAGGAATTGAGATGTACGAACGCGGCTCCAAGATAATCCGTGACGCCAGGGTGTTCGACTACGACTACGTCCCTGACAAGCTCATCGGCAGGAACGAGCAGCTCGATACCCTTGAGCTTCTCTTCCGCCCTCTGGCAGAGTACGGAAGGCCTTGCACCGCGATGCTCATGGGACCGGTCGGTACCGGGAAGACGGCGGCTGCGAAATGCTTCTGCAGGGACCTGTCGGAGTACTGCTCAGTCAAAGGCTCGCCCATCGACATCATATTCGTCAACTGCCGCAGCAGGAACTCCGAGGCCGCGGTGCTCCTGCAGATGGTCCAGCACTTCGACAAGGGATTCCCCGAGAGAGGATTCTCCCCGGACCAGATATGGAGAGCCCTCAGACAGCACATCTCGAACGAGGGAAAGGACATAATCATAGTCCTGGACGAGGTGGACGTCCTCCTGAAGAAGAACTCCATGGACCTCGTCTACCAGATATCCCGTTTCACCGAGGGCGGGCCCAGCGTCGGGCGCACCGTCTCCCTCATCATGATATCCCAGGAGCCCCTCCTGAACATGCTGGACGAGGCTTCCTTCTCCTCGTTCCGCCGCGCGAACTCCGTCCTCTTCGACAAGTACGACCGCGACGAGCTCAGGGAGATCGTCATACAGAGGTCCAACGTTGGCATCATCCCCGGCAAGATCGGCGACGAGCCCATCGACATGATAGCCGAGAGCTCCGCCGTGTACGGCGACGCCAGGATGGCCATCGAGCTCCTGGACAAGGCGGCCAACATGGCCGAGAGCGAGGGGGCCGAGGAGATCGATGCTGAGCATGTCCGCGGAGCCGAGGCGATGATATACAGCACGGTGTCCGAATCCAAGCTCAAGACGCTGGACAAGAGCAGGATGCTGACACTCCTGGCCATATCCAGGGCCATCAAGAAGTCACGCTACATCAACATCACAGCCGCCGAAAAGACGTATGCGATCGTGTGCGAGGAGTACAACGAGACCCCGAGGAAGCACACCCAGTTCTGGACCTACGTTCAGGACATCGAGAAGCTCGGCGTCATATCCACCGTCGTCCTCAACGACTCCAACGGGAGGACCACCCTCATCTCGCTTCCCAGCATCCCATCGAAGGTGCTGTCAGAGAAGATGGAGGCCCTTCTCGAGAAGTCTTCCAAAGAGGCAAAACGATGAGATGCGACCTCTGCCGCAACGATGCGGTCACGTTCGTCCGCTACAACGGCACCCACCTCTGCGGCGAGCACTTCATGCGCTACGTCGACAAGCGGGTGAAGAAGGAGATCCGCAAGCAGATCCACGTATACAACGGCGACAAGCTGGCCGTGGCTGTCTCCGGCGGAAAGGACAGCATGGTCGCCCTGAAGATGATAGCATCCGTCTTCGGCCCCAGGAACGGGGTGGAGGTGCATGCGATCACCATAGACGAGGGCATCGAAGGGTATCGTCCACCCAGCGTGGACATCGTCAGGAGGTACTGCGAGGAGAACGACATCTTCTTCCACCTCAGGAGGTTCAAGGAGCTGGACGTCACCATGGACGAGATAGCCCCCGTATCCGGAAGCAGCAGCCCCTGCACCTATTGCGGGGTGTTCCGCAGGAGGCTCATGAACGACGAGGCCAGGAAGATCGGAGCCAAGTATCTGGCTACCGGCCACAATCTCGACGACATGGCCCAGTCCATCATGATGAACTTCGTCAGAGGCGACGTCGAGAGGCTTGCCCGCCTGGGCCCCCACGAGAAGATCCAGCCTGGACTGATACCTAGGTTCCTCCCGTTGAGAACGATCCCCGAGAAGGAGACCCTTCTCTACGCGCTGGTGTCCGGCATGGAGTTCTGGGACGGCGAATGCCCCTACTGGCAGGAGGCCCTCCGCAACCAGTACCGCGACATCGTGGACGACCTCGAGGACCGCTCCCCGGGATCGAAGTTCAGCATCCTGTCTTCGTACGACACCCTCCGTCCGATGCTGTACAGGGAGCTTCCGCCCTCGAATCTGAAGCTCTGCGAGTGCGGGGAGCCCACCGTGGGGAACAGATGCAAGTCCTGCGAGCTTCTGGCCGAAGCGCAGAGCAGGATCCGCCAGAAGAGCTGAGCCTGGATTCAGAAATCCACGAACGGCACCAGGTCGCAGCATCCGCAGCCCATGCACATGGTCTTCAGAGGCATGTGGTCGAACCCGTGCCTGACCATGCATTCCTTCTGCTTCTGGGCCAAGAGAACGGCCCTCTGGGGCGTCGCGCGCTCCACGCCCTGCAGGACCTCGCCCATGGACTCCATGTTGATCGTGTTGGTCCTGAGGGCCCTTATCCCGGGGATCACGCCCATGGAGCACAAGCGGTCCATGACCTGCTCCATCTGCTCGTCGGTCTCGCCCATCCCGAAGATGATGTTGGAGGTGACCTTACCCCTTCCGAATATCTCCACTGCGATGCCCAGCATCTCCCAGATGCCGTCGTAGTCCAGATCGGGACATACGCGCTGGAATATCTCCCTGCTCGGAGACTCGACGTTTATCTTGATCTCCTCCGCGCCGACGTCCTTCAGCTGCTGCACCTGCTCCCTCGTTACAACGTAAGGCTCCACTCCAATAGGGACGTCGGGGAATCTGGCTTTGACAGCCTTCACCGCATCCGCCATCCTGTCTACGGTCTGCTGGATGCTCCCGACGACACCGCTGGTGAAAGAGACGCACCTGAACCCGTACTGGGAATCGGACTCCTCCAGCATATCCATGATCTTCTCGGTGGAAAGGTGCTTGTCCTCGGACGGGTCCAGCAGAGGGGAGCTGCAGTAGGCGCAATGGAACATGCATCTCGGGTCGAGGTTGAAGAACGCCTGCTCGGGGCTGTGGCGCACCACTGGCTCCAGCCTGATCTCGTCTATGAAGGGCTCTCCCCTGCGGGTCATGGACAGCCTGTCGCCGTCGACCACGAGCTCGAACTCGCCTGCGGAGTAGGACACCGCCTTCTTCACCCTGTACTTCCCGAAGGCGAAGACCGCCGAGCCGAATCCGGCGCCGGGGCCTGCGGTGGAATGGGATATCCTGAACGGGAGGACGGAGCCCTCGGGAAGGCGGACTCCCCCTCCGAGGGCCAGGATGGCCTTCTTGCTCAGACCTTCTTCCATTTCGCGCCGTCTCCGGAGTCCTCGAGGCGGATACCCGCGTCTGCGAGCCTGTCGCGTATCATGTCCGCGAAGTTGTACATCTTGTTCTTCCTCATCTCCGCGCGGAGGTCGATGAGGATGTTCATCACTGCATCCAGAGTGCCGTCGTCCGCGTTGGCCTTGGGCTCGGGGATGATGTTCAGGATGCCGTTGAACTCGTCGATCAGCTTGATATGCCTCTCGGCAGCCTTCTTGGAGAGCGTCTTCTCTCCCATCGCCCTGTTGGTGGCCCTCGCTATCTGGAAGAGGACCTCGATCGCCGCGCGGGTGTTGAAGTCGTCGTCCATGGCGTCCCTGAACGCCTGCCTGTAGCCCTCGATGAGGTCGCAGCAGTCGTCCGCCTCGGCGTCTCCCTCGGGAGCGGTCTTGGCGTACGCCAAGAGGTCGGTGTAATTGTTGATGAGCCTGGAAAGAGCGACCTTGGAGTCCTGGAGGATGGCCTCGCTGTACTCGAGCTCACTCATGTAGTGCGCATTGAGGAAGTAGAACCTAATGGTCTGGGTGTCGAACTTCTTGGAGACGTCCTTGACGGTAAAGAAGTTGCCCTTGGACTTGGACATCTTCTCCGCTTCGCTCATCCCCTGTCCGCGGACGATCAGCATCCCGTTGTGCATCCAGTAGTTGGAGAGGGGAGCCCCGGTGACCGCTTCGGTCTGGAGGATCTCGTTCTCGTGGTGAGGGAAGACGAGGTCGTTCCCTCCGCCGTGGATGTCGATGGTCTTCCCGAGGTATTTGGAGATCATCGCGGAGCACTCGATGTGCCATCCGGGCCTTCCGGGTCCCCAGGGAGAGTCCCAGGTGCACTCCCCGGGCTTGGCAGCCTTCCACACGGCGAAGTCCATGGGGTCCTGCTTGTTCTCGTCCAGCTTCTTCTCGCCGGACTGGACGCGCTCGGACTGCTGCATGTCGTCCAGCTTCCTCTTGCTGAGCTTCCCGTAGTCCTTCACCTTGCGAACGGAGAAGTAGACGCTTCCCTCCTCTGTGACGTATCCGAATCCGCTGTCGATGATCTTCTGGACCATCTCTATGATGTCGCCGATGCACTCGCTCGCCTTGGGGTAGATGTCTGCCCTGTTGATTCCCAGCTTCGCCGCATCCTCGAAGTACTTCTCGATGTACTCGGCGGAGAGCTTGAGCGGCTCGACTCCCCTCTCGGCGGCCCTCTTGATTATCTTATCGTCCACGTCGGTGAAGTTGGTGACGTGGGTGACATCGTACCCCAGGTACCTGAGGTAGCGAGCGACCATGTCGAAGACGATCATGCTCCTGGCATGTCCCATGTGGATGTCGTCGTATACGGTGACCCCGCAGACGTACATCCGGACCTTGCCGGGCTCTACGGTCACGAACTCTTCTTTGGAATTGGTCAGCGTGTTATGGATGACTAGGGACATCGTTCCGTCCATATTGCAGAATGATAAATAAGGTTGCACCCTGTGCCAGCTCCCAGGAGAGACAACACATGAGGAAAAACTTCGGAGCGAAGCCTTGCGTCTACCCGATGCCAGTCTTCATCATATCGACCTACGACGAGAACGGCGTCCCGAACGCCATGAACGCCGCCTGGGGAGGGATCGCGGAGGAGAACAGGATCTCCATCTGCCTAGACCAGACCCACAAGACCACCGCCAACATCGTCAAGAAGAAGGCCTTCGTCGTCAGCATGGCGACCGAGGACCGCGTAGCCGAGTGCGACTACGTCGGGATAGTCTCCGGGAACGATGTCCCCGACAAGTTCGCCAAAGCTGGATTCCATGCTGAGAAGAGCGAGAACGTGGATGCGCCCCTCATAAAAGAGCTGCCCCTGTCCGTGGAGTGCAAGCTGATCAGCTACGACGACGCCACCTGCCTCCTCATCGGAGAGATCGTGAACGTATGCGCCGACGAGAGCGTCCTGACCGACGGAAAGATAGATCCTAAGAAGTTAAAGCCAATCACCTACGACACCGTGAACAAGAAGTACTACTCGTTCGGAGAAATCGTCGGCAACGCTTTCAGCGACGGGAAGAAAATCCGCAACGCATGATTTTTTCTATATGGAAAGAATCGGGTGGACACCATGCCATACGCAGAGTTGAACGGAATTAGGATGCATTATGAAGAAGAGGGAGAGGGGACCCCGGTCGTGCTGGTGACCGGATTCTCCGGAGACACGACCTTCTTCAAGCAGCTAATCCCGGAACTCTCGCAGAAGTACAGGGTCATCGTCTTCGACAACAGGGGCGCAGGGACCACCGAGTACCCCAAGGAAGGCATAAAGGCGCAGGAGTTCGTGGACGACCTCCTCGCTCTGATGGACCACCTCCGCGTGTTCAGGGCCCATATGCTCGGATGGTCCATGGGAGGCCACATCGCGCAGGAGTTCGCGATACAGCACCCCGAGAGGCTCATAACGCTCACCCTGGTGTCCGCCTACCCCTACAGGCCTGCCAGGTCCAGCTACTTCATGAACGGCATCGTGGACTGCGCCCTCCGCGGCGGGGACCCCGAGTACATCAGCATGATGACCAACGCCTTCTGCTTCACCGAGGACTTCTTCTCCGGGCTGGAAGCGAAAGGAAAGGTGCTCAGGTCTCTGAAGGGGCTCGATCCGAAGGGCCTGAAGGACCAGATGGGCGCCCTCGACGAGTTCGACACCAGGGAGAAGCTGGCCTCCATCAAGGTGCCCACCCTCTCCGTCCATGGTCTGAGCGACATCATGGTCGAGCCCAAGCTCGGAGACTACATCTCCGACAGGATTCCCGACTGCAAGGTCCTCAGGCTGCCCAACACCGGCCATATCGTGAAGCCGTCGCTCTATCAGAAGGAGTTCATGGAGCACATGGCGGCGTACGACAACGGCCGCAACTAAAACGATCAAAGCGGGGTCCGGACGCTTTTCTGCCCGGGCCCTGCCCATCATCATTCCAGACAGCTGGGGACATTGCTTCCTGGAAAACTAGCTCTCTCGTCGATAGCTATGGCCACCAGAATCTCGTCGAAACGCGGATATCCCGTTTCAGCGACGTATTCTTTCGTCCTGAAGCGATATGTCACATACCCTGCCCAGCGATATTGACACATCATATCCTCGTCCAGATTGAAGAAACGATCCCGGTCATTGAGATAATAGCGTTCCAAACCGTCTCTCTCCCGAAGTCTGAGCTTTGTGCGGATGACCTCGGTCTGCCCTCTGGACATGGATGCTGTGAAGACAAGAAGCGGTTGTTAGAAGTGACGCGAAGTTCCACATGCGTCGAAGTACAACGCACAGGCGAAGAGAACAGGAAGGATGCAGGCCCCGGACTTTGCGACCGGGAGCCTGCGGTTTCGTTTAAGGTTCGGTTCAGGCGTTGCGCTTCTTCATCAGGAAGTAAGCGATCAGTGCGATGAGGATTATCGCTATGATGGCGATAGCGATGTACAACATCGTGTTGTCGCCGCCGCTAGAGGGCTCGGGAGCAGCTCCTATGTTGTAGATGGGAGCCGCGCTGGCTGCGCTGGAATCGGCGGTGATGTCGTAGTAGCCGTCGTCGCCGGTTACGAGGTATGCCACAGGCTTGGTGTCGGAGATATCAGTGTACTTCGTCTCGGTTCCGTTGAGGACTGTGACGGTGTTGGCGGTGGACAGGGACGTGAGAGTGCCGTATTCGTTGAAGACGCTCTTGTACTCGGAACCCTTGAGGGTGTCGGTGACGTTCGCCATGGAGACGAAGTCGTCGAAGCTGCTGATGGCTTCGGTTCCGCGATCGTTGATGGTGTAGTGGCTGATGGAGATGTCGCGTCCAGACTGGGACAGGGGCGTCACCACAGACGCGGCGTTGATGTCGCTCTTCGTGTAAGCAGAGGACATGTTGATGGCCTGTCCGTAGGCGGCGGTTCCCGTTTCGGCGGACTCCCAGTTCTTGGTGTCGACATCCGCGGTCATGGTGAAGATCATGGAGGACTGGATATCGACATCAGGCTGGGCGATGGCTCCCTTCACGGTCAGGGTCTCGGTGTCGAGGGTGATCTTGCTGAAGGTCACTTCGTTGCCGTCGAAGGCTCCGCCGTACGCCTGGTAGCTCTTCGAGTACAGCTTGGCCTTGTCAGAGAACTGAGGTTCGAAGTCAGCGGTCATGGTGAAGGCGTTGGTAGCGGAATCGGTGGTGATCTTCGCGTCGATGGGCGTGGAGAAGTTGTTTCCGGTGCCGCCGGTGAGAGAGAACTCGTTCACGGAGACGGCATCGTTCGTGACGGATTCGAAGGTTCCGACGCTGACGTCTCCCTTTACGGTAGCACCGTTGAGGAGGTAGGTGGCCGCTCCGACCTTGTCGAAATCGACCTTGGGATTGTCACCGTTGTTGTTAGGGGGAATGACCTTGACGAACTTGAAGACCTCGAGGAGGTTCTTTCCATACTTGACGCTGAGATCCCCGTTGAAATCGTTCATCTTGACGGTGGTATCCTTCTCGGATACGGTCTTGAAGAAGAGATCTTCGACGGATATGTCGACCTTTGATCCGGTCTTGGTGTTGTTGTCGCTGGTCAGGCTGACGCCCTTGGCGGTGCAATCGACGTTGGTGTCAGCGTTCGTGTTTCCAGTGACGGATATGGAGTTTGCGATGAGCTTGAAGTTGCTGTCGAGGTCCATGTCGGAAGCGGCGAGGGAATCGAACATAGCCTGGAGGTCATCGGGGTTGTAGTTCTCGGCGATGACCTGGATGATCTTGTCTCCCCTGGTGGAGAGCTCGAGGTTCATGGTGTCGAGCTTGACGACGAGAGGCTTTTCGTATCCCTTGTCGTTCTTGACTGTGAGCTCGTCGGCGGTGGCGTAGACCTTCGCCTTGATCAAGGACAGAGAGGCGCCGGCCTTGAGGTTGGTGCACTGGAGCTGGCCTTCGCTGCTGGCGATGTCTGCCTCGATCTCGATCATCTTGTTGGTCTGACCGGACTTCAGGGAGACGACGACGCCCTTCATCTTTCCGAAGGCGCCGCTGATGTTGGCGATGTCCATGTCCATGGCGATCTCGGGGTACACCAGGCTGTTGTACAGGTAATCGACGAGGACGACGTAGATATCGTCGAGAGAAGCGCCATCGAGCTTTTCCTTCATGCTCTTGTACATGTCGGTGAGGTCGATGGAGGAGGTCATGGAAACAGCTGCGGCGCCGCTCTCGGAGTACAGGTTGACGACGTTGTTTCCTTGGGTGATGGTCAAGGTTCCTTCGGTGAAGATGGATGCCTCGCCGGACAGCTTGATTCCCTTGGAAGGGTCGAAAACCGAGGTGGCGGGGTCGTAGAATCCGGACTGGCTGGCAGCGGAATCGATGGTGACGGTCTTGTCGAATCCGAGGATGGATTCGCCAGACATGGCGCTGAAGTTGGAGAGGTAGATCTTGGAGGCCGCGATCGAAACGGCGGAGCCGTCGGTGTTGATGAGCTTGACGTTTCCATCGATGAACAGAGCATCGGTGGTCAGGACCGCAGAGTTGGAGAAGTTGAGAACCGCACCGTCCACAAGGCTGATGCAGCTGATGCTCTTGGAGCTGCTCACATCGTAGTTGCCGGAGATGACGGTGGCATCGGATGCGGGTTCTGCGTAGGTCTTCGAATAAAGCAGGGAGGCACCCAGGGTGAAGAGATCATCGACGTCCAGGGTGCTGGCCGGATCGTCCTCGGCCGCGGTTGCGGAATCGGAGACGACAGCCACAGCGGTACACATGAAGATCAGGGCGATAGCCGCCGCGATCCACTTGGAATACCTGAGGGTTTTTGTGCTATTCATGTTCTCACCGAAATAGTGACGGTGAATTATCGGTTAGATATTATTTTAAAGTGTCCTAATGATGAGAATGCATCCAATTATTGACAAAAACCTATGCTCCTTTTAATGTCCTATGACTAAATCATTATGTATTCCGATAACAAAACCACTGGGTCGGGCATATCGGAAAACGCAGGAAAAATGCAGGGGCCGAGGCCCTCGCGACCTCCGGTCCCTGGCTTTTATTTAAAAGTTTTCTTCAAGCTCCGCTTCCGCGCCTCTTCAATATGAAGTAAGCGGCCAGCGCCGCCGCCACGAGCACGATGATGGCTATCGCCACGTAGAGCATGGTGTTGTCGCTGTCGGATGCGGCCTTGCCCTCGACGTTGTACACCGGGATCTCGTCGGCGACGGCCTGGCTCCTGTCATAGACCTCGTAGAACCCGGCCGCGTTCTTGGAGAGGTACGCCACAGGGGCCTCCTTCGAGACTTCCGTGTACTTCTTCTCGGTGCCTCCGATGGTGGAGGTCGCATCGCCGATGTAAAGGGCGTTAACGGACTGGCCAGGCTGGTAGTCGAAGGACACCCCTCCGATGGAGCTGGTGCTCTCAGCCTTGGCTGCGAAATCGGAGAACTCGCTGTAGCTCCCGGTTCCGCGATCCGCCATCTTGTAAGAGGTCACGACGATGGTTCCGCCGGCGGTGGCGGGTATGTCGCCCTTCCTGACGGAATCGAGGTCGATCACGGTGGTGGTGAAGCTGACATCGTCCATGTCGAGGGTCTCGCCATAAACGGACGTTCCCTGGCTGGCCCAGCTGTTGAGGACTATGTCGGAGGTGACCGAGACCTTGAGCGAAGCTGTGCTCGCAGCCTTCATCCTGTCCTTGAAGTCGGATGCCTTGCCCTCGATGACGAGGTCCTGGATGTCGGCGGTGGGCCCGTCTATGATGACCTCGGTTCCCTCGAATCCAGCGCTGGTGCCGCTGTAGGACTTGTAATAGAGCGTGGCGGACCTGCTGAAGTCCAGGTCGTAGGTTCCGGTTGCCTTGACCATCCTGGATGCTGCATCGGCGACTATGGAGGTGTCCAGCTTCAGAGAGACGTTCTTCGAATCGTCTCCGGCGATCCTGGTTATCTCCTCGCTCCTGATGTTCTTTCCATTGGACGAGGCCCGACTCTCCACTTCCAGCGCCTTGAACCAGACCTCTCCCTTGACGCTCTGGCCGTCGAGGACGTCTATTGCGAGGGCCTCGTAGTCGATCTCCTTCTGCTGGCCTCTGCTGTCAGGAACGGGAATATACCTCAGGAAGGACAGGACGTTCTTTCCGGTGGTGGAGACGTCCACATAATAGTTGTCCAAGGATACGCTGTTGCTCTCGAATCCGCTGGTGCTCCGGAAGGACAGGCTTCCCACTGTCCCCTTTATCTCGGATCCTCTGCCGGAATCGACTTCCGAATCATAGGATATCGAGTCGATGGAGTATTCCACCGTCGCAGCTGCGCCGTCGATGGTGGCATGGGCCTTCCCTGTCATGGAATCGGCCTCGAGATGGACCGTTCCGGCGACGGACATGTCCGATGATGCAACAGCGTCGAGGAATGCGCTCATGTTGCCGTATTGGGGATACCTGGAGGCCATCTCGACGAACCTGTCTCCTCTCATGGATACGTCGAACTCCATCCCCTTGTAGGTCAGATCCGTGTCGTTATACTGGTCCGCGATGTGAAGGGACCCGACTCTTCCGGAGATCTCGGCCTTCAGGACGGAGAGCTTCACCACGGACTCCGCATCCTTGATTTCTGCGGCTCCGCTGAGGGAACCGACGCTGGCCTTGACGGTGACGAGCTTGGACGAGGGACTGGAGACGATGCTCGCGCTCACGTCCTCGATGGTGGATCCGGACGATTCCATCTTGGCTATCGCCACGTCCATGTCCAGGGATGGGTAGACGAGCTTGTTATACATGAAGTCGACAAGCTTGGCGGTCATCTCGTCCGCAGGTACGCCTTTCATGCTGTTGATAAGGCTGTTGTAGAAACCGGTGAGGTCCATGGAGCCCGATACGGAGACGGCTGGCGAACTGCCGCCTGAATAGATGGTGATGGATCTCATGATGCCCTCTGCGACGATCGAGTCGCCTTCGATGTACACCTTGGCGTCGACTGATCCCTTGATGCCCCTGGAAGCGTCCAGCTTGCCTGTGGATGGGTCGTAAAAACCGGTTCCATCGGTGCTTCCGGTCACGGTGACCGTGCCGTCGGTTGTTATCTTGACGGCCCCGGTGTTGAAGCGGACCCCTCCGACGTAGAGGTTATTCACGTACAGGCTGCTGTCAGAGCCGTCCTTGTTAACGAATTTGACCGTTCCGTCGATGAACAGGTTCTTCACTATCAGGGAAGAGGATCCGGAGAACTCGAGGACCGCCCCGTCCTTGAGGACGACGTCGTCCAGGTAGCTGAGGACCCTGTTCACCGGGTAATCCCCGTCGATGACGGTGGCATAGTGCGAAGGCTCGGCATAGAGGCTGGCCGAAGCGATGGACAGGATCTGCTCGAATCCCTGCTCGACGACCTGATCCGCCGTAGGATCTGCATCCGTTTCCGCCGAGTCGAATCCGACCACGGCCGCGGAAAGTACGAAGACCAGGGCCAGCGCGACCGCGATCTTCGACGATGAACTCTCGAATCTACCGCATGTCATGTTCTCACCTTTTGCAGTGTCGCTGGACAATCTGCGGAAATCATATTTCAACATGCCTTGATACCCAACAGATTCTTAGAAGTGAAACGATGCGCGCGAACGGGCCTTCCTGTATAACGCTTATTAATGTCGCATCCGATTACATATCCGTAATGTCGTACACCATGTACTGTCCAAGATGCGGGAAGAACGTGCTCGTCAAGGAAGTCTGGGATTCCAAATCCCTGGTGACCATGATCGCTCTGCTCGTGCTAGGAATCGTTCCAGGCATAGTGTACATTCTGACGAAGACTTTAGCGGGGGACAAGTGTCCAGACTGCGGATACACCATAAACATGATGAAGCCGCCTATCGAGAACGAGGACGGGACCATCGCAGAGAAGCCTCAGGACGTCAAGTTCTGCATATTCTGCGATGCGGTGATCGACAGAAAAGCGGAAATCTGCCCCAAGTGCGGGAACAGGGTCCGCAGACGAGCAACTTATTCGTTTTCCTTTTATTAAGTAATGATAATAAACTCGGATGTTTTCTCCACCCCCCATGACAGGTTTTTCGAACAGTTACACAAGCGTGAGCAGACTCGAGCCAGCCGTTTCCGGGAGGCTCTGAACATGAAAGGAAAGCTTTCCGTGGTCGGTTTCGGGCCCGGAGCCCTCGAGAACATGACCATCCGCGCGGAGAGGACCATACGCGAAGCCGACAAGGTCATCGGATACACCGCCTACATCGACATGATCAAGGGATACTTCCCCGAAGACACGCAGTACATCTCCACCGGAATGATGAGAGAGGTCGAGAGATGCAAGATGGCCGTGGAGGAGGCCATGAAAGGCCAGAAGGTCGCCATGGTCAGCAGCGGAGACTCCGGGATATACGGCATGGCCGGGATCGTCTACGAGGTCGCCGCCGAGATGAACGCCGATATCGACATCGACGTCGTCCCCGGGATGACCGCAGCGTCCACCGCGGCTTCCGTTCTCGGAGCTCCTCTGATGCACGACCTCGCCATCATCAGCCTGTCCGACCTCATGACCCCCATCGACCTCATCATGAAGAGGGTCGACTGCGCAGGCCAAGGGGACTTCATCGTAGCCCTCTACAACCCCAAGAGCAAGAAGAGGACAGACTATCTCGAGCAGGCGGCCGACATCCTCATGAAATACCGCTCCGCCGACACCCCTGTCGGAGTCGTAAGGAACGCCGGGAGGGAGGGCGAGCAGAAGCAGCTCACCACCCTCGGAAAGCTCAAGGACGCCGACGTCGACATGTTCTCCATCGTCATCATCGGGAACAGCAACACCTACGTCCGCGACGGCCTCATGATCACCCCCCGCGGATACCGCGAGAAAGGACGCATGGAGGGTGTGCTTTGAGCAAAGGGAAGCTGTACGGAATCGGAGTGGGCCCTGGAGACCCCGAGCTCCTCACCCTGAAGGCCAAGAGGCTCATCGAGACGAACGCGATCCTCGCCAACCCTGTCAAGAAGAAAGGGGAGACCAGCACCGCCTTCAGCATCGTCAAGCCCGTCGTGGACCTGAGCAACGTGGAGATCGTCGACCTCCTGTTCGGGATGACCGGGAACAACAGCGACTACTGGGAGTTCGGAAGGGTCGCCGGAGACGAGATCATCACCTATCTCGACCAGGGGAAGGACGTCTCTCTGATCACCCTCGGAGACGTCTCCATCTACAGCACGTTCATGTATCTCGAGGAGTACGTCCGCAACAAGGGGTACGAGACCGAGATCGTCCCCGGAATCCCAGCGTTCTGCGGAGGAGCCGCCAAGGCGCGCGTGCCCCTCACCCTCGGAGACGAATGCCTGGCGGTCGTTCCCTCCGCCAAGGACAACCCCATGGTCGGAGAGGCCCTGGACAGGTTCGACAACGTCGTCGTCATGAAGGCCGGGAAGAGCGTCGAGAAGATCCTCGGCATGATGGGGGAGCGCGGCATCGGAGCCGAGTGCATGACAATCATCAGCAACGTCGGCATGCCTGACGAGTACGTCGGTCCCGTCGACGAAGGCAGACAGTACGGGTACTTCACCACCCTGATCATCAAGAAGAGCATCGGAAAGGGCGAATGAAATGGCCCGCATGGCGCCGATATACATCGCTCCTGGCGACAGGCTCGTCACCGTCTTCGGCGGGGGCAACGTCGCCCTAAGGAAGATAAGGCACTTCGACGGCTTCCGCATACGCGTCGTGGCCAGGGAGGTGCTCCCCGAGATCGAGAGCCTCGCGGACGAGGTCATCCTGTGCGAGATAACTCCGGAGACCGTCAGGCAGCAGGCCGCCGGCTCCTTCATAGCCATGGCATCCACGGACAGCAAGCAGCTCAACGCCATGATCCGGGACACCGCCATGGAGATGGGGATCCTCGTGAACTCCGCCCACGGTGGAGGGGACGTCCTCATCCCTTCCACGATCAGGAGGAAGGACTACTCCGTGTGCGTCTCGTCCGAGGGCAAGGTACCGGCCTTCCCGCCCTATGTGGTGGACCTGATCGAGCCTGTCCTGGACGAGAGCCTCGACAGGATGATGGAGCTCATGGTCCGCATAAGGCCCGTGGTGATGGAATCGATAGCCCAGCAGAAGGATCGCGCCAAGGTCCTCTACGACATCCTCCACGATGACAGCGTCTGGGATGCCCTGCGCTCGGGCGATTCGGAATCGGCGTATGCCATAGCAGAGAAGAAGGTGAAAGAATGATAGTCAGTTTCCATGTGACCCACACCTCGGCAGGAGGCGTGGAAGGCCTGAACGGCATCATCTCGAAGCTGGAGAAGACAGCGGACGGGATGATGAAAGGATGCGACGCGATCAACGAGTACCTCATCGTGAGGACCTGCAACCGCTTCGAGGTCTACACCGCCACCGAGGACAACCCCACCGTGAAGGACGTCTTCGCCCAGCTTTCCAAGGACTGCATCCCCGAGGAGGCCGGGAACGTCTCCTTCGTCCTCGAGGACTACAGCAGCATCAAGCACCTGTTCCGCGTCATCTGCGGACTGGAGTCCCTCATAGTCGGAGAGGACCAGATCCAGCACCAGATGAGGGACAGCTACATCAACGCCCGTGCCGAGGGGCACATCGGCAGCATGCTCTCCTATCTCTTCGACCATGCGCTGGTCGTCGGGAAGCGCGTGAGGTCCGAGACCGCCCTCAACAAAGGGGCGGTATCGGTAGGATCGGCAGCAGTCGAGCTGGCCGAGCAGAGGTTCGGAACCCTGGACGGGAAGACCGTCGCCATCCTCGGAGCGGGCGACATGGCCACCGTCATCGCCAAGAACCTGGTCGGAAAGAGCCCCAAGACGGTCTTCGTCTCCAACCGCACGTTCCACAACGCCACCATCCTGGCCGAGCAGCTGAACGGGACCGCGATGACCTGGGACCGCATGCACGACGTCGTCGCGGACAGCGATCTCGTCCTCGTGGCCACATCTGCCCCCCACTGCGTCGTCCACTACGGCAACGTCCTGGAGACGATGACGAACAGGCGCGACAGACCCCTCCTGTTCATCGACGTCTCCGTCCCCCGCAACGTGGAGAAGGAGGTCGGCGACATACCCGGAGTCTCCCTCGAGACCATGGACTCCCTCCAGAACATAGCCATGGACAACGTGGCCAAGAGGACCGCGGAGATCCAGGAGGCCGAGCACATCATCAGGCAGGAGCTGGCCAAGATCGAGAAGGAGCGCGCGGAGTCCACAGCCAACGAGCTCATCCGCTCGCTCAGCATAAAGCTGGGACAGATCAAGGAGCGCGAGCTGGCCGAGGCCAAGACCCGCATGAAGACCGCCGACCCGGACCGGGTGCTGGAGGACTTCTCGAGAGCGCTGCTAAACAACCTTACTTCAGAATTATACATTAACATGAGAAAGGCTTCAAGGAACGGAGACTGGGACACGTGCAGAGCTGTCAGAGTCCTGTTCGGCCTGGAAGGTGAATGAAATGATGTTTCCTCAGATGCGCATGAGAAGGCTCAGAACGAGCCAGAAGATGAGAGACCTTGTCGCGGAGACCAGACTGGACCCGGCGGAGCTCGTGCTCCCCCTGTTCTTCGACGCCAACATAACCGAGCCCAAGACAACGGACTCGATGCCCGGAGTCGTCACCTACCCCCTGTCCGGATACGACATCATCGCGAAGGAGATCGAGGACGCCGGAGTCAGCTCCGTGCTCGTATTCGGAGTCCCCGCCAAGAAGGACGCCAAGGGATGCGACGCCTACGCCGACGACGGAGTCGTCCAGAAAGCCATCAGAGGCCTGAAGGCCGCCTCGGACCTGCTGGTCATCGCCGACCTGTGCATGTGCGAGTACACCGACCACGGACACTGCGGAATCCTCGGAGTGGACGGAGCCGTCGACAACGACAAGACCCTGGAGTACTACAAGAAGATCGCCGTCTCCCAGGCGGCGGCGGGGGCCGACATGATCGCTCCCAGCGGAATGATGGACGGCCAGATCGCCGCCATCCGCCAGGCTCTCGACGAGGCCGGCTTCGACGAGGTCCCCATCATGGCGTACAGCGCGAAGTTCTACAGCGCATACTACGGACCCTTCAGGGACGTGGCCTGCTCCGCGCCCGGAAAAGGCAACCGCGCAGGATACCAGATGCCCTGCGGGAACAGGAAGGAGGCAATGCGCGAGATCGACCTGGACGTCGCAGAGGGATGCGACATCATCATGGTGAAGCCTGCTGGACCCTACCTCGACATCATCCGCGACGCCGCCAACACCTACGACCTCCCCATAGCCGCCTACCAGGTCTCCGGAGAATACGCGATGATGAAGGCAGCCGCCAAGAACGGATGGATCGACGAGGAGAGGATCATGATGGAGTCCCTGCTCGGGATCAAGAGAGCGGGCGCGGACATCATCATCACCTACTATGCGAAAGAGGCTGCCAGGCTGCTGAGGGATAAGAGATGAGGGACCCCAGGTCCGAGGAGCTCTACTCCCGTTCCAAAGCCCTCACGCCCGGAGGAGTCTCCAGCCCAGTAAGGGCGTTCTCCCCCAACCCCCTGTTCATCGAGGGAGGATGCGGCTCGCACATCAAGGACGTCGACGGGAACGACTACGTCGACCTCTGCATGGCCTACGGCCCCCTCATCGCGGGACACGCCTGCCCCGAGGTCATCGACGCCGCCAGGGAGAGGCTCTCCAAGGGAACCGTCTACGGAGCCCCTTCCGAGCCCGAGCTGGCCCTCATAGAGACGATAGCCAAGCAGATGCCCTGCTGCGACATGGTCCGCCTGGCCTGCTCCGGAACCGAAGCGACCATGCACGCCATCAGGCTCGCAAGGGGATACACCGGAAGGAACGGCATCGTCAAGATCAACGGAGGGTTCCACGGAGCCCACGACGCCGTCCTGATAGCCGCCGGCTCGGGCTCGGCCCAGGGCCTTCCCGGCTCGGCAGGGGTCCCCGCGGACGCCGTGAAGAACACCTACGCTGTCGAATACAACGACGCGGCCATGCTGGAGAACCTCCTGGACGGCAACGAGGACATCGCCGCCATCATCATGGAGCCCGTCCTCGGAAACGTCGGAGTCGTCCCTCCTAAGAAAGGATATCTCGAAGAGGTCAGGAAGATCACCAAGGCGCACGACGTGCTCCTGATCTTCGACGAGGTCATCACCGGGTTCAGGCTCTCCGAGGGAGGCGCCCAGAAGATGCTCGGAGTCACCCCCGACCTCACCACGATGGGAAAGATCATCGGAGGAGGATTCCCCGCCGGAGCCTTCGGCGGAAGGAAGGACATCATGGAGAACGTCGCCCCCGCAGGAAAGGTGTACGCCGCTGGTACCTTCGCAGGCAACCCTATCAGCGCCGCCGCGGGACTCGCCCTCCTGAAGTACATGCACGGCAGATACGACGCCCTGAACAAGGCCACCGCGGACCTCGTGGCCTCCATGAGGGACTCCCTCGCCGACAGCGGCGTAAAAGGATGCATCAACAGCGTCGGATCCATGTTCTCCATCGGAGTCGGAGCCGAATCAATCAGCAACGGAACCGAGGCCAACGGGGTCGACAGGACGCTGTTCGCGAAGCTCTTCGCCCACATGCTGGACAACAAGGTCTACCTGCCCCCGTCCGCGCTCGAAGTCGAGTTCATGTCCACCGCGCACACCGCCGACGACGCCAGGATCGTCGCAGAAGCGTTCGACTCGTTCATGAGGGGGTGCAAGGCATGAAGGTGGGATCCAGAGAGAGCGCTCTGGCCATGAGGCAGACCGAGATGTTCGTCGACGCCATGCGCAAAGCAGGATACGAGGGAGACCTGGACGTCATCGGGATAAAATCCCTGGGTGACATCGATCTCACCTCTTCCCTGGACAAGATGAGCGTCGTCGGAGCCTTCGTCAGAGAGCTGGACGCCGCCATCAAGAGCAAGGCCATCGACATCTCCGTCAACTCGCTCAAGGACGTCCCCATAGACATGGAGGATGGTCTGACCATAGGAGCGGTGATGAGGAGGGATCCCGTCGAGGACGTCATGCTCCCGTATTCCATAGACACCCTTCCCCAGGGAGCCAAGGTGGGGACCTCGTCCATACGCCGCATCTCCCTCATCAAAGAGGCCAGGCCAGACGTCGAATGCGTCCCCATGAGAGGCAACATCCACACCAGGATGGAGAAGCTGGACCGCGGGGACTGCGACGCGCTGGTCCTCGCCAAAGCCGGACTGTACCGCATGGGGATAGACAGGGAGGCCCATTCGCTGGACCCCACATTCTTCATCCCCGCCCCCGCCCAGGGAGCGGTCGCGATCGAGTGCAGGTCCGATGACAAGGAAACGCTGGAGCTCCTGTCGAAGATAGACGACAAGGTCACCAGGGAATGCGTCACAATCGAGCGCTCCATCATGAGGGCGCTGAAAGCCGGATGCTCCTCCCCCGTCGGGATAAACGTGAGGAAGATGGTCTCCGGATTCGACGTGAACGCCGTCTCCTACGCGTTCACCGACAAACCAGTTAGGATCCACGAGAGGATTCCGTACGAATACAGCCAGAGCGACATAGAGAACATCGCCGACAAGCTGAAAGGAGGCAACTGAGAATGACTGGAAAAGTGTATCTTGTAGGCGCAGGACCCGGGGACCCCGGCCTGCTCACTGTGAAAGCCGCGGACCTCATCAGGAAGGCCGATGTCGTCGTCTACGACGCTCTGGCCAACCACGAGATCCTCGACAGCTGCAAAGAGGGCGTCGTGCTCATAGACGCAGGAAAGAGGGGCGGGAACCACACCATGACCCAGGACCAGACCAACGCCAAGCTCGTGGAGCTGGCCGAGGCCGGGAAGGTGGTCGTCCGTCTCAAGGGAGGAGACCCGTTCATGTTCGGACGCGGAGCGGAGGAGGCCGAGGAGCTCAGGAAAGCCGGGCTCGAGGTCCACGTCGTTCCTGGAATCTCCTCTACCATCTCCGTGCCCGAGCTGTGCGGAATCCCCGTGACCCACAGGGACCACACCCCTCTGGTCACCTTCCTGACCGGCCACGAGAAGGCTGACAGGGACGAGGACCGCATCAACTGGAGGGCGCTCGTCGGAGGGCATGGGACCCTTGTCATCCTCATGGGGATGGGCAACGCGGACCACATCTCCACCGAGCTCATCGCCGGCGGAATGGACCCCCAGACCCCTGCGGCCATCATCACCAACGGATCCACCCCCCAGCAGAGGATCGAGCGCACCGTCGTCTCCAAGCTGAAGGAGACCATCGACACCAAGGGCCTCAGCGCCCCCGGGATCATGGTCATAGGCACCGTCGCCACCCTTCACGACGTGCTCGGGGACCTCAGATGACCATAAGGATGGCGTTCACCCGTCCTGCGGACAAGATCGCCGAATCGGTGGAGCTGGCCGAGTCCCTCGGGATGTCGGTCCTCGCCGCCCCTTCCCTCAGGATACTGGAGGGGACGGACGCCGCTTACAGCTCCGCCGAGGCGTCCCTCACCTCGGGAATGGTGGACTACGCCGTGTTCGGGTCGGGAACCGCGGTGGAGGCCTGCTGCGCCAGATGGGGGGACGAGAAGTTCGTCACCATCTTCAGCGGATGCTCGATCGTATCCATCGGGCCCCACACCTCCGACGTCCTCAGGGCGCACGGCCTGAAAGCCGGGATGATGCCGCAGGACGACTACAGCTCCTACGGCGTCGTCGACATGCTCTCGAAGAAGGCGAAAGGGAAGACGATCATCCTTGTCAGGTCGGATTCCGGAACGGACGTGCTCCGCGAAGGGCTCTTCAAAGCGGGAGCCTGGGTGCTGGAGTTCGCCGCCTACCGCCTCGAGGAGGCCGGGATGACCGACGAGCTGGCCCGGATACTGGACGCCATCGAATCCGGCGACCTGGACGTGATGGCCTTCACCAGCCCGATGTCCGCATCGATGTTCGTGAACAGCATGAAGGAGAGGTTCGGAGACCGTGCTGACGCCCTTCTGGACAGCGTAAAGCTCGCTGCCATAGGGAAGCCGACCGCTCTGAGGCTCACCGAGCTCGGACATCCCCCTGCCATCGTGCCGGAGAAGACCACGTTCAAGGACATGCTGGTCGCGATATCCGAATCATAAACAGTTTAGAGAGAGGAACGGACATGACCATAGCGGAACTACTCAGGATGGAATGCGAGCCTGTAGCCATTTACAGAGCCCCGAGCATACCCGAAGGCGCCCACATACCCAGCGGACACTGCAGCATCCCTCCGCTGTTCCTGATGGCTTTCAGGAACGGGAAGACCTGCGCCGCCGACAGGGAGCACGTCTTCTGCCACGGAGGCGTCAGCGGCCTGGGATTCGGCCCGATACCGAGCAGGCAGCGCAGCGCATGGTCATGCTCCGTCGTCCCCGAAGAGGTGCGCAAGGACATGCACCACGCCGGAAGCGGAGGACAGAGGGAGTACGTCGACAGCGACGCCGCCCTCGCCCAGATGTCCGAGATAAAGGACTTCCCCGACCTGAAGGACGCCATCGTCTTCGAGCCCCTTTCTGTCGCTGAGGCCAAGGGAGCGCCTATCGAGGTCGTCTCGCTTCTTGCGGATCCGACCCGTCTGTCCGCTCTGATCATCCTCGCCGGATACGACAAGAAGACCCCGGGATCGGCTGTAAAAATTCTCCACGCGCACGCCTGCCAGGAAATCTACGTCATCCCCAAGGGAGAGGGGGAATCGGACGACCCCCATGCCATCCTCGGCATGACGGACCTGTACGCCAGGAAATTCGTCCGCCCGGAGGAGATGTCGTTCTCCGCCCCGTACTCCATGTGGAAGAGGATGGAGGCCAACGCCGGTTCGTCGTTCCTGACCATGGAGAAGTGGGAGAAGGCGTTGTCCGCATCGGAAAGGCGCTCCGAGAACGATGCCTGAGCGATCGTCGACGCTGCTGCCGAGAACCATATTCTGCAATATTCTGGCGTCATATGTTAACGCCCGAATCCTCGATTCTGATTAGGAACGCTTAATTAATATATGGATTAAGTATCCATTCCACATGGATAGAGGAACCGAGGAGGCCGATGGCAATTACATCCAAGTCGGAACCCGTCGCATGAGGTGCGGACACACCACAGGGACCTGTGCCGCCGCGGCGACGAAGGCATCCGCCATCGCCGTTCTATCCGGGGAGTTCCCCGAGACCGTCGAGATTCTCACCCCTAAGGGCATACTCCTCCATCTTCCCGTCGAATCGCCTTCGATGGGCGACGGCAAGGCTTCTTGCGCCGTCAGGAAGGACGGAGGGGACGACCAGGACGCCACCCATGGGACCCTGGTGTTCTCCGAGGTCACCCTGACCGACAGCGGCATCGCCATCGACGGCGGCAAAGGGGTCGGAAGGGTCACCAGGAAGGGCCTGGACCAGCCTCCAGGGAACGCCGCCATCAACAAGGTGCCCAGGAGCATGATGCGCGAATCTCTGGAGGACATAGCCCTGTCGTTCGGCTACAAGGGCGGATTCTCTGTCATAGTCTCCGTTCCGGAAGGAGAGGAAATCGCATCCAAGACATTCAACCCCCGTCTCGGGATCGTGGACGGGATATCCATTCTCGGCACCAGCGGAATCGTCGAGCCCATGAGCGAGAGAGCCCTCATCGCATCCATCCACAAGGAGATGGACGTGCACGCGGCTGCTGGCGAGAAGGTTCTCATAGTAGTCCCCGGGAACTACGGAAAGGAGTTCAGCGACTCCATCCCCGGGATAGACGACGGCATGTGCGTCAAATGCAGCAACTTCGTCGGCGAGATGCTCGACCACGCGGTCGCTCTCGGAACCGACGTCGTTCTGATCTCCAACATAGGGAAGATCGTCAAGGTGGCGGGAGGGATCATGAACACCCATTCCCGCAACGCGGACTGCAGGATGGAGGTCATCGCGGCGAACGCCGCCCTCTCCGGAGCGGACATCGAGACCGTGAAGAAGGTCCTCGGCTGCATCTCCACCGACGACGCCCTCAGCTTCCTGACGGAGCCGGGACTCATGGAGAGGACCTGCGCGCTCCTGATGGAGAAGATCCAGTTCTACATGAACCACCGCACCGGCGGAAAGATCAGGACCGGCGCGGTGATGTTCTCTTCGGTGTACGGCCTGCTTGGCAAGACCGAGCTCGCCGATCAGCTCATAGAGGAGGCGACCAGCAGATGAGGATATCTATCATAGCTTTCACGGCGAACGGATGCAGGACCGCCCTCAGGATCAGAGAGGCCCTCGAAGGCGACGACGTCTCCGTCCAGTGCAAGACCGCCCACGAGGTGGAAGGAGTAGAGAGGATAAAGACCACTTCGGACGAGTGGACCCGCCAGAGGTTCGAAGACAGCGACGCCCTCGTGTTCGTCGG
>JAEEGK010006353.1_pt1 | contig 28472 bp, 23 predicted proteins | sample 8958771 | NCBI WGS metagenome assembly JAEEGK01 (sample SAMN16246547, study PRJNA631951) | gut metagenome | biome: gut microbiome; feature: rumen; material: SC-attached | host: Bos | place: Iran: Karaj | collected 2018-10 | reverse complement strand
GACCTTGATATAAAATAGGTAAATAACCTGACAAATTAATGAAAAATATAAAACAATAAGAATTAATGTAAAAAGAATTATAACAAATCCAAATATATCATATTTTATTATCAAAAAAACAACAGAACCATACCTTTATATATAATAAAGAAAAATATTTATTTAATCAAACATTGAATATTTTTTATGTAGAAGATTGTTTTCCATTAAATGATAATATATTATTGATTATTTCAAATTTCTATATAGAAATTTGGAAAAAAGATAGAAATAATAAATTTATAAAAAGAAAAAAAAATAGAAATAAGAATTAATTCAATCTTCTCTTTGATTCTAATTCTAATTTAATTATTTCTTCGGATAAAAATGAAGGATTTTCTGAAATTCAAGTTTGCAAACAAAAGATAAAATACCATATCAAATAAATTTAATAATTAAAACAAAATATTATCATTCATAACAATTATTTTTTATGAAAAATGAAAATATTTTTATTTGTTTATTATAGTAATGCTTCATTTTATGATACAATAAATTTTCAAAAAACAAAAGAATTAGAAATGGAAAAAAAATATTGGGATTTGAAGCCTTTTAAATTAGATGAAAATAGAATAATAATTATTGAGAAAATTATTAAACTCATGATGAAGTTATTGAAATTATGAAAATTCCTGAATTTGAAATTATAAAGGAATTTGAAACTAAATTTCAATGTAAAGATATTCTAATTTATAAAAATTATTTTATTATTTGTTCATCACTAATTTTAATATATAATAGTGATAATTATCAGTTATTTAAACAAAATGATTTACAAGGAATTGATTTTTTGACTCAATTAAGTAATGATTTTATTTTTAAGATAATTAAAAAACTATAACTTTTAAACTTAATTAAAAAATAAAATTTAAAATATAAAAAAAATATTAGAGAAATAATATAATATATGGAATTTTAGGTTTTAACTGGAAATAGTTTTTAAATATTAATTTAAAATTTATTTAAATCCGTTGAATTTTTAATTATCACAATTCCTCTAAAAGAAAAAATGTCAGTTGATGAAGAAAGAAATAATGAGAGAAATTCTTTTAATAATCGAACAAATTTATCTCCAAATAAAAACCAAAAAATAATTAAACCTCAAAAAAGAAATAAATCAAATTACAATTTCCATAATAAAAAACCTTTAAACTCAAAAGAAACAATTCTAAATAATAATGAAGATGAATATAATGGATTAACATATAAAAATAAAATTCAAATCCAAAATAAAAATTTACCTGTAATAAAAATATTACCTTCAAATTACAATAATAATAATTATGATTTCAAAAAAAAATTTAAAACAGAAATATGTCATTTTTGGGAAATGAATGGTTATTGTAAATATGGAGATAACTGTGCTTTTGCACATGGAGAATCAGAGTTAAAAAATAGGAAAATGAGTTTTAATTATAAAACAAAACCATGTAAACAATTTTTTGAAATGGGTTATTGTACTTATGGAAGTAGATGCCAATTTAGTCATAAAAAAGATTCTTTTTTATCTTCTTTTTCATATTTAAAAAGTTTGTCTGAGTTAATGTCAGATGAAAAAATTAATGAAGATATTTTATCAAGACCTAGATTAAATACTTTTGAAATTTTAGCTCATTCTAATATTAAGAAAACTAAAGAAAATAGAATTAAATTATATGAAGATATTAAATGTGCAAAACATGAAATGAATTTTACTACTTCAAGTTTTATTTCTAATATTTCTAATTATAGAAACAGGTTAATTAGTGTTTAAATTAAATTTTAATTTAATTTGAAGTTTTTCTTAGATTATTATCTGTTATATAGATTATTGTTTATTTGGTATATTGTTATATATATTTTTTTATTTTTTTAAATTAAATAAATGAATTAAACATTAAAATATTATTGATTATAATTAAATGATAGAAAAATCATCTTATAAAAGAATAAATTCTATAGATTGCATTAAAGATTTTTCATATTATTTAATTTCAGCACAGAATAATGAATCATTTCAAAATTATGAAGAGTAAATTTTTTATTTAATATTATAACCATCATTTCCTTAGAGCTTATAATATGTATTATAAATGTAATAAAAAAAGTGAAAAAATTAAAAATTCTAAAACTATTCCTGATGATGATGAAATAAAAATTTTCCAGAATTCCTTAAGTAATATAATAAATGATAAAATGAAAATTTTGAGTATTTTGAAAAATGTAAAAAAAGTGGGAAATGGAGAATCAAAAGAAAATCTACAAGCTAATTATATAGAGAAATTAAGTCAAAATATTCAATCATTAGAAAAATTAAATAAAATGTGCAATAATGATATATTAAAGTTAGATCAATATTTAACATATCTTGACCCAAATTTAAGAGACAATAAATTCATTGAAGAATCAAGAATAATAAATGAAAGAAGTTTTATTATTCCTGAAAAATATTTAAGACATTTTGATCCTACTTTAGTTTCTGAAGATGAGGAAACAAATAAGTTAATCCCTGAAATTAAAAATAAATTAGAAGATATAAATAAAAAGATTATTAGGTTATTAAATTTATATAAAGAAGAAAAAAAATTGACTTCTTTGAAAAAAGAATTAGAAGAATTAGAAATGAAATATAATGCTTTAAATAAAAAATGGAATATTCTGAATAAAAAGTAAATTAAAAGTTTGTTGTTTATAAACTTAAACAATATAATTTTAAATGTTTATAAATTATATTAAAATTACTTGAATTCTTAATACCTATTTTTTACACTGGACAATAAAAATCTTTTATTCTCCAAAAAAACTAAAAATGACATAGTATCTATTAATATATATCAAAGTACATTTATTAAACTCTTTAAAGAGTTTTAACTTTTCTAATTAAAAATAATAAATCATCATTTTCATTTTTTTGGTTATTATCACTTTCGTTTATTTCTTTTTTATTATATGATATACATTTAATTTCATTTCCTTTATTTTCAATTGTATTATTTTTTTTTTTGTAAAATATATTAAAAAAAATTTCATATCCTTTATTAATATATTCATTATGAGTATAATGTTCAAATTCTTGAAAAAATTCAATTCTAAAAGGATTAAGTCCAATTCTTTTTCTAATTAGTTGAATGATTCCAAAAGAAATTTGGAAAGGAGTTAAAGATAAAATAATATTATTTTCAACTAATATATTTAAATATCCAATGGCTAAATGAAAAATAGAATATTTTTTAGAATATTTGACAAAAATTTCTTTTTCATCTTTAAAATATATTAATCTATAATTTAATAAATATTTTAATATATCATATGTTGTTGTAATATTAATATCATAATCAAGTAAATTAAGAATATAAAATTCATCAGTTAAATAATTTTCAGAAAAATATTTAGAATAAGCTTTTTGAATTAAATTTGATTTATAAGTATCTTCTTCAACAAATTTTGAAGCGAAAATTAAACAAAAAATTGCAATAGATTGAACAAATTGTGTTTTATCAATTTTTAAATATATTTTATCAAGTAAGGTTAAAGCCAAATGAAATGTTTTATCACAAAGACAAAATTGACGGGTTATTTCTTTTAAAAATTTAATTGTTTTTTTTCTTATCTTTAAATAATCATTTTGTTTATTAAATATATTTGAAAAATCTTGAATTTTAAGAAGCATATTGTTAAAGGTTTCTAAAATTGTTTCGTTTTCTTTTTTTTGTATAAAAGAATTATTATTTGGGCACTTAATTTTATATTTAGGAATCATTGAAATTAAATGATTATGATTACAAATTATATTTTTATCTCCCATTTATATTTTTCTTATTATTTCATTTTTAAATATTCAAACCTGCGAAAAAAATAATTTATTTTTCAATTTCTAAATATCATAAACTTATTTTTTAATAAAACCATAAAATAATTCAGTTTTTAAATGTGTTAATAAATTTAATTTTTAAATAATGAATACCATAATAACAAAACAAATAAAACCAACTTATCCAATTCAACCTCAAAAATCAATAATTCCATCAATGTCTAATATAAATCCATTATTTATATATAATTCAATACAATATAATCATAAAAGAGGAAAAAGTACAGACCCTTTATTCCAATCTCAAAATCTTTTAAATTCAAATTATAAAAATGAACTCGAATTAAATTCCTTAATAACCCAAAGTCAAAATAATATAAACTTTTTAAATTATAATATAGAATCTTCTCAATCAAGAGATGCTTTTTCACTTTCTCCTTCAAAAACTTCAAAAATAAAACCTTTATTACCTCCAAAACAGAAAAAATTTATAGATAAAAAAACATTATTATTAGATTTAGATGAAACTTTGGTTCATTCTGGTTTTAAACAATTTAATCCGAATATTCCAAGTGATTTAATAATGAATATTGAATTAGAAAATCAAAAAAGAGAAATACATGTTTTAATAAGACCTGGAGTAAAAGAATTTTTAGAAAGAATTTCAAAAAGATTTGAAATTGTAATTTTTACTGCTTCTTTATCAAAATATGCTTCTCCTTTAATAGATATACTAGATAATAAAAATTTATGTTCTTATCGGTTATTTAGGGAACATTGTACTTTTATCAATGGAGCATTTATAAAAGATTTAAAGAGATTGGATAGAAATTTAAAAGATGTTATTTTATTAGATAATTCTCCAATTGCATATATGCTTCATCCTGAAAATGGTTTTCCCATTAAAACTTGGTATGATGATAAAAGTGATAGAGAATTATATAATTTAGCTCCTATTATTGAATTTTTGTCTTATGTTGATGATGTTAGAAAGTATATCCCTAAATTAGTTGAAAATAATCAAATTTCTCTTGGAAAAGCTATGAATATTATTAGTGAATATAATTTTAGACTTAAAAAAGAAAAAGAATATGCTGATAATGAATTAAATAAAAGAGGAATTAATATTAAAATTGTTAATAATCATTATAATAATTGTACCTATTATAATAAAAATAATAAAAGAATTGATGAAGGAAAATTAAAAAAAAGAAATTTATATCAGGATAATGAAAGTACGAATACTAATAATTCTAATATAACTAATAATAGTAGTTCAAGTAGATATAATATAAAAAAAAATTTTAGTTATAAAGTTGGTTATAGAGAAATTAAAAGTGCTAAAATTTCAAATCATTCAACAATAACAAAAAATACAAATGATAATAGTAGAAATAATAGTAATAATAATAGTGGAAGAGTATCTATGAACAACATTAAAAATATTAAAGTTCAAAAAGTTCCTAAAAATAATGTTAATTATAATGATTTAAATAAAAAAAGTTCTAATAATAGTAATAATAAAAAGAAAAATACTCCAAAAAAAGAAAATAATAAAATAATAAATTCACATTATTCAAATTATATATATAATTATAATACAAACCCAGAAACAAAAAGAAATAAAATTCCATTACCCAAAAAAAATTTTAACACTTCAAAAAAATCACCATCTAAAAGTAAAATAGAACAATTGAAAATAAAAAAAACAAAACCTTTTCAATCAAATTCATCTTCCAAAAACAAAAGTATATATAAAAGACAATCATCAACAGCAAATAATAAATCAAGTAGAATACATCAATATTATTCAAATAAAGTAAATTCAGTTAATAATTCTAAAAGGAATATAAACTTAAAAATAAGAAATAATATTAATTCAGTATCTCATCAAAGAAATAAAAGTTATGAACCAGATTTAAAGAATAATAAACTAAAAAATTCTTCTCATTCAAGATCAAAAAGCAGTGATAAAATAACATTTTATACAAATAGTTCAAATAAAAAGAAAAATAATCATAAAAAAAATAAAAGTTTTAACATAAACAAAATAAAAAAATTTGAAGAAATATCAAATTATTTACATCAACCTCATTCATCTCGTCAATATAAAATTCCAAAAAATAATTATAATAACAATCCTTATTTATAATTAAAAAATAATAAAAAAAATATCTTAAAAAAAAAATTAATTTTTTGAATTTTTATTAATAAAACAAAATAAAAAATAAATTATATTAAAAAAAAATGAATATAATATCATCAAATCCAATGCCAAAGATTCCTCCTAGTGAATTAGGTTTTGTATGTACTCCAAATCTTCCACCTCATATAAATATATTATTTAGAGCAAGACCTCCTTTACAATATATGGAAATTCCTTATAAAGAAATAAGAAGAAAGTATACTGGAATATTTGATAATGGAAATTCAATTTTATCATATTTTGAAAAAAACTCTTCACCTCCAAAAAAAATTGACAAAGATCCAAAATATATTCAAAAATTAAAAGGTATTATTCAAAAAATCAAAAAGGATAGAATTGAAAATGAAAAATTAATTAAAGAATGTATATATATATTTTAGAAAAGAATAATATTTTATTAGGGCATCCAAAAAAAAATCCAAATGCAACGGATAATCCTTTCAAAACAATTTTTATATATAAATTAGATAGAAATGTTAATGAAAATCAAATTAAAAATGAATTTAAAAAATATGGAGAAATAAATAAAATAAGATTAATTAGAGATTTAAATGGAAGAAGTAGAAGATATTGTTTTATTGAATTTAAACATTCAAAAACTTTGAAAAAATTACATAGAGGAAAATCAAAGCGTAAATTAGGAGATAAATATTATTATCTAGATTTTGAAAAAGGAAGAAAAAATAATTATTGGTTACCTCAAAGATTAGGAGGAGGAAAAGGAGATTTTGAAAGAGATTATCCTAGAAAAATATATAGAGATATTAAAATATTAAAAAAAATATATCCTGAATTAAAAGAACCTGATGAAGGAAGTATTTCAAGTATTTCTATTAGTAGTTCTAGCAGTGAACAAAATAGTAATGATAATTATAATTTAAATTATAATTCTGAAAATCAAATTGATGTTGATGAATATTTGAGAATTAAAAGAGAAAGAAGTAAAAGTGAAAATAAACAAATAAATAAAAGTTTAAATGAAAATCAATATGATGAAAATGATATTTTTAAATTATATGAATTAGATTCAAATAGAAAAAATAATATTAATGTATATGAAGAATATAATGAAGAAATTAATAAAAAAAAGAATAATATTGGAGAAATAACTGATAATTATAAATTGAAAAGTAGAAGTAGGAGTTTAAATAATGATAAATCATATGAAAAGATAAAAAAAAGAAATAGTAAAAGTAGAAGTAGAAAAAGAAGTATAAATTCAAAATATAATAGAAGAAAAAAAAGTGAAAGTGATGAAAGTGAATATGAAAATAGTTTAAATATAATTAGAAAAAAAAGTGAAAGTTCTAAAAGAAGAAGAAGAATTAAAAGTCATATTATAAACGGAAATCAAAGTGAAGAAGAAAGTAAAGAAAAAAGTGAAGAAGAAAATAAAGGAGAAAATAAAGTAAAAAGTGAAGAAGAAAATAAAGAAAAAAGTGAAGAAGAAAGTGAAAATAGTTTAAATGCTAAAAGAAAAAAAATTAGGCAATATAAAAGAGATAATAGTAGTGTAAGTACTATAAGAAAAAACAGTAGTGTTAAAAGTGATGATGATAGTGATAGTAAAGCAACTGTTATTTTAACAGCTGAAAACAGACGTAAATATGGACTTGGGGAAATTAATATAAAATAAAATCTTGATTTTTTCTTTAAAAATTTTTATTAAATTTTTTATTTAAAATTTAAAATGTTTGATAATGATTGTTATAAAAAAAATTGGTTGACAAGTTCATATTTCATTAAATTTTTTGATTTATTTTTTTAAATCTTAATGTAATAAATAAAGAGAATAAAAGAAAAAATATAAATGATAAATTTTTTAATTTGTTGAATGATAGAAAGAAGTTAAAAATTATAATTAATTAATTTTTTAATTTTTAATAATAAATAACATAGAAAAAGTTTATTTACATTATAAAGATATAATATTCTATATGATAAATAAATTAATTAAACTTCTAAATATAAACATTAATATTTTTAACTTATATCAGGTTTATAATATTTAATTAACTTTAAAGCAAATTCTTCATTTTTATTCATTTGTGCAATTTTTAAAGGTGTATCACCTAAAATATTTTTTTCATTAACATCTGCACCTTTTTTAATTAATAATTCAGCAATTTCCCAAGTATTATATTTACTGCATAACATTAAAGGACTCAAATCAGCTTTATTTCTAAATTTAATATTGGCTCCTTTTAATATTATTTCTTTAGCACTCTGTATATTTTTATTTTCTATCGCAATTATTAATGCATTTTCTTTATTTTTATTTTGTAAATTATAATCTGTATCATTTACACAATTTAATAATTCTATTTTATTTAATCTTGCAAGTATATGAATTAAATAATCTCCATTTTTTTCATTTAAAACTATTTCATTTTCTCTAAATCCATGTTGAAGAGATGATTTAATATAATTAAAATTATTTGTATTTATTGCATCTATCATATTTTTTTCTGATAAATACATTTCTATATGTTTTTCTTTATTTTCAATCTCAATTAAAATATTACATATATTACATTTATATTTTTTTCTTAAACATTGTAGAGAATGTTCAATGTATTCTTCATTTTTTATTTCTTTACCGCAATTTGGGCATCTTTGTTTTTTATTTAATATATTATTATTTAATGTTTTATTATCATTTTTTTGTATTTCATTATTATTTTTTCTAAATATTATTTTCGGTGTTTCTGGTCTAAAACCAGTTTTTTGATATTCTAAATCTTTAATTTTATCTAAAAGGGTATCTGAAGTTATACTATAATTTTTTATTAAATCTTGCTTTTCTTTTTCTAATGAAGCTATATATGCTTTCATTTTTAATATTTGATAATTTTTATATTGAATTATTTCTTCTTTTGACATATTTAATAAATCTTCATCTGATTTCTCTTCTAATTCTAAATGATTAACATATATATTTAAATCACATTGTTCATTTAATTCTTTTGTTAATTTTTCATCGTTTTCTTTTTCATCATTTAAATTGTCATTATCAATATTATTAATATCATCACTTAAAGAGTCATTTAGATTCGAATTTAATATTTCTTCATCTTTGATATTATTTTTGGGAAAATCAAAATCTGTGCTTTTAAATATATCAATTTTAGGTTCTTCTTTCTCTAATTTTTTTTCCATTTAAATTTTTATTTTATTGTATTATTAAATAAATTTATTTAATATTATAAAAAAAATAATTTAAATATAATGTAATAGAAATAATTCCTTTTTTATAATTAAACTTTTATTAATATTTATTTCAATATTTCATTTATATCTTATTTTATATATTCTATTAATGTTTTTTACTTTTTTATTCATATACTCAATACATGTTTATTATAATTTTTTTAAAATTCATTTATTGAATAAATACTTTTGTTTGAATTGAAATATTAAATATAAAATAATATTCTGAATTCTTTTTTTACTTTATAAAACATATATAATGTAAAAAATTATAAAGCTTTTGAAGTAAAAATTAAAAATTTATAATGGTAAAATTATTTTAAATAACTTTTTAAAATATATTTTAATTTTGATAATTTTTATATCCCATTTATTTTAATCTTTTATTTTTAAAGTTTATTAAATATTTAATTAAGATAAAAAAAGTAATTTTTTTTATAATATAAATATAAAAAATATTAATAATTTTTAATTAGATATTATTCTTAGTGAGGAATTAATGATCTCTTCAAATTTTTAATTTTTAAAAAGAAAAAAATTTAACTATATCCTTTTTATGGAAAACATTAAAAATAAATAAAAATGAAATTTCTTTATTTTTAAAATAAAAAATTATATTCATCATCAATATTTTTTTTAGATTTTGAAAATATTAGTTTTAAAACATATTTTCAATTATTGATAAAATGAAAAGAAACATGGATAATAGAATTCAATTAAAAAAATTTCAAATAAATCAAGAATTAAAGAAACATAAGCGAATAAAACCTGGAATATTAATGACAACTTCAAATTCTTCTTTGAATAATAATAATATAAAAAAAAATAGAACATTATCAAAACAAAAAAATTCTCAAAAAATATCAATAAATAATATAAATGTAAATACAAATAATTTAAATTTAAACACATCTTTTGGTATGAATGTAAATTTATGTAAAAGAATAAATACTGTATCAAACTCTCCAAAAAGGACTAATTTGAATATTATTGATAATAGAAATGAAAGTAATAGTAATTTATTTGATAAAAATGTTTTAAATGATTTAAGAAATCAATTCATTGAAATAACAAAGAAAAAAAAACCAAATTTAAACAAATCAAATATTAATATATTAGATAATAGTTTTATAAGTTTAGGAAATACTCAGAAAGATTTACAATTGATTAATAAAAATAAAAGTCATGAAAAAAAACATTCAAAATCAAAATTAGGGAAAAAAAGTTTAAATTTATTTGATTCTTTAAAGAATAATTTTTTAAATCAAAATGTCAATAATATTAATAATAAAAATAGAGAAAAATCAAAAGAACAAAAACCAATTAATAAAACAGAATATTGTGAAACTGAGAATTTTTCAAGTTTAGAAGAAAATTATTTAAATCAAACAAATACATATGATAAAACCAGAAATTTAAGAATTGAGACAAATCCAAATACAAATACCAATACGAATACAAATACTAATGAAAGTTTACAAATAAGGGAAATTTTTCTTAAATATCATAATGAAATTAAGGAAAATAATAAATTAAAAAGAGAAAATTTTGAATTAATAAAATGGATTAATATTCTAAAAAATATAATAATAAATCAAAATAATAATTTTATTAAAAAAATAAAAATTCGAGAAATATATCATATTAACAGAGAAAAAGCTTTAATCAAAGAGAATAATTCTTTAAAAAAAATTATAATTAATTCTTTTGATGCAATAAAAATATTTGATAAAATATCATATGAATATGACCAAAAATTAAATAGGAATTATTCTCAAATATTAACTGAAAATGAATGTTTAAGAAAAATATTTTTAAATAATAATTTAAATGTTTTAGAAAAAGAGAATAAAAATAATCAAAGAAGAATAAATCATTTTTCAAAAATTAACCATTATCATAATAATAATAGAAGTATAACAAAAGTAAAAGTAGATAAAAAAGAAGAAAATCAAGAAAAAACAAAATTAAATTATAAAAATACAATAACTCAATTTAGTAATAGTAATATATATTTAAATCAAACAATGAAAAAAGAAATGATTAATAATATAAATTTCCAAAATTTCAAAAATAAAAAAAACCAAAATTCAAATTCAACATCAAATATAATATCTCAAATAAAACCTTGTCAAAATCAAAATAAAATATTTCATCGTTTACCAAAAATAAAATACAAAAAATAGTATAAAATAAATTAAAAATGATATAAAAGTATATTTAATATAAAACATATATAATTCATTATAAATAATAGTATTTATAAAAAATAAAAATCTCATCAGCAAAAAAAAAATTAAAAAAATATATAAATAAATGTCAGAAGGTCCAATTTGTGACAATTGTAAAAATCCTTTTGATGAAAATGAACACATTCCAATGACATTACCATGTTCTCATCCATTATGTTCAAGTTGTATTAAAAAAATAAAACCAAATGAAAAAATATTTTGTCAACAATGTGGTTTAGATTTATCCACAGTAAATTTAAAAGAATTAAAACCTCATCAAATGATATTAAGTTTAATTCACAGTCAATCAAATCAAAGTGAAAGTATATATAATAGTCAAGAAGAAGGAGAAAATGAATATACTAATGAAGAAGGAACTGAAGAAACAACAATAAATAATACAATTAAGAATAATCAAATTGAATATTGTAATAAACATAAAGAAAAAGAAATTGAATTTTTTTGTCAAACTTGTACAACTGCAGTATGCTCAAAGTGTATTTTTGAAACACATAATGGACATCATTTAACTTTATTAGAAGATATGAGTACTATTATTAAAAATAATGTAGAAGATTTTGGTAAAATTTTAAAAAATTTAGAAAAAGTTAATGAAGATAATCAAACTAATGCTGAGAATAAAATGGATGATGTTGAAAAACAAAAATTAAATCAAATTCAAATGGTTACTAAATCTTTTGAAGAAATTATTAAAAAAATAGATGAAAAAAAAAATAGTATTATTGAAGAATATAATAATAAATATTTTCATGAAATTAAAAGATTTAAAAAAATACAAACTTGTTTACAAAGTGATCAAAGTCAAATTGAAAGAATTGCACATATTAATGATGAATTAACTAAAAATTTTGAAAGATTTTCAGATGCTAAAATATTAAAAAAAATAGAAGAATTTACTTCTTTTTTACATAAAAGCGCAATGGATATTAAAAGATTATATAAAACTGAAATTTCTTTAAAAGCTGAATTAACTATTGATCCTTCAATGAAACCAACTCCAATTAATACATCAGATTTACTTCATTTATTAGAAAAAATTGACCCTAAAAATATTTGTTATCCTTTTGAAGAATCTTTAGATGAAACTGATACTTCTAATAGTAAAAGAGGAATGAAAAAAAAAAATGAAAAAATCAAAGATTTTAATTATGAATTTGATAATGAAATTAATAATTATATTAAAAGAGTTCAACCTCAAATTTTTTCAAGTAGTAATTCATCTTTCAGTTCAAGTGAAAATTATTCAAGTGAAAATAGTGATATGAGATATAAAATTCCTAAAGGAAAAAATAAAAAAATGAAATTAAAAGATTTTAATTCTATGAAAAATAGAAATAATAATAATTTAAATAGTAGTATTCAATTACATCATCATAGAAATTCTTCAGCTATTTATAGGAATAATAATTTAGATTTAAGACATCAATACACTCAAAATGGAAATTATCCAAATATAAATAATATGAATAATTTAAATAATGATACAATTAATAATAACATTTATAATGGAGGAAATTTTACAAAAAATAGTTTAATAGACTCAAGAAATAAATTCAAAATGAAACATAGAATTCCAAGTGCAGGAAGTGGAAATAATTCAAGATCAAATTCAATTGTATCTCTTCCTAAAATAAATTCTTCTTATAATAATAATAATAATAATGATATATCAATATATTTTTTTGGAGAAGCTGATTATTGTATGAGATATTTAATAAATGATTCTAAATGGGAAATTATATATTATTCAAATGAAAAATCTCGTTTATTAGGTTCTTTAAGATATACTTCAATTTGTACTGTCCCTGGTCAAAAAATGATTTTATCAGGAGGATGTAAAAGTTTTAATGATGAACCTTCAAATACTATATTTGAAATAAATTGTAATAATATAAATGATGTAAATACTCTTCAACCAATGATATCTAAAAGATATGGTCATTGTATTATATATTTAAATAATTATATTTATTCAATTGGAGGATATGATCATATTGATAGAAAGGAAGAAAGCATGTTAAGTACTTTAAAAAATTGTGAAAAATTTGATGTGAAAAAAAATAAATGGGAATTAATATCCAATTTAAATCATCCAAGAGCATTTTTTGGTTGTATAACATATAAAAAAAATATATTTGTTTTTGGAGGAATGTACAATGATCAATTATTATCTTCCATAGAAAAATATGATACATATACAAATGTATGGACAACATATCCAATAAAATTACCAGAAAAATTAGCAAAAATGGGAATAATAAATTATAATGATATTATATTTATAATAGGAGGTATTAATGAAAATTATAAAACAACAAATACTGTTTATCAAGGTAAATTTGATTATAAAAATGACAATAATATTTGGTATAAAGGAAATGAAATGATTTGTCCAAGAGCTACTAGTAATTCTGCTTTTTATTGGGATAAAAGTATTTATGTTTTTGGAGGAAGTGTTGAAGGTGTTTGTGAAAGATATGATTTTGCTACTAAAAAATGGAATATGTTTGATAGTTATTTTACTGTTATTAAAAAGAATAATTTAGATAATATCATTAAAAATTTCAGTTGTGCTTTTAATTACTTTGTCATTCCTAATTAAGTTTCTTATGTTGCTTTTTTCATTTTTATATAATTTTATTTTTGTATAGGGTTTTTTTGGTCTTTTAATATAATATATAATGCTATAACACTATTTATTGGATTATATATTTTTTATATTTAATACTTTTAAGCAATTATTTTTATCTTTTCTAATATAATTATTTATATTATAAAATATTTATAGAAAATGTATTATAAAAGAGATGACATAATTATTTTTCAAGAGAATTTTAAAAAAATAATTAATTAAAATAAAAGAAAAGTATAATTAATTTAAAACAAAAATGCAATCAACGTTTTGTTTTCATTCAAGATTAGGAAGTAGTATAGTAGAATCAGATTTTAAAATTCCAAATAGTTACATAAATTTATATAATTCAATTCATTTTTTTAAAATTGGATTTCCATATGGAGAAAAAGTTCCTAGATCTCAAATTGCAAGTTGTGTAAGTGAAAGTATAAAAATATCAATTGATGGAATTATAATAAGGAAAAGAGATTTAGTTAAAATAATGAAATTAATAAAATTAACTAATATTGAATTGTTAAATTATGTCCTTGTTATTATTGATTATTATGAATTAGCTAATAAATATTATTTTAAAACAAGAAAATCAAATTTATATTCTAATTTAAATGATGGTAAATTAAATAGAATTTCAATTGGGAATTTCAATAAAATTTTAAATAATGTTAATTTAGCTTTAGAAAATTTTGATGATATAGAAAAAGAAATGAAAGAAAAAAAAAATTTATATGAAAATAATATAAATAAAGACGAAGAAAATTCCGTTATTACAAGTCATTTAAGATCAAGACCTAATATTTTAATTAATATTGAAGAAGAAATAAATTCAAAAAATTTATCTCCTCAAATAAAAAAAGATAAAGAAAAAGATTTAAGTTTTTCAGAGATTTCAACATCAATTGAAAAAGAAAAAAATTCTCCTATTTCAAAATTAAAAACTACTCCAAAGGAAAAAGAAAAATTATTTTATAATTCATTTAAAGATAAAAATAAACATTCAAATACAAAAAATAATATTTCATTACCAACAATGATATTAGTAAATACTCCTGATAAACAATTACAATTAATTCCTGAAAGTATTATCTATGAAATTTTAGATGATAATCATCATAGAAGAATAAGTAGTTTAGAATATTATGATCCAATTAAAAAAGGAAAATTTACTCTTAAAGAAGATAATGAAATTTTTTATCCTTCATATAATAAAAAAAATGAATTAAATAAAGTAATTATATTAAATAACATTAAAGGAGATAAAATAGCAATTAAAAAAGTTTTTTTAAAGAGTTTTATTTATAAAGCTTTACATAAACAAAATTTACCTGATAATATTAAATTATTGGATATTTATAATAAAGAACAAATGATATCAAAAAATGAATTAAAAAAATTAGTTTCTCAAAGTAGATTAGCTGAATGCTTAAATAATGAGGATGAAATTTTAACTTTATATGATTTAGAAGGTAATTGTTATAAAATAAATAAAAAAAGTTTACAAGAAATTTATGATAAATTTATTAATGATGAAAACTTTAAATTAACTAATCAAATGAAAGTTTTAGATGAGAATGGTAATTCTATTTTGATTAATCCTTTTAATTTAAGAGATTATAATATTTTGGATGATATAAAAAAAAATAAATATATTCATCCTTATATTACAGTAGATGAGAACAATTCATTTTTTGAAATTACTAATATTAAAGAAAATAAAAAATGTATTTATTCTAGAAAAAAAATAATTTCAATGATTAATTCTAAAAATTTAACTTTATTTGATATAAATGAAATAAAATTAGTTTTACATCCTAATAATTCATATAATGAATTAATTAAAATTCAATTGCCAAATGATAAAAATATACATTTTATAAAAAAAAGTTATTTTGAGAATGTAATCTATAATTTAATAAATAATTTAAAAATATATGAAAATATTCTTATAGAAAAAAATAATAATTTAAAAGTAATAGATTATAAAGGTGAAGAAATAACATTAAATATAAAAAATATATTATTAAATAATTATACAATTAATAGTTCTCCATATATAAAAAATGATTTTTTAAATATAGATAATATAACTTATTATCACAATGATGATAATCAAATTTTACATAAAACTGAAATTAATAAAATAAATTTCCCAGAAATAAATTTACCTGGAATTGAATTAATAGAATTAATAAATGTTATAGATTTAGAAGGTAAAAGTTGTTTTATAAGAAAACCTTTTTTAAGAAATATATTATATAATAATCCTAACATATTATATTCTGATATTGATGTAATTGACCCTGTCAATGATATTAAACATAAAATAAATTTAAATTCTATTATTTCAAAATATGATATTGATGAAAGTAATTTGGATAATATTGTTATTCCAAAATATAAAATTTTTTTATTTATTAAAGATAGAAAAGGAAAAGAGCATATTATTAATAAAGAAATGATATATGATATTAATAAAATGATTAAAAAAAATATAGAAGAAAAAAAGGATATTGATTATATATTTGTTGATGATAATGATATAATTTTTAAACCAATAATTGAAGAAAATAAAATAAAAGTAAATTCAAATAGAGAATGGGTTAAAATCAAAGATATTAATAATAAAGAAGTATTTATTTATATCAAAATTATTAAGCATATATTAAATGGGGATTATGATAATAAATTAAAAGAAAATATATTAAATGTAATTGATTCTTATGGACAAAAACAAAAAATTAATATAAATATTGTAAAAAAGGAATTAAAAGAAGAAAATATAAATAAAGGTAAAATATTAATTATCCCTGAAAAAATATTTTCTCCAATAACAGAAAAATAAAAATTTCTTTGAATGAAACACATAAAAATAAAAATAAAATAAATAAATATATAAATTATACTTTATAGAATTTATAAATAAAAAAATAACTTTTAAAAAACTTTAAAAAAAAAATGATAGAACTAATAAAAGAGAAAAATTTCTCATCTAAAGACTCAAAATTTTCAACATCAAAACAAACAATTCTCTTTGACAAATTTCGTATTCAAAAATTTTCTTCATCAACATCGTTTCCAATAGATAATCGTTTAATAATATATTTAGGATTTACAAACGGTACAATAAGTACATTAACAATATTTAAGCAAAAACATTTATTTAGAAAATATGAGGATATAACTCAATATCGTTGTTATGATCAATTTCGTCACAAAGGACCAGTAAATACAATGATATGTGAATTAATAGAAAATGTTCCAGTTCTTTTTTCTGGTGGATGTGATGGTTCAATTAAATTATGGCAAGGTGATCCTGAATTAAGAGAAAAAGATATGGTTCATCATATTAAAACTTTATTAGAACATAAAGGAACAATTATCAGCTTAGCTTTTTGTAAAAGCAGATCTATGCTTATTTCCAGTTCGAGTGATATGACAATGAAAATTTTCAAAATGAAAGATAAATTTGATAAAATTTTAAACCCAAGATTTGAGTGTATTTCTGTTATTAGAGATTTTCATATTTTTTTAAATAAAGACAAAGATTTACCTTTTTGGATTTCGACCTTAAGTTTAAAAGAAACTGATGTTATTGAATTATTTGCTGGGGATACTAAAGGAAGAGTTATTGTTTATCATTTTATTGATGATAATTATTTTAAGTATAAAGGAGAAAAAAGTTATAGTAATGAATATCAAAAAAATAATTTTAATTATATGTATGGAACTAATTTACATAAAAAATGGGGAACTATTAAAGTTGTTCATAGTGTTTTTGATAATATTATTTATAGTGTTGGATATGATAATCATATTGTTTGTTATAATACTAAAAATAAACAAAAAAGTTTTGAAATTGCGAATTCTAATTCAAAAACTCATTTTAGTGCTTTGACTATAAATACTTTTACTCAAGAATTAATTGTTGGAGATGATTTAGGTAATGTTACTTTTATTAAAATTTTTAATAAAGCAGAATTTAAAATTAAAGCTATGACTAATAAAATATTTTGTATTCAAAATTTAGAAATTTTCCCTGAACAAGAACATATTTTAATGGTTTGCGAAGATTTCGTTACTATATTTAAAGTTAATAGAAAAGCTAAAGTTTCTAATGTTCAACATCACGATGCTGAATTAATTAAAATATTTGTTATTGAACCTTATAAAATTGAAGATAAAATTATTGAAGACGCTAAAATTATTTCAAGTGCTTATGATAATATAATTAAAATTTGGGATTTTTTAACAATGGAATGTATAAATTTAATAAACGGACCAGAATTAGCAAAAAAAAATATAGAAGTTTCTACCATTTGTTATTTAAATGATAGTTCTTTAATAGCAATAGGAACTGATATTGGAAATGTATTTTTCTGGGATTTAAATAGGAGTGAATATTTAAAGAATTCATATGAAAATTATTTCAAACATAAAAACATAGTTACAAATATGATATCATATATAATAAGAGGGAAAGATAAATATTACAAAGAATGTATGATATCATGTTCAATAGATGGATATATATTTATTTGGGAAGTTCAAAAAACCGAAATAAAAGAATCAAAAAAGAAAAATGAATATGATGATAATATTGTAGTTAAAAGTAATAAACCTCCAACTTTTAAAACTAGCTTTAACCCTAATATTTTAAACCAAAATCAAAAAGATACTAAAAAATATCATCCAGAAATGAAAAATTATAAATGTATTCCAGGAATAAAGCAAGTAATAAATTCATCATCATTAGCAAAACAAGAATTAAAATTTAATGTAGTGGCGTATCAACCAGAACATACAAATAAAACAATATATTCAGGAGTAGATGATTATTATATATATTTATGGGATTATCAAAAGGGCAATTTTATAGATAAAATTAAAGGAAATAATAGTAGTGTAACATGTATGACTTTTGATAAAAATTTTTTAATCTCAGGTGGAATCGATGGTTATATTGATATATGGAATATTCCTAAAGAAAGTAATCAAAGTACTAATTTATTAATGACTTTAAATGACCCTGATATTAATTTAAATGGTTTAGGTGTTAGAATTCATGATATTTTAATGTTGCCTAAAATTGGTATTTTAATTAGTTGTAATAATATGAAAAAAATTCATTTATGGAAATATGAAAAAGAAGAATTAATTTTAACTATTAAAAAAGATAATGAAGTTACTTGTTTAGCTTGTGTTGAAAGTTATGGTAAATTATTATGTGGAACTAAAGAAAAAATGATTGTTGAAATTGATCTTGCTGAACAATTAGATAGTATTAAATATCCTCATATTTATGAAAAATATCCATTTCTTAAAAATGAAGTTAATTATGTTGAAAATGAAACTGATAAAGGAATTGATAACTTTAAAATTATGAAATCTTTAACTGAAGGTATTGACTAATATTTTGTTTTTTTTTATATATCAAGTTCAACTCTTTTTTTAATTTTTTTATTTTTATTTTAGAAAAATGTGATTTAATTAATATTTAATTAAGTACTTTTTTTAAATATTTTTCCTAAGAAATCTATATTTTGAATTGATTCATCTATATAATTTCCACTTCCTGTAACTATACTTTCATTAAAACTATTTTCTTTACTAAAATATTTTAAACCATTTGAATCTATTATAAAATCTCTATTTAATTTTTTTAAAAAATAATTTAATTCTTTTTCATATTTTTCATTTTTTTGAAATGATTTATCTAATATATTTACATTCATTAATTCATTATATTTATCTTTTGAAATTATTTTTCCTTTATAAGGCCCAAAATTTTCTTTATTTCCATATGTAAGTTGGTTTAATAATTTTTCTAAAGATTTTACTTGTAAATCTTTTATTTCTAATTCTTGAATTAACATTTGTTTTTTTTTTTCATTTGGATTTGATAAACTAATATTATTAATAAATTCTTTATTTTCATAATCAGTGTTTAACATATTTAATCTTAATTCAAGTGCTCTATTTCTTTCTAATAATTCATTATTTTCTTCTTGACTTTTTGCTAAACATTTATTACTTTCTTGAAGTAAATCCGAAATAATTATTAATTTATTTTTTAATTCAATATTTTCATTATTATTACTATTTAATGATTGGGAAATATCAAATAAATCATTATTATAATTTTTTTCCCCGTTTTCTGATTTTTTTGGACTTATTAAATTTGAAAGAGGATTTTTAAGTAAAATATTAAATAAATATTCTTGGTAATTAATTATATTTTTTAAATTATCTTCTGGTTTTTTAAAAATTTGAAAATCTGGAATTGTTATATTTTCATATATATCAGCTATATTTTGGGTATAAAATGAATTAAAATTATTTATGTATTGTTTACATAATTCATTTATATTTAATTTAAGTTCATTTAATTCTTTATTTAATAGATTAATTTCTAATTCATATTTATTTTTTGTATGTTTTTCTAAATTTATTTCTTCATTTAAAGTCAAAAATTCAGGACAGAATTTTAAATCTAATATTTTTTTTAATGATTTTTCAAAATTTTTTTTTATTGATTCAATATTATTTAAATCAAAACCATTTGATTGTTTCTTTTCTGTGTCATCACTTTTTTCATTTTGATTTAGATATTTTTCCATTTTTTCATTTTGATTTTTTAAAAATTGGATTAAATTTAAATAATTATTTCCTTTAATTTTATTTTCATTGTCTAGAGTATTATTTTCAATATTTTCATTTTCTTTAGAAATTAAAGGTCCAAAAGTTAAAGTTTCAGATTTAGTAATTACATTATCATTATTATTTTTTTTAATCCCATTTAAATTCTCTTTATTGTTTTCAGATAATTGTTTAATTTCATTTTTTAAATTTAAAATTAGTTTTTGATAGTTATTTATTTTTTTTTCTCTATCATCTAATTTAACATTTAAATCTGAAACTTCCCTTTCTAAATTTTGAGATTGGAAAAGAACATTAGAATAATCTTGTAAATGATTATTAAAAGCAGTATTTATTTCATTTAATTTTTTATCAGTAACTTTTGAAATACTTTGAATTTGTTCATTTCTTTCCTCTAATTCAATATTTAATTTCTTTATTTTTTCATTTAATTTTTCAATTTTATTTAAATTACTTTTTTTATCTAATTCCAAAGAAGATATTTCTGTTTTTAATGTTAAAATATTCATTTCTTTTTCATTAATATTTTTATTAAGATTATTTATTTTTTTATTTAAATCTCTATTTGATTTAGAAAGATTAATAATTTCTTTATCTTTATCTAATAAAATCATATCAACATTCCAAGAATTATTACTTGAGCCTTTTGATAAATTAATAGTTGAATTACCCGAATTTTGCATTATATTAAAATTAAATTTATTTTTAAATTTTTAAATAATAATATTTAAAAACAATCAAAAAAAATAAAATAAAAAGTAATTTAGAAATGTCTAATAATTATAATATTGATAATCAAAAAAAAGCAATTTCTTCATTAAGCCGTTTATGTAAAAGTGATAATATAGATTCAACAGGAAATGCTTTAAAAATAAATCAACATAATTATCATTCTTTAAGTGGTCTTAAAAGGGAACTTAAAGACCCAAATGAAGTTTTAGCAGAATTATTAGATAATCTAAATAAAAATTCTTTAAATATTTTTTATAGAGATTCTTCTTCAAATTTTAAAAGAAAAATTGATGAATTAAATTTAAAATTTTATTTAGAAACTGAGAAATATTTATCAAATCAAAATAAACCAGAAAAAACTCAAAGTTCCCTTTTTATTATTTTATTTAAACAAATAAAAATATATATAGAAGAAATTGAAAGGTTAAATTTAATTATTTTAGAAAAAAAATATGAACCTAGAAATACTATAGAAAGAACAGATGAAATTTTAAAAAAACAAAAAAATTTTGAAATAAATCAACAATTAATTAAAACATTAAAAGATTCAAAATCATATACTGAATCTAAATTACTTGAAGCTTTATTAAGTGAAGATAAATTAAAAAAAGAAAACGAAAAGTTAAAACAAGAAAATGAATATTTTAGAAAAAATTATTTATCCAAAAATATGACAAAAAATTTAACTCAATCAATTTTTCATTCTAAAACATTTAATAATTTTATTAACAATGAAAGAGGAACTTCTGATATAACAAAAGCAAATTCAAATTTAAGTAATGATAATACAATTGAACACATTATAAATAAAAAAAGAAATAATTCTGATAACAATAATATCTCTTTTAATACTTATCATCATTTAGTGAATCATAGTAATGAGCCTAAGAAAAATATAGGAATAATAAAGTCTGTTAAAGAAAAATTAAAAAATAATTCTGGGAATTTGAGTAATAAAAGAAATATTGATAATTTTAATAATAAACCTTCTCAAATTATTATTACTAATAATAATAAAATACAAGAATTTGAATGTTTAGATTTTCCTAATAAACCTATAATAAAACCTGAAATTATTATAAGTGATTTAGAAGACTATTATTCAAATAATAATTTAAGGTACACTCCAAATGTTAAAAATTCAAGTTCTGAAACTATTTCTGTAAATAATACAATAAATATGAATAATAGTTCTATTAATTTTAATAAAAGAAATTTAACTCCTTATGCTAATAAAAAAATAGTTGTTAATAATAATAATAATAATAATAATAATAAAAAGATTATCCAAAAAAAAATCCCCATTATTAAAGTTAAAATGAATAAATGAATTCTTTTTTTGAATTGTTTAATTAGTTAAATTTTGTAATTTTCTTTATAAATTAATTGATAATTTAATAAATTGTTTTTATAAATGAAAATTTAATTATTTAAAAATAAACTTTATAAAATTTATATATAATTAAAAATTCCTATTTCTCCTAAAAAATTAATAATAAATTATTTTTTACAAATATTATTATTTCTAAAAGAAATACCATTTCCTTTATAAGATATTTTATAATTATAAATTAATTCAGAAATATTTGATTTAGTATTATTTTTATATAAATTAATATTATAATCTTTTTCATTAGTAAAAAATTTTGAATATTTACACCAATAATTATTGCCATGCATTGTCATTGAATAAACTTTTTGAATATCTTCTCCATCCTTCATTTCATTAATATCATTACAATAAAAACTTTGTTCTAAATTTTCATAAAAACTAAAATCTTGATTTTTTTGATAAATAAAGCATAAATCTTCTAAATTTATTTCTTTTTCTTCTTCTTCTTTATTTTCATCATCTAATATATTTAATGAAATATCTGAAAAATTTTTCATTTGTCCTAATTCTATATTTAAAAATTCACTTTGTCTTTCTTTACTAGAATAATTTGTATTATTATTATTATTTGAATTTGGATTTATATTATTTAAACCATTTTTATAATTTATATTATTAATTGGTAATTTTGGGATTGAATTATCTTTATTTATTTTTTCATGATCATTACTTTTATTACTTTTATTTCTTTTTTTATTATTAGAAATTAAAGTAATAAATTTTACGTTTTTTTCATTAAAATTTAATCTTTGTTTTATCTCTGATAATTTCTCAATTTTATATAGTTTTTTATTTGTTGATATAGAACTTTTTTTTGAATTTGAATTCATTTTGTTTGTTTTTAAACTTTTAGAATTACTTATTGAACTATTATTATTAGTTTTCACGTTTGAAGAAGTTGTTGTTTTATATGAAAATCCAAATGGAGATTTTGTTTTATAAAAATTAGTACAAGTTTGAAAATTTCTTAAATTTGTATTATATTTATGAGACTTGGTATTTGATATTTTAACAGGCTTGAAATTATTTGATATTAGACTTATAGGTTTTTTATTTTGCTCATTGTCGATTAAATTTAATTTTTTTCCAAACATTTTTTTCATTAAATATTAATCAATCATTCAAATATTTTAATTCTAAAAATTAATAATTTAATAAAAAATGAATAATTTTGTCTTTAAAAAAATTAATCAAAAATTTATTAAATTTCTTTCATAAATACATTTGAGAATATTTATAATTTGATTTATATCATTAAGGTAAATAATAGGTATAAATCTAAAATATAATTTAATATCATTTCTTATTTTCATTCATTTATTTTTAAAAAATATTAAGAAAAAAAAATAATTAATTTTTTTGATTTATAATATTTTTTAATTTTTAATTGGACAAAAATTATTAATTAATTAATTAATTTTAATTATAAAATAATAAAATATTTGATGTATAATAAACATTTATTTAAAAATACAATAAATAAATAAAATCCAAAAATTCAATTATTGGGTATTAGTATTTATATTAATCTCATTATCAGAACTTAAACCTATATTAATTAATTCAATCTTTTTTCATTTTTCTCTTTTTGAATTTCCTTCTGAATTAGTAGCATTTTTTCTTTTTTTGCTTTTTCAACACCATTTTTAGTATATTCTTCCCTTATAAAATGAGGAATTTTGCTTTGTTCTTCTTCATATTTATTAATAGCAGTAATAATAACTTTTTTCAAATTTAAATTATCTTCATGAACATAAGGCCATTGATAACATAATTTAGGTTTAATATATATATCATCAAATTCATATCAATAATGTCCTAACCAATAGCTTAATCTAGTTTTTAAAATTTCAATATTTTTTTCTTTACTCCCTTCATATTTTTGGCTAAAATTAGGATGAACAAAATTAAAAACATCACATTTAATAATTTATCAAGATTAGGAAATTCTTGAATAATCATATATTTAGTATGTTCATCTTCAGGAGGATCTAATAATTTCATTAAATTAATCAAAAAAGGTATTAAAGCCCCAAAAACAATAGTAGTAAAAAATACTAAAATTAAAGTAGATGAACATAAAATTTCTTTATTTAATTCATTAGGAGTGTCAATTGATATTGCTAAACCAAATGCAATAGCTCCTCTAATTGAACCTGCACAAGACATAATTCCTTTTTATGATGTGTTCATTTTAAAAGATTTAACACCTAATAATTTCATTATATAACATAATCTAAATATTCCTACAATTCTACCAAAAACAACTATAATTAATTCAATTACTTCAAAACTTTCACTTAATGATTATTGTATATGAAATATTAAAGTTAAACCTAAATATACAAAAACAAAAACTTCTGCAATATTACTTAACATTCTAGAAACAACAGAACTTTCTTCTTTTGCTTGGAAACTTAAATTATAAAAAGCATAATGAGACATAAATAAACCAGAAAATAATAAACTTACAATAGGACTTAAACCACTTTCTTCAGCTAAAGTATATGATATAAAAGCAAAAAATAATATTACAGATATTTCTTGCATTCTATTTAATTTAATATCAGATTCTTTAAATTTCTTTAATACATAAGCACAAAAACAACCAACAAACATTCCTACAATGAAAGGAAAAAAAGCCATTGATAAAAAAGAGCTAAACATCATAAAAGGAGTTGAAGTGATAAAATCTTCACCTGAAGAAGTAAAATCACGTAATATTCTATATAATACTATACAAACTGCATCATACATAGCACATTCTCCAAATAATATTGCAAATAATTTAGGCTCTGAATCTTCATGTATAAAAGTCAATGCAGCTATTGTATCTGTTGCTGATATTATTGATGCAAATAATAATATTTCTGTTAATGATAAGTGAATTATTATTTTTTGAGGTCTTTCAATATCTGTGTCATTATTATCTGGTACTGTGATATTATTATATGTATTATTATTATATGTGTTATTATATGTTATATTTTCATTATTATAATGTTCTTCGGTTTCATTTAATAAATTTGAATTATTAAATCAACGGAAATTATCATTAATAAAATTTCAATCTTCTTTTTTATTTTTATTTAATATTGTAGTATTATGAAAATATTCAGTATAATTTCTTAAATGTAAGTTTTTAGGAGAATAATATAAAGTTACAAATTCATAATAATTCATAATATAAGTTAAAGGAGTAACAACTAAAAAACACAAAACAGTACAAATAACACCAAAAGAAATAATATACTTGAAATTTTAAAAAAGGAAGTTCTTCTTAAATTATATCCAGCACTAAATATAATAGGAGGAAGAACAAAAGTAAAAAAATATTTTCGTTAATTTAATTGTTTTTGTTAAATCACTCCAGAACCAATTATCATTGAAAAAAATGTAAATAAAACTCCTATAATCATACAAAGACAACTTTCATGCAAATAATTAAAATGTATTTTTTCAAACTTGGTCCTGTTACTGTATATATAAATAATATTATTATTGTGAATAAAGTTTCTAAGTTTAAAGAATCTTCTTCTGCCATTTTTAATTTAAATATTTGTTTAATTTTTTATTTTTTTATTTGTAATGTTTAATGTTTTTTATAAAGAAATTTTTGATGGTGTTTCTTTTAAAAATGATTATTTACAAGAAGAAATTGATCAAAAGAAAACTTTTAGTAATTTCACTCAATTATATAAGTTACCTAAATATTTAGAAAAGGTATATTTAAAATTATTATTGTTTAATTTTTTAGTGTATTATTCTTTCAATTTTTATATTTATTAATGCTTTGATTTATAATTTATTAATTTTACCAATAAGATTTTTAATTATGTTATATTATTTTTTTTTCTTTCGAAAAAAAGTTTCATTAGTTAAATTTAAACTTATTTATATTAAAATATTGACATTTTTCACAGGATTATTTATTTGTAATAAAATTGAGGAAACAAAACCAATAATTTATTTTTATGATATATTAGATAATTATAAAGGATTAAAAATATTTACTCTTCAAAAAGTTATTGAATTCATTTGCATTTTAATGAATAGATTTTTTAGAGAATTTGATATTCAAATTCTTTCAATTATATATGAAAAAAAACTGAAAAATAAAATTTTTACTTATTTATTTATTATTGTTTGTTTATTGATAAATATTATTTCTATTTTAAGTTATATTTTTTGTGTAAATAGAATTTTAAATGATCCTAAAAAATCTATTTATCCTTTATTATTTAAAATAAATTATATCGAATTAAAAAAATGTGGAAAACCAATTAAAAAGAAAAATTTTATGAGTCAATTAAATACAGATATATTTGATAGGTTTTTTAATTTTTTTGTCATATTTAATATTTTATTTATTGATTATTCTAATAATAAAATTTTAGATTATAAATTTTATTTTTCAAGAATCTCTTATTTATTTTTTTTTGAAATATTTTTTGATTATATTAAAAATTATGTGATATATAGAATATCATATTTTAATTCAAAAATATTAAAATATGTTTCTTATGAAATAGCTGTGTATTATTTTCAATTAAAGGAAAATATATTTACTAAACAAAATTTAACAGAAAAAGAACAATTTTTAAAAAATAAAAAATTATATATAATAGGAAAGCAATATAAATATGATAAATTTTCAGAAATTCTTCCTTCAGATGATATAATATGTTTAACTTTACAAAATGGAATGTTAATTTATTGTATAATTTTAATAAATTCAATTTTTAAAAAAGCAAATTCAAATTTTTATTCATTTATTATTTTCCTACTTACTGGGGGAATATTAAGAAAATTATTAAATAAAAGTATATATGATTTTATGATTAATTTTGAAAAAAATCATAGAAAGAAATTAGAAGAAGAATCTTTAAAAGAAGAATTAAAATTATATGTAAATGATCCAAAAAATAATACAACTCATTTGTTAAAATATTTCAAATCAAACCAAAATTATTCTGTTCGTGATAATTTATCAAATCTTAAAATAAAGGATTATTCTAAATAATTATTCATTTTATTATTTTTTAAATAATATTAAATTATTTATATTATATAATTGTTTAAAATAAAGTATATTTTTTCTATCTTTCATTCATGTTGTCTGATTATAATTATATTATTGTTTAAAAATATTTATTGAATTGGATCAAATGTGAATATTCTTTCTGTTTACTTTTTAATTATACTAAAGAATATGACTGTAAAAATTATTTTTATTTTAGTCTTGTTAAATAATCAGAAAAAGATTTAATCATAATATTTGTGAGTGTTAATTATTTATAAAAAAATAAATCCTAACATCTTAAATTTCTTTAATTTATAAGTTAACTAAACTTCAGTGTTTTCTCTTCTTTCTTTTAATTATATATTAGTAATCTATTTTTAATGTTTTTTTATTATCTGAAATTTTAATTTGTTTTTATATATTATTTTAATATAATTTAATTAAGTAAAAGACTTTTTTAATAATTTCTAATTTATTGAAAAAATAGTTATAATATAAATGGGGATTGGGGATTGGGGATTGGGGATTGGGGATTGGG
>JAEEGK010006352.1_pt1 | contig 28473 bp, 30 predicted proteins | sample 8958771 | NCBI WGS metagenome assembly JAEEGK01 (sample SAMN16246547, study PRJNA631951) | gut metagenome | biome: gut microbiome; feature: rumen; material: SC-attached | host: Bos | place: Iran: Karaj | collected 2018-10 | reverse complement strand
AAGGCTGGAATAAGCATGTAGAAAGCGTATGGTTTCCCTGTTTGGACGAGGGTTCGACTCCCTCCAGCTCCACTACGTTACTCAGGAAGAACTCTCACCCTCGTGAGGGTTCTTTTAGTCGCTACGCTTTGTAAAAGCGACTTTGTCGATGACGACTCCCTCCAGCTCCACTACGTTACGCTGACGAGTCTCGCCCTCGTGAGGGTTCTTTTAGTCGCTACGCTTTGTAAAAGCGACTTCGTCGATGACGACTCCCTCCAGCTCCACAATAAAAAAGGCTCCTAATCAGGAGCCTTTTTGGGTTGTTATGGATCATCATTTTTCATTGATATCCTTCCAGTAGGGGTAGGTCTTGTATTCACTGGAGGGAGTCTTGTCGAGATACTCGGCAGCCTCCCATTTCGTGAGTGTCTTGCCATTGAGCTTGCTCTCTGTGATTTCTCCGTCCAAATCCTTCATCGAGAAGCGTTCCACCACCTGACTGCCCTTGATGGCATAGAGCTTGGTGGTTCTGAAGCTACCGTCTTCACTGGTTATCTTCACATATCCCTTGCCATTACCCTGGTAGAAGGCAATACCCGTCTTGTCGTCCTCTATAGCAACCAGTTGGGGCTTCCCGTCCTTGAAGGTGAAGACGGCTCCATGATTGTCGTCATTAGAACGCATCCATATCTCCTCGATATTGTCTTCGTCGAGATAGAGGAACTGGTACTTGTCTAACGAACCTTTCGAACTGCCAGCGAAGAGTTTCTGCAACTGGGCAATATCCTTCTTCCAGAGAGGTGTCGTCTCATCAATCAGGCGATGATAGCACTCATACTGTGTCTGTGTGAGCTGACCGTCACGGACACGGAAGATACCGACCGTGCTGCTCTCCGGGGCACCATGCTCATAACACAGTTCCAGTCCGTCAGGACCTTCGAAGGCTGCAACGATACTCGTGGGACAATATTCACCACCATCATCAGCATTCCAAGTACAGCCTTCCGTGGTGTCATAGTAACCTAACTCCTCGAAGGCATAGACCTTATCATCCTCAACGACGATTTCCAGTGCCAGTGCCTTCTTGTAGTCGCTATTCTTGTCCTTGGGAGCGTTCTTATACTCACCATTGAACTGGATGAAGCCCTGTGTATAGCGACCGTCAATCTTCGAGCAGATCATGGAGCGACCAGCTTTCATGCCATATTTCTCCTCCATCTGTTTGATGACAGCCTTAGGCATGGGCTTCACGTTTTTGGGAGTCTCAATATTCAGTACCTTACGCGTCTTCAGGTAGTCCTGATGGACGATGATAAAGAACTCACCATATTCGTAGTCACGCTTGGGGGCATCCTTCGCATTGACGAGGGCATATCTCAGACCAGGGGAGGGAATAGAGGGGCGACTATGCAGTTCACCGCCATACATTACCTCACCATCAGGATTCTTAAGCTGTTCACCGATAAATTTGATGTCCACCCATTTGTTGTTGCCTACGAGCATCTTGGTATAGCCAGCAGCATTGCGGCGTGACATGTCCTGCAGTGACCAACTGGCATACATCCCGTCGAAGTACTCGGCATTGTCCTTGTCCTTCTTCGGTTCCTCCACGCCTGTCCAGTAGATAGTCTGCATATAGGAGGAATTCATATAATAGAGGAACATGGGCAGGGGTGTGGTGTCCTGTTGTTCCACACTGGCAGCAGAGTCGCTGACGGCTGTGGAGTCGGCATCTGTCTCACCGGCAGCCTGTCCCTTGTTCTTGCAGCTGATCATAGCAACTGCTACGCAAAAAGCGAATAATACAATTTTTCTCATAGTCTATAGGCTTTCTGTTCCTAATTGCGGGGATTGCTCCCACAACTCCTCAGATATCTTATCTTGCCATCTCACGTATTCTTCTGTCAATCTCCTGGGCCAGTGCTCGATTGGAATCTGACAGTCCCTTAATTGATAGTATGTCTCCCTTGATATAGGCAAGCTGATGTGGTGTAAGGTCTCCTTTGTCAATTTCATCACGAAGTACATTGAAAAGATAAGTGATGTCGTCCTGGCTGACGTGGAAGTTCCACTTGCATGCCTCGTCGATGGTGACGGGTTTGGCATGTACGTTGTCGCTCTTGTCGAAGCAGAAATACTCTACCTCGGGGAAGTTCTGCTTCATCAGCTCCATCTTATGGATATTGTTGCCAAACGACTCTATCATATAGGGGATATGAATGAAACGTCCGTTCTTCTTACCCCTTTCCACAGAGTTCTTGAAACAGTTGCGGATGGTGTTGTAGACGGCAATAAGCCGTATCTCTTTCATCCCGTAACGCTCTGCCTTCTTGATGGCGCCAGCCAGTTTCTTGTAAGAGTTGAAGGCAGCGTCATATACCAGTCCTGTCTCAGAGAAGTCCATCTCCTTGGCAGCAGTACTCTTGCCACTTGCCGAAGGACCTGTGAAGATGACAAACTGTGTCTTGCCGGCATCTACGGCACGCTGGAGCATCACACTATAGAGTGAGTCCACCAGGTATCTCTCCGCATCGCGGTAATAGACGGTGTTGGAACCACCGTCATAGCCGATGGGCTTGAATAACAGACGCATCTCGTCAGGGTCAATCTTGTTACCTGCCGTCACGAGGTACTTGTCGATGAGCTCTGTGGTGTGAGCCATTGCCCAGGCTTTCGCCTCCTCATTGATGAGCATGGGCTGTGACGCCTCTGTTGATGATGTCGCTTTCTGCTGGGTCTTACATCCTGTAAAAACCGTAAAAGTGGTTGCCATCATGACGATGGCAGCCACTTTTGTTATCTGAAACTTGATGTTCATCTTTAATTTCTGTAATTGTGGAGTAATTCCTCTACACGCTTGTTGATTTCCTCTGCCAGCTTCTTGTTTCTTGAGCTCAGGTTGGGAATAGAAGAGAGGTCGCCGACGAGAGAGGGAAGCTGCTGCTCCCAGAGCTCTCCGCTGTTGACAACATCAAGCAGGACAGACAGCATCTGGTTGACTTCCTCTTCCGATACGTCATAGTCCCATTTCTTGGCATCCTCAACACTCACCTTCACAGGACCGTTGTTGCCCTCGCATGTAACAGGGATAATGGTAATCTCAGGATGCTGTTTCTGCAACCACTCAATCTTACCCTTGTTATCCTCGAAAGACTGGTACATATAGTCGATGGTGCAGAAACGGTTGGTGTTCTGACCACGGTTGATGGAGTTCTTGAAACATGTCAGGATGTCGTTATAGACCAGCATGACGGTGATCTTGTCAAGACCTTTCGCCTTGGCACGCTGGATGACATTCTCCAGACGCTGGGTACCGCCAGAGAGTGCGGCGTCATAAACCAATCCCTCGTTCTTGAGGTTCAGTTTACGGGCGGCAGTACTCTTGCCGCTGGCTGGAGCACCGGTGATGATGGTCATGGTGTTCTTGCCAGCACGTGCTGCTCTGTCGAGCATGACGGTATATAACTCGTCAACTACCATTTTCTCTGCGTCACGATAGGCTGTGACATTACCACCATAGTAACCGATAGGCTGGAATACCTGACGGAACTCATCGGGATCAAGCTTGTTACCGGCGGTGGCAAGATACTTGTCGATAAGCAACTGTACACGGGGCTTTGCCCATGCGGTGGCATCTGCGTTCAGCAGGGTAGGCTGGGGAGCCTCGATGGTATAACGGGAAGGATACTTGTTGATGCGGTTGTGACGACGGATGTCCATCAGCTTATCCATGAAGAAATAGCTGTCGCCAGGCATCTGATAGCGGGCATTACCGTTAGGATCCGGCTTGAAGAGCATCTCCGACATCTCCCCCTTGTCGATGAAGGTCACCCATCCACGGGGAGAGAGGTGATAGGCGTTATCGCCGAGGACAGCCTGTACGAGACAGTTGGTGTCCCACATACGCTGACCAGTGTCACAGGTGTAGTTGGTGTACACTGCCTTGATGGGGTTCCAGTCTGTATAGGAGAGGTCTGCTACCACGTCCTGTGGCAGATAGTTCATCTTGTCACCGATGTTACTGGGTGACATGATAAGGTCAACCTTCTCAGGGAGCTTGCTGTAGAAAACAGCCGACTGCTTGGAGGCGGCACGCATGTTGTAACCGCTGAGGCTGTCACCAGCCTCGAAACGTCCTGACTGGATGTACACTGCCTTCACCTTCTGCTTGAAGAGCTCCAGGCCACTGAGGTTGGAATACTCGTCACCGCCAGACTCAAAGAGCTGGGAGAGGGTCGTGGCGAAGCCGATGGCGACAATCACGATGGAGTTGTCCTCAGCCTTGCTGAGCAGTCTACGATAGAGCTTATAGCCGTCAGGCAGTTTCTTGGTGTCAAGGGTACGCTTGAAGAGGGGGTTGCCCTGTGCGTCCTTGAGGTCGCAGATACCATTATAAGGGATAAAGCAACGAGGGTTCTTCACACCGTTGCGCTCCAGTCCTACAGGGATGTCGGGGTGTCCGTAATAGTTGTTGAAGATATCCACGATACCTGCGTTCTTGTCACCCTCACGGTCTACGATGATACCTTTCAGGTCTACCAGTCCGTCATCAATATAATGATGGAGCATCATCAGGGCGAAGAGGTCGTCCGTAGAACTTCCGAAGTCGGAGTCCAGAATCATCTGGATAGGCTGTGCCTTCTTCTGTTGCTGGCAGTCAGCAGACTGAGCCTGTATGCCCACGAAGGCACACAGACTCAGGATGATGGATAATGTGATTTTTCTCATTATGCCTCAGTATTATTAGTTGTAGTAGGTGCGGCAGGCTCTGCGGGAGCTACAGGAGCAGCTTGCGGAGCTGTCTTGTTACCAGCCTTGGCAGCCAGTTCCTTCAGTTTATCCTTACCCTTGAAGGCGAATACCCATACGAGGAAGGCACCGATAGCCAACAGGCAGATAGAGAGGAGAGGTCTGTAGAACAGCCATGCAAGGGCAATGATGATGAGTGACCAGAAGATACCCAGGATGGTGCATACGATATTGACACCGAAGCCGATGATGTTGGCAATGAAGGGAACGACCTTCAGGATCATGGTCAGGAAACCGAAGATAGACTTGAAGGCGGAGATGACCAGCAGAATACCTACGATACGCAGGATCCAGGTCCATGTGGAGTTGGCGTCCTGGGCATCCTCGATGATCTCATCACCTGTCTTCTTACCCATCACGAGGGTCTCGAAACGCTTACCGTTCTTAGCCTTGAAGGGCTTGAAGGTGTCACCGTCAACAACAGCCATCACTGTCACCTTGGCGGGAACGACTTTCTCGAAGGTCACACGGACATCACCAACCTCAGGAGAACCGGGAACACGTCCGAAATAGAGGACGTTACCAGCCTGGTGGATATACTCCAGGTCTTTCTTGTTCTCAGCATTAGCCATAGCCTTGTTGATGGAGTCATTGACAGCCTGCAGAGAGTCTGCGACAGCCTTGGCGGAATCAGAGAGCACCACTGTCTGTGCGGGCTGAGCGGGTTGTGCGGGCTGGGTAGGCTGCTTCACACCATAGAAACGCTCGTAAGCGGTCTTGGCAGCCTTGTCGAACTGTGTCAGCAGGTCCTCGCTGATGGCGAGATCCATTGCCTCCTTGGAGGAGATGCCGTGGATGAGGCTCTCGCTGAGCTTATAAGCTCCCCAGCTAACGTTCTCTGCCCATTGCTCCTGGTCCTCATAAGTCGTCAGGACGGTGTTCAGCTTCTGATAAGCGGGATCCTTGAACTGTGCGGACTCTACTGGTCTGCTCACCCATTCCTTACTATAGGTGTAGGTCGTGGTGGTCACTTCCTTACCACCCAGTTTGTCCTCTTTCTCCTCAGAAGCGTGCTCTATCCACTGGTAGTATTCTACTTTACGCTTCAAAGAGATAGCCTTGGCACCAATGCCGAACTGGTTGTCTGACAGTGAGTCTTCTGTGGTTGCCATAGCGGTACCGCAGATCAGTTCACCGTCCAGTGAGGCGTCTTTCTTGTCTGGGTTAGGCATCTCTACATAGGCGCTTCCTGCCTCCTCGAGCATCTTAGCCGTTTTCACTGCACGTCCCTCATTCCACCACAGCAATGCTGTAGCGGCAATCAGCAAGACGAAGCCTGTACCAATACTCTTGAACGAGTTACCCACACGGGTTCCATACCCTGTGGTTGTCACTTCTTGATAAGCCATAATACTTTCTCTTTTTTAATGAATTAATGATTTAGATATAATATTTAATGTTTAAAGTTTCGTCTATCTGACTGCAAAAGTAATAAATTTTTCTTAACGACGGACTATTTTTCAACTAAAATGTTGTTTTGGTGTTAATTTTTTTGTGCAGTGTACCCTTCCTGACAGCGTTTCGTGTAGAAATCACGGAAGTCCGTCCATTTATAATAAGGTGCCTGGGTGGTGGGTACGGGCAGCTTCGCCTCCTCTCCGTTGAGCAGGCATTTCACGAGGATGTCGTTACGTCCTTGTTTGCCACGATAGAACACCAGTTGGATGTTACATGCCTTACAGGTCTCCCAGTTCTGATAGCAGTTCTTGACTTCATAGGGGTCCTCTGGGTCGAGGTCGGCGCCATTGATACCCATCAGGACAGTGAGGGGTCCGATGAAGGAGTCGTGTCCGAAACGGAGGTCAGCGAGATGGTCGCTGCTGCCGGCAAATACGGCATCGGCTTTCTCGAGGATGTCCTGCAGGATGGGGATGACCACATACTTATCAGAGAACACCCAGGAGTAGGAACCGAGGTTGGATGCCTCCCACTGCCCGGCAATCTCCTCGTCAGTGACCAGGTTGCCCATCATCCCTTCGTAGTTGATGCTGGGCAGTGTCTTATAGAAGTCGATGAGGACATAGGCGTTCTTGTGATTGTCGCCTGGCAGTCCCTCCGTACTGGTGAATGTCCTTGCCAGCACCTTGTCCACCAACGTGTTCTCGCTCTTGAACTGGCTCCGGTTCTTCTCATAACGGGGCTTCGCCTTGGGGAAGTCACGCTTGTGGGGATTCTGACGGTCGTTAGGGACAACGGCGTCAAGGGTGAAACGGGAGGACTGCTCGCGGATCTCTATCTTGGGGTTACACTGCACCAGCTCTTGGCAGAATGCCGCCATGCTCAGTACACAACGTCCGGAGAGGGAGGAGACGGCAAGGACGTTACCTCCTTTCTTGAAGACATCGGTGAACTGGTTGTACATCCTACGGGCGATGCCCTGATGCTGCTCCCATCCTAACTGGGTCAGTTCTCCGACACCTGTCATCAACTCGTCCTTGACAGCCTCGAACTTCTGGTAGAAGGTCTCTGCCTCTGGGGTCAGCAACTGCTTCTCATGGGCAGTCGTCAACAGGGTGTCCAGGTCTTTGTATAGTTTGGAACTCCAGTTGTAACGTGACCCATGACGACCGTAATGGCTGATGTAAAACGGTTTGTAGCCACTTGGCGCCTTGGTGTCGACGGCGTTGGTGAACAGATAGGGGAGGTCGTTGCCGTAGGCTTTCCTCGGATTCGCCTTCAACTGACTCATCACGTCAGCACCTTGTGCCCATGTCGTCAGGACCATCAGTCCCAACAGTAATAGCATGTTTAGTCTTTTCATATCTTTTTGACGGTTTGATTGATCTGGTGCAAAATTACACATTTTTCTTTTCATATCCGCAATAATTTGGTTTTTTCTATAAGATGATGTATCTTTGCATCTTGATATGAGACGGATATTATTTTGCGAGTTATGCCCTTTCACCTACCGCTTGTCGATGGAGAAAGAGATTATGAAGCGTCATCTGAGGGACTTCCTCGGAAAGACGCGTTTTGCTAAAGTGCGTACGGAGGAGTCTTTGCCGGTTCTTGTCTATAGCCATAAGTCCCTGATACGCAGACGCTTGGGGAATGTCAATATGCAACTGCAGGAAAACAAAGCGGTGAACCTTGCTTTAGCGGTGAAGGAGATCGACGGTCTGCTGGTGCGTCCGGGGGAGACTTTCTCTGTCTGGAGACAGGTCGGACGTACCACAAAACGGAAGGGGTATAAGGAGGGACTGACTATTGCCAAGGGACAACCGTCACAGGGTATCGGGGGCGGTCTGTGCCAGCTGTCTAACCTCATCCATTGGATGGTGCTGCATAGTGACCTGACAATCACGGAGCATCATCATCATGACGGCTTGGACCTCTTCCCTGACTTTGGCAGACAGATTCCCTTCGGCACAGGAACCAGTATCTCGTATAACTATATCGACTACCGGGTGAAGAACGAGACAGACAACACGTACCAGCTCCATCTATGGGTGGACGGGGAGTATCTCTGTGGGGAACTGCGTGCCTCTGAGGCTCTGCAGCATACGTTCCATATCCATGTGGAGAACGAGAGCTTCGATAGGGAAGGGGATGTCGTCTACCGTAACGGACAGGTCTATAGGGATGTCTTCGACCGGGTCACTGGCAACTGCATCGAGAAACAACTCATCCGCACGAATCATGCTAAGGTGATGTACGACTATCCTCCTACAAAATAGTCTCCATTCCCGTTTTCTGTACTTTCATCCCCATACTCTTGTAAAAACTGTATGCGGGGTCATTACCCTCCCAGACGTTGAGGGTGATGTTATAGCAGCCGATAGACTTGGCGTAGTCCCGGACATACTCGTATAATGCTTGTCCGATGTGCTTGCCCCGTACGACCTCATCAACACAGATGTCATCAATATACAGGGTCTTGATGTCTTGCAACAGTCTGTGGTTCCTGACCTCGGTAATCTGACAGAAGGCGTGTCCTAACACCTCCCCGTCGTCATAGACGAAGATGGGCTTGTCGTCGTCTTCAAGGATGTGCTCCAGTGCTTGCTCGTCATACTTTGGGGTGTTCGACTTAAACAGGTCGGGTCGTATACCGCTATGGACGGCATCGGCTTGATAGAGTAGCTTGAGCAGTCCCTTGATGTCTCTTTTCTCTGCTTTCCTTATCATCGTTCTAGTTTTTATTGTTGTTCCAGGCTGCAAAATTACGAAAATTTCGGATAAGTGAGCACAAAGGATTTAATTTTCTTTTGGCGAACGCAAGACATCTAACACCGAAAGGGATACTTCCCCAAATAATAATTATTTATTGAATCTAGGCAAAAATCCTAAAAAATTCTCGTTATCTGGATAATATTACTATCTTTGCATCATAAATAAATATAAACAAGATGGATAATCTGGAAGAGCTATTCCCAATCGTTGACGAGGATGGGAACGTGATAGGATCGGCGACTCGTGGTGAGTGCCATAGCGGCTCCATGCTGCTTCACCCTGTTGTGCATCTGCATGTGTTTAACTCAAAGGGTGACATCTACCTGCAGAAAAGACCTGAGTGGAAGGACATACAGCCAGGGAAGTGGGACACTGCCGTGGGTGGTCATGTGGACTATGGCGAGACTCCAGAGGAGGCTCTGTGCCGTGAGGTGCGTGAGGAACTGGGTATCACGGATTTCCATTCTGAGTTTGTTGACAAATATGTTTTTCAAAGCAAACGTGAGCGTGAGTTGGTGTATGTGAGTCGTACCACTTACGACGGAGAGATCCGTCCGTCAACAGAGGAACTGGATGGTGGTCGTTTCTGGACGATGCAGGAGATTCGTGAGGCAATGGAGAAGACGGGTGTCCTGACTCCTAACTTCGAGAGTGAGTTCAAGAGATGCTTCGGGGATTATCTCTTATGATATGAACCGTTTTTGCAAGTGTTACCTTGCAAAAACGGTGTTGTCATGCATCAGTTCTCCTCGAAGAATGAGCCTACAGGCATAGCGGCATCCTCGGCGACACAACAGTTGTAGCGTTCACGGCTACGGCGCTCTCGGGCAAACATAGCCTTGGTTCCCGCCATGTCTTGATGGAACTCCAGATGCTCTTCAATGGCAAAGGAATGAGCCATCGCCTCTACATCGAGGTTGTCGGTGCCGATGAGCGTGAATGTCCAGTGCTGTTTCTTCAATTTCTCAATCATCGTGCGGATCATCTTCAGTGTCCATTCCTGACTACTGTTCTCCTCACCGTCGGTGATGATGGTCACCAGCACATGGTCACCGTCCTCAACCTGTGCGTTGACCTTCGAGATACCTTTACCGATGGCATCATAGAGTGGGGTGCCGCCACCAGGATTGTAGGCTTTCCAACTGAGGTCTTTGGTCTTTAGTGCAGAAGCGTTGTCGTAATGCCAGGTGGTGTGACAACTGTCGAAGGTAAGCAGGGTGACGAACTGTACCTGGTCCGGGAATTTCTTCTGCATCTGTCGCACGGTCTGTAGTGTCTCGTTCATACCCGTAAAAGCCTGTTTGCGGATGATGGACATAGAACCGCTCTCGTCAACGATAATCAGGTTGTGTACTCGCTTGGTTGGAATAGGATCTTGCATTTTGCCCTCTGGGCGAAAATTCTCACGCTCGGAAGAATGAGTAAACTCATTTTTCTCTCTCTTAATCGAATCTTTCATAATTGTAATGTTTTAAATGGTGAATACTTCTTTTATTTCGACATGTCTTTATCTCTTTAAAGATATTTTTCGGAAATAATTAAGTTGATATGAGATTTTTTTACAGGATTGTGCCCGTCGGCATGGGGCTCAATGCGTGAGTTCGTGGAGTCATTGGCAAGGGGAGAAGGTGATTTCTTCGATGGCTGGATGAAGAATCCCATGAGTGCGATGATCAGTTGCAATGACGGTTTCCGTCCGTTCAGTTTTTATATTGAAGTGATTGAATAATGAAGATGATAGACCCTATGTCCCGGTTGTGACCGGCAGGGATGAAGTTAACCATTATACCTACTTTTGATTAATAATCTTGTAGAAGTTTTCAGGTGTGCAATACTTAAAACACTGCTTTTTAGGTATTGCGCACCTTATTAATTTGCCCTACCTTTGCACCATGAAAACAAGAATGACGATTTCCACAGAGATGAAAGTACTGATGAACCACATCTACGAACTGCACAAAGGGGTGCGGCAGATGGTATTGTTTACGTGCAACAAAAAACATGGTGAGCAAGTTGTGGCGCGATTGGAAAGCCAAGGTATCCCATATATACTACAGCCTGCCGGTCAGCAGAACCTGAATGTCTATTTCGGACGACGTGAGTGTCTGGAGGCAATACGCCTTATCGTCACCCGTCCCCTGAACCAGCTTACGCCAGAAGAGGACTTTATCCTCGGTGCCATGCTCGGCTATGACATCTGCGCACAGTGTGAGCGGTATTGTAAACGCAAGGGGAAATGTGAGGGTATATGCATTAACAAGAATTAAATCAATAGAATACTTTAATCATGAACACAACAATTGTAATCTATGGTTCCTCGACGGGAACCTGCGAGGCTATCGCAGAGAAGATCGCCTCAAAACTGGGCTGCGAGGCACTGAATGTACAGGACTTGACAGCAGATATCGTGACCGCTAACCAGAATCTGATTCTCGGCACCTCGACTTGGGGCGCAGGCGAATTGCAGGATGACTGGTACGACGGACTGAAAACTCTCCAGAATGCCAACCTGAGTGGCAAGACCATCGCCATCTTCGGCTGTGGTGACTGTTCTTCGTACAGCGACACCTTCGTAGGTGGCATGGGAGAACTCTACAACGGTATTAAAGACAGCGGAGCTCGTTTCATTGGTGCTGTTGAGACTGGCGGCTATACCTTCGATGACTCAGAGGCTGTGATTGACGGCAAGTTTATCGGTCTGCCTCTTGATGACATCAACGAGGACGACAAGACGGACACCCGCATTGAGGCCTGGATAGCCACCATCTCTCCCGAATTGTAATCACAGGTGTTAAATTCATAAAGAGTATTTGTTTAATTTTATAGAGGTGGTTGGTCGGTGACGATCAACCACCTTTATCTTAAAAAGATTAGGATTATGGGACTATTATCGGTATAAAAGCATAAACCTATTCTGGCAATGATGATGGGCATGTTTTCCTAAACTATTTTAATAATTGTTGAAGAAATAGTAATGTTTGTGGCAAAATAAGTAACTTTGTCCCAAGATTTAAACGGTTTAGTATGAAGAATGGCAGTCCTTCAAGTGATGAAGAGACGTGGCCAGAATACTGTGGGGATAAGGAAATGACAATAATTGCGTGATAATATGAACTATTTAAAGGTATGATAGCCATCGATACGACAAACATGTGTTTGCACCTACAACGAAAGCTATTCGAAGAGGATGGTGAGTATCATTCTCTATGGATTGCCATGCAGGATGATACAGAACTGACAGCCGTGGTCCGCTCTCGTCAGCTACATATCTACCGCAATGGTAAAAAGGTGCTGGTACTGGCAGGAAAGTCTGCACCAAAGATTATCAGAGAGGACTCGATTTGTAAGCTTTTACAAATTGAGCGAATCAAGTGGATGGAGCAACGCTTCAATAAGGTCTTGGCTACCATTAAGGATGGGTCTGCCGTTTCGTTGAGAACTATCAAAGAAGATGTTGCCGAACTCAGCAAATACTATGGCAGCGAGTTATGGAAACAGGACTTTGCTGCTGATGAAGCAGGGAATCTTCCCTCTGACCTTAAACGCGGAGTACTATCTGAAGATGGTATTTGGAATTTACTCTCTAATTGTCGTGAAATGAAACTGTAGTATGGACAGAAGTCAAGAAATTATTCGTACCAGTTGGATTGGCATCGCCGCTAATGTGCTGTTGGCGGGATTCAAGGCGGCGGTGGGTATCTTATCCAGTAGCGTGGCAATTGTGATGGATGCCGTCAACAACCTGAGTGACGCACTGTCGAGTGTTATCACCATCGTAGGCACGAAACTCTCACAGCGTCCAGCCGACAGGAAGCATCCTTTCGGCTTCGGACGCATTGAGTACTTTAGTGCCATCGTCATTGCCGTCATCGTGCTCTCGGCGGGTATCACTTCACTCATCGAGTCAGTGAAGAAAATTTTCGACCCTACGGACCCTTCGTACACGACGACCACACTGGTGGTTATCGTGATTGCCATCGTGGTGAAGCTCATTCTCGGTCAGTATGTGAAGCGCAAGGGCGAGCAACTGAAGAGTGATGCGCTGATTGCCTCTGGATCTGATGCACTGTTTGATGCCGTTATCACGCTGGCAACACTTATCTCGGCTGGTGTGATGCTGTTGTGGGGTGTATCGCTCGATGGCATCTTGGGCGCCCTGATTTCCATTGTAATCATCAAGGCAGGTGTCGAGATGCTGGCTTCGCCTGTCAATGAACTGCTGGGTACGAGCATTTCGGCAGACTTCGCCAAGCAGATTCAGAAAGAGGTTTCCGACTTCGAAGGCGTACATGGCGTTTTCGACCTGATACTCCATAACTATGGGCCAGATGTAAAGATTGGCTCGCTGCATATCAACGTCTATGATACTATGTCTGCTCACGAGATTCATGGTCTGACACGTAAGATCACTATGCAGATGATAGAACGTCACGGCATTATCATGACGGTGGGTGTCTATGCCATTGCCACAGGTAGCAATCGCCGTGCGGAGTTGCAGTCGAAGGTCATGCAGATCCTTGCAGCCCATAAGGATATTGTTCAGGTACATGGCTTCTACTATTCAGAGAAGGAGAATCTGCTTTCAGTTGATGTCGTTCCTGATGTCTCCGTCCAGAATGATGATGCATTCGTGAGTCTGCTCACTCATGAGATACAGCCTTTAGTACCAGACATGCAAGTTGCCATTGTAGTGGATCACAATTACAGCGAGTAACTCATTAAATCCATGTCAGTTTTCTCCAAAGACCTTCTAACGGTCCGCGAGGATGACTGGCGAACCAATATCGGGCAAAGAGATACTGGCAGACGACCATTCCGCATCCAACTATGACGGCATAGGTAACACCTAAATGGTGATAACAGGCGAGGCCATAGCCGCAGAAGATGGCACAGCCGATGACGGACTGAAGCAGATAGTTGGTAAGACTCATGCGACCAAAAATGCAGAGGTGATGCAGCACTCGGCGAACGCCCTCGAAAGCGTACCAGGCAGAAACTATTGCCGAGACGATCATCAGCAGTATAATGAGATTGTTGATGGGTTTCAGCCATGAGTCAAGTTCACCGAAATCCACGAAGCTCAACACTAGGACTAGGATTACTGAGCAAATGAGGATGTTATGCCATATCTTCAGGTGTCTCCCCTCATTGTAAAAGAGCCTCTGACGCCCCAACTGCATGCCGAGGATGAAAAGGCAGAGTAACTGTGTCAGTCGTCCGCTAAAGATATTGAAGCGCAGATTCACCTCAAAGCCATATTGCAGGTTGGTGAGTGTGTTCTCCCAGAACGTACCATGCTCATGAGCGGCATTGATGATGCCAGATATCTCGTAGAATCTGGTATGGTCAATCTCATAGCCTGTCAGCAGGCAGAAGAGTTCCACAGGTTGGATAGCTAATAAGGCAATAATACACCACACCCACTTCGACGGTAAATAACTAATCGGGATGAGTAGCAGACCGTAGCAGGCATAGAGCATCAGGATGTCGCCATCGTAGAAAGCCACGTTGACAATGCCGAAGCCGAACAACAGGCACATGCGCCAGGCAAAGCGGCCCGAGAAGCATTTACCCTTCTGCTGCTGGTTGTCGTTCATAATGAAGAAACTCAAGCCGAAGAGCATGGCGAAGATACCATACATCTTGCCTGAGAGCAGCCATGCCAGTACATCCGCTACCGTCTGGTCACTCGCTAGCGGATGGACTATCGGCTCTTGCGTGAAGATGTTGAAGTGCTCTACGGAGTGATACAGGATGATACCTGCCACAGCGATGCCTCGCAGGGCATCGGCTACATCGATTCGGGTGTTGGGGAGATTGCTAGTTTTATACATTACTCATATCGTGTTGATTGTCTTTTGCAGTTCTTCTAAGAATCGGGCGGCATGTCCGCCATCCATCTGCACATGGTGGAATTGGAAAGAAATGGGCATGCGAAAGCCTGTGGCATCGGTGCTCACTGCACCTGGCAGAAAACCTATCTCGTGCTCGGCATAATTATCCAGCAGAATGTACAATATTTCTTTCATCATTTTACAACTTGTTTTTTATTTCTAATTCTATTTCTTTTCCACTCCATTCTTCACCATCTATCGCATAGGTGTCGGTACCAGTCACAACGAACCCTACCGACTCGTAACAATGAATGGCCGAGGGGTTATTATCGAACACCCCTAAGGTAATCTTCTGAGCACCCAGTTCTCGCTTCGCATAATCGATGGCGAGGCGTAGCATTTGCTTGCCATAGCCCTTGCCCCGTTTCGAGTCGTCGACTATCACAAAGCCGAAGCGGATGACAGTCTTATCCTCTGATGGATATCTCAAAAGGATATGCCCAATGACGTGATTGTCAACAACAGCTGTGAGAGGATACATATTATCTCCTTTGTATTGCTCCATCATCTCCTCAGGCAGAGCAGGGAAATCCTTATACCTGTCGGCACTCCAAAGCCGGAAGGCATGCTTATCCTTGCACCAACTCAGAATCGTCTCTGCGTCATCGGGATTAAATGCCCGGAGTTGCATCTGATTTTCATTAGTATTCATATTATTTATTCAATCACGAAGCTACGTGGATAGAAATCGCTGTAGAAGCGCCCATCGGTGGCGGTGAACTTCAACACGCAGTAGTTAGGATCGGTCACACCGCCAGGATAGTACTGCTCGTCGCCATTATGCCAGATCATCTCTTTCGAGGCGGCATCCGTCAATACCTCCATCATGCCTCGCAGCATCATGCCCCTGAAGCCTTCCGCATCGCAGAAATAGATGCTGGCCTTAGGATTAGTTTTGTATTGAGCCACGCGTATTGAGAATGTGTTGGTTGTAAAGTAAAAGGTTTTGATACCCTCACGTTTGCGTGGCTTCAACATGGCCTTGGTCCAAGGAAAGCCTTCTTGATCTACGGATGAGATGTAAGCGATGGGCAGTTTGTCGGCCATCTGTGCAATGAGTTCTTTAACGCCTGCCAACGCGGGATTAACATTCATGACCTCATCATTACTGACATCCAGCGTTTGGCGCCAACGCTTCAACTGGGGAAAGTACGATTTCATCATGCCGATATATTCCTCTTTAGTGATGGGCTTCTCCAACCCCTCGTTGACAGCACCAACAAACTGTGCACAATGCTCAATCATCTCTTCCATCGTACAATCCTGCACGAATTTGCCGTCCTTGTAGCAGTACATGCAATATTCTTCATTCTTACTGCCATCGGCATTCGTGCCGAGGACATCTTCTGTTAGCGGCATGCCGCAACTCTGACAAAATTTCTGATCCATAATATCATTTGTTAAGTTCTAATCTTAATATTCTAATTGGTCTGTTCTTACCTTGGTACTGCTTTTCATCGATGCAGGTTTCACCTGTTGGAATAAAACCACACTTCTCCATCACCCGGCCTGAAGCGGGGTTGTCGACGAAGTGGCCACTGATGAGTGATTTGATATCAGTCTTTTGTCGGATATGGTCTAACATCAGCTGTAGCGCCTCCGTACAGATACCACGATTCCAATAGGGTTTCGCCACCCAATAGCCGATGAGTGGTTCACCCTTTCGGGCTGGCAAGTCGCATTCACACGATGGACCATAGCCCATGGCACCAATCGGCAAGCCTGTTTCTTTCAATTCAATAGCCCATGTATTGGTTACGTCATGGAATACAGTACGGATAATCTCCAGACTCTCTTCCACACTCTTATGTGGTGCCCATCCTGCACGAGGCCCGACATCTGGATCGGAAGCCCATTTGAACAGCGTCTCTGCGTCCGATTCACGCCAAGGGCGCAATACGATACGATTTGTTTCCATTATAATATCTTCTTTGCTCCAGGAATCATTCTTACTATCCAAGCTGAAATCAGGAAGAACAGTCCCATGAAGAAGGCTGCATTCACTGAGAAGAAATGCCATATCCAAGGCATCACCTCGGCAGGATTACTGGGTGTATAGGCCCAGGCTCCACCATCACCGTAAGCCTGTCCAGCGTGATGGAATATCACCAACACTGTCAGGCATGCTTTCAGATTGTCCAGATATAAAAGTCGTTTCATTTGTCGCTAAACGTTTTTATACTTTTGACGTTGCAAAGTTACAATTAGTTGCGTGAACAGCTATAGTTAATGCCAACTAAGTATAAAAGCATAATGATATGGCTTGTTACTATCTATGGTGTACTGTGGCAGGGTACGTCTGCCCCATGTGTCGATGCCTCCCACACCATGAATATTGAGGTCGATATTCAGATTGACAAATTGACCACGCTGTATTTCATGGGGATGGCGAACTCCTTCTAAATTCTCTTCTCCATAATTCCAAGCACGAATACAAAGCGGCTGTAAGCCATCAATGCGAAGAGTATTTTCTCCATTCGTAATGCAGAACCAGCGTATATCGGTCCGACAACCATTATCCTGCGGATGGATGTATTCTGTCTCATATTCAGAAAGCGGCATTTTGTAATGTCCGAGAAAAGCACTGTGTTTGCGATCCGGATAGTTCTCCCATGGTCCGCGACCATAATATTCGATATGGGTCATGTCGGCAGGAATGCGCATCCGCATGCCTAACTTGGGGATGACAGGTCTGTCACCAGCCGTGGGCAGGTAGTCCATATTGACAAGGATGCTGTGATCATCGATAACGGTGTATTTCACAGTGACATCTGTTACTTGTTTCCATACGGCTACACGACTGGCAAAGCCAGCAGCATGCTGGTTGTCATTTTCAGGTTTCCAGAAATATGGCTCAAGAGGAGCCTTCAACACCTCCCGGTTATTGACAATCCACGAGGTAAGGGTGTTACCATCAATGGTAATGCCTTTTGCTGAGCCTTTTGCAGTGGCTGTTATTGCTTTGGGGAAAACGTAGGGAGAGAGAACAAACTGTGCGCTAGCCACCACAAAGCCTTTCTTCGCCCATGGCTTGTCTGTCTTTAAGCTGGCATGGACGTTCAGCAAGCGTTCTTTATCAACAACGATGGTGTCGCAGGTTATGTCGTACTCACTTATATCTGTAAAATAGTCGCGATTAACAATATCGAGCTGGTTGTCTTTAAGTGTGAATTGCAGAGGTTGATAAATATGCTGCACTTCATAGTAATGAGGGTGTGGTGTACGGTCAGGGGCCAACAGCCCATTGATGCAGAAAGCATCAAGGTTAGGCTTGTCACCATAGTCACCGCCATAGGCATAGAATTCAATATTACCATCTTTCTTTAGAAGACCCTGATCTACCCAATCCCATACGGCAGCACCGGCGATGCTGGAGTCAGCATAGATCACATCCCAGTACTCCTGTAAGTTCCCCATCGAATTGCCCATAGCATGGGCATACTCTCTGGCAATAAGCGGTTTCTCCGTTTCCTTCTCAGCCTCACGGCGCAAATCTTCTGGTGAAGGATAACCATAGTCATGGAGAGCAGAATAACGTGGATGACAATCGTAGAAAGGCAGACGTGTAGAGTCGAGTTCGCACACTTTGTCATACATTGCCTGGATATTGGGACCTATCCCTCCCTCATTTCCAAGGCTCCAGAGAATGACACAAGGATGGTTGAAATCACGCTTCACCAATGATTCGGCACGGTCAACATGGGCATTGTGCCAAGCTTCGTCATGCCCCATTTCCTCATTGGCATAACCATAGCCATGACTCTCCTGATTAGCTTCATCCATCACATAAAGTCCCCAGCGGTCGCAAAGCTCATAAAGATACTCACGATCGGGATAGTGAGAGGTGCGCAGGAAATTGATGTTAGCCTGTTTCATCAGACGGATATCCTGTTCGTATGTAGCGTCATCCACATAACGACCTGTCTTTGGATGATGGTCATGACGGTTAACACCACGTAACTTTACGTTCTTGCCGTTGATTTTGAACACCTCGCCTACACATTCCACACGTTTTACTCCCAGATGATAGTCGAAATGCTCTACAACGGAGCCTTTTGCATCATAAAGCTCTACGCTGAATGGATAGAGATTCGGCTTTTCTGCCGACCATATTCTTGGGTGCTCCATCTGATACTTGAGTTGTATATGAGTAGTGTCACCGGCAACGAGACCATTTAGCCGTCCTTCTATCGTTTTGCCATCGATTTTCAGCAGGACCTTCAAGTATCTTGCCTTCTGTCGGCTTGTATTACAGATGGTAATATCAGCTGTCACGTCAGCCTGTGTGAAGTCTTGATTGGGCACAGCAGTCACATGATAGTCAGCAATATGCACCAACGGACGCACCCATAGCTGCACTTCACGGAAAATACCACTCAGACGCCACATGTCCTGATCCTCGAGATAGCTGCCGTCGCACCAGCGATATACCTCTACGGCGAGTTTATTCTTACCAACACTCAAGAACTTCGTAATATCAAACTCGGCAGGCGACATGGAGTTCTGACTATAGCCCACCTTCTTGCCGTTCACCCAAACGTACATAGCCGAATGAACGCCACCGAAATGTAGGATGAGATTCTGTGAAATCATCTCCTTCGTTATTTCAATGAACGTAACATACGAACCCACAGGGTTGCGGTTCTCATAGGCTGTCCAGTCCTTTGGTGGCTCACTTGTTACACTGGGGCGGTTGCGTTGGAAGGGGTATTCGATATTGGTGTAGATGGGTATGCCATAGCCCTGGGTCTGCCAGTTACCAGGAACAGTAATTTTGTCCCAGTTGCTCACATCGTAATCTTCGCGATAGAAATCCACAGGTCTTTCCTCTGGTTTGCGGCTCCAATGGAAAAACCACTGTCCGTCAAGACTCATGATTTCCTTACATTCCTTCCATTTCGAAGGCAACTGTAATGTTGCATGATACGGCAGTTTGTTAATACCTAATACAGCAGGGTTCTCCCAGTCGTGGATTGTCTGTGCCCATCCCAACAAGGCTGAGCATGTTAATACGATAAGCAAAATTTTTCTCATGGTCTTGGTATTATTCTGTTATCACTTCAATATCTCCATAACCTATTCGCTCGCCAGAGACCAGTCGGTCGGCATCGAGTTTGAGTATGCGTACTTTGGTGGGATTAAGTTTGATAGTCTGCCAAATAGGGTTGTTTACAATGTTCGAGAATTCACCGGAGGCAATCTTGGTCCAGTTTTTCCAGTCGGTAGACCCCCAAAGGGTGTAGTGGGTAATTGTGCCGTCCTTCGACTCTTGCGGTGGCAGATAACGGAACGAGGTGACGGTCTGTTCCCGGTCCCAGTCGATGATCATCTGACGAGGACTGCTGAAGAAGATGTGCAGGCTGGAGGATTTTTTCTCTCCGCTGTTTGGTATGTCAGCCGTGAGCTCGGGAGCCAGATATACGCCTAGTTTTTTGATGATAGGTTCACATTTTGCATCGGTAATGGTGAAACGTAACTTGGTAGCCTTGATGGTCGGGAAGCAGATGATTCGACGATGACCGATGGTGGTAAGTCCATCACCATTCTCCGACAACTCATCCTTCAGAGGATGCCATTGTCTGTCAACCCAAGCTTCGAGCAAGAATTTCTTTACTCGCTGTCCGTAACGGATATCCTCTTCTACCAGAAAGCGGTTGAAGCGCATAGGTTTTCTAAACTCAATGAGGGTCATATCCCCTTGAGTGTTTATCTTAGCTTTCTTACAGAGGTTATCCTTAAAAACCTCGTCAATCATCTTCTTGAAGGCAATGCCTCGCAGACTGTCATTTGGATGAATACGTCCATTGGGTGCTATAGGGAAGTTGAGCAACAATGTGGAGTTCCGACCTACTGATTTATAATAGGTGTCCATCAGTTTAGTCAGACTTTTGACATGTTCGTTTTCCGTGTCATGGTAGAACCAGCCCGGACGAATGCTAGTGTTTGTCTCACCAGGTACCCATGAGTCGCCGTCCTCTAATCCGTGGTGCAGCATGGACCATGTCACCTCGCCATCCCCGTTCAGCAGGCTCCAGTTGGTTTCACCCACATTGCCAGCTTCTGTACCTACCCAACGCAGATCGCCACGGTCACTGCCGTCGTTCCAAATCAAGCATTTGGGTTGCAGTTGGCGAATCATCTTGTAGGTTTCAGGCCACTGGTAATAGGTGGTGCGGTCAATCTTACGTGTTTCGTTGGTGCCACCATACCAACCGTCGCCACCATTGGCTCCGTCGAACCATACCTCGAAGATATCACCGTAATTGGTAAGCAATTCTCGTAGTTGGTTGCGGAAATAATCTACATATGCTTGTCGCCCATATTCTGGATGATTTCGGTCCCAAGGCGAGAGATAGACAGCAAACTTCAACCCCTCCTCACGACATGCTTCGGCCAGTTCGCGTACCACATCACCCTTACCCTGCTTCCAAGGCGAGTTTTTTACGCTGTATTCTGTATAGGCAGATGGCCACATGCAGAAACCGCAGTGGTGTTTAGCTGTAAATATTATACCCCGCATGCCTGCCTGTTTGCAGACACGTGCCCACTGTTGGCAGTCCAAGTCTGCGGGATTAAATAGTTTCGGATCTTCATTACCGAATCCCCATTCCTGATCGGTGTAGGTGTTGAGAGAATAGTGTATAAATGCATACATCTCCATGTCCTGCCATCGAAGCTGGTTCTCCGTAGGCACAGGACCACAAGGCTTTGGGATTGTTTTTTGAGCATATGTGTTAACAATCAGTATAGCCATCAGTAAGGTAACAGTTGTCAATTTACTAAGATTGTTCATAAGAAGTTTTTGACTACAAAGTTATAAATTAATATTCAGAAAGAGAGCATTACTCGTTTTTTTTTTGTAACTTCGCCCCAAATATCATTTTTATGTATCATCGTCAGTTGTCAGAACAGGCTATCATCAGTGGATTCCGTAAAGGGGATGCCGATATAATCCGAGAATATTTCTATGGATATTGTCAGGTTGGCTATTATATCTTTGACCAGCGTTATCAGTTGAGTGAGAAGGAAAATCTGGATTTTATGTCGCTCGCTCATCAATATGCTATCTATTTGATGGAGCATGACTGGAAGCCTTTGGAGGATCACTCTCCGAATGTAAGCCTGAAGACATGGTTCATCAATGGGTTCCGTTATGTGGTACTTGATGCGTTGAAATGGTACAAGAAAGAGTATGGCAGTATCACGTTTGAGGATTATTTACGGTCATTTGACGTGACGAACGACTTGCGGCTACAGTTTAATCGGATGGTGGAAGATGTTTGTGACCATGCGCCACTTGACAGACAAGAAAGGCTACTTATCGACATGCTGCTGTTACGTGGTTTTAAGGGGAAAGAGATTGCGGCTGAGATGGGGATGACCCCATCGGCCATCTCGCAGAAATACAAGAAACTAAAGGAAGAAATTATCATACCATATTTCAAGAAGAACTTCGACATGGACTTGGATATGCCAGAAGTGATGGACGAGCGGGCGATTGTCAGTCGCGAGGCTGCGATGGGAGAGGCTTCGATGCCTGCACCTACAATGCCAGGCTCTTTGGCGGACATGTATCGACAGAGGTCATGCCGGGATATGGATTTCATAAAAGAAGAGGTTATGGAGCAGAAAAGAACAACACCGGAGTTTATTACTTCGCTGGAGCCGAACGAGATCTTTGTGTTTGGCAGCAATCTGAGAGGTATGCACGGCGGTGGAGCGGCATATGTCGCCTACCGCAAGTTTGGAGCCATCATGGGGCAGGGTGTAGGTCTGCAAGGACAAAGTTACGCCATTCCCACCATGCAGGGCGGTGTGGAAACAATCCGTCCGTATGTGGATGAGTTTATCCAGTTTGCCAAACAGCATCCCGAACTTACCTTTCTCGTTACTCGTATTGGTTGTGGCATTGCTGGATTCACGGATGATGAAATCTCCCCACTGTTCGAAGAGGCACATGAGGTAAAGAATATTGTATTGCCTCCTAATTGGTAATTTCTATGTTAGGAGCAATTATTGGTGACATAATAGGTAGCTGTTTATGACATACACATATAAATATCCAAGACCGGCAGTGACGGCAGACTGCGTGGTGATGACGAGAGAAGCAGAACCGAAGGTGCTGCTGATTGAACGTGGCGATGAACCTTTCAAGGGATGCTGGGCATTCCCCGGTGGTTTCATGAATATGGATGAAACCACGGAACAATGTGCCATAAGGGAACTTGAAGAGGAAACGGGGCTGAAGGTTAGCAAAGTATATCAGATTGGTGCTTATTCCAAGGTTGATCGTGACCCAAGAGGTAGGACTATAACGGTTGCTTATCTAGCCATCATCGATGAACCTATTACTGTTGTTGGACAGGATGATGCTGCTGAAGCAAAATGGTGGCCACTGTCGGATTTGCCACATCTGGCATTCGACCATTGTGATATCATGCAGGATGCGATAAGACTATATAACGATTTTTTATTGAAATAGTTATTTCAAGAAGTCTTCGCGCATAGGAGTGAAGGTGTCGATAAGAACACCAGCCTCTATACAGACGCAACCATGTGGCAGGTTGGGAGCCACGTAATAGCCATCGCCAGCTTTGAGGACTTTCTTCTCCTCACCGATAGTCACTTCAAAGCATCCGCTGGCAACATAGGTAGTCTGGGTATGTGGATGCTGATGGAGAGTGCCAACGGCTCCCTGATTACATTTCACTTTTACCATCATTAAGTTCTTGTCGTAGCCCATAATCTGACGTACAACACCGTCACCGGCATATTCCCATTGGATGTCGGCGGCAATCTGGTAGGTATCGCTTTTCTTTTCCATAATCAGAACTTGAAAGTAAATTCTTTGTCTTCATATTCGTCTAGTTTTTGTAAGTCTTTGTTTATCTGATATAATGTGTCTCAGTTAACTCTTCCTGTATCTTCGGTGAGCCGAACTTTTGGAGACCGAGACGGATACTCTTGATAAGGAACGCCATGTTCAGGCCCAACTGTCGCATGGTCTGCATACCCTCCTCATCGCGGACGACCTCGCCAGGCGCCGTGCCATGGGCAATTCCCCAATACTGAGATGGCACAACAGGCATATTCGTCTTCAGGAAATACTTGTTCAGCACGTCCATCGTCGTCGTGGCTCCGCCACGGCGGGCGATGCTCACCGAAGCACCGACTTTCATCGTCCAGTCAGTATGCAGATTGGAATAAAACAGGCGGTCGAGCAGCGACAGTATTGTGCCATTTGGCGACGCGAAATATACGGGAGAACCGACGAGTAGACCGTCTGCCTCAAGCATCTTCTCAGAAATCTCGTTGACGGTATCGCCAAACTTGCAGATACCCGTTTTCCAGCATCTGTTACAAGCGACACAGCCTGGAATCTGCAGATGACCCACATGAATCCATTCCGTTTCTATTCCCTGCTGCTGCAGCGTATGCTCCACTTCATGCAGAGCCGTCGCCGTATTCCCGTGAGCCTTTGGACTACCATTAAGAATAATAACTTTCATGCTTATCCTAATTCGTTAAATCAACATCTACTGTCGCCTTTCCGATAGCACTATGGAATACGATCACCAGCTTCTCTTTCGGCAGGTCCTGTAGGGATATATCAAACGCCTTCTTGCCATCAAGCATAAAGGTCTTGACGGTCTTTCCTGAGAAGCTGACCACATCTACTTTCTCTACCGAATCCGAAGCCGATACGTTGAGGATCATGCCATTACGTCTGGTTTTCACAGACAGTTTCGACGCAACATCACTGGTTTTGTCCAACCCGGCAGCAGCCAGTTTCGACCGGCAAGCCTCAGCCAGCGCAGGATTGGTAGCCTCTAGATAGCGCAAGGCATAATGACGTCCCAGCAGTCGATAGCCCTCACTGCTGAAATGAAGATTGTCATCACTGGGCATGCAGCCCTCCGATGATACAACATACGTATTCGGATAATGGTTGGCTATATCATTGATGGTAGGATTGGCATGACCGCAGATACCACCATATTCTCCACGTACCACCTCACCGACCAACAAAGGAACAGCTGTAGAGTCGAACTTAAGTTCCTGTTGCAGGTCACGATATATCTTCCTCAGCGTCTTACGCCATTGGTCGTTATAGGCATCCGTCTCACCTTGATGCAGCAGAATACCCTTAATGATACCATCTTTGGCGGCAATCTTCGCCATTGACAACAACCGTTTATAAGGATCTCGTCCATATTGATTCAGGATACCATTCATCCAGTCACGTTCTTCTTTGGCAATCAGCGGTGCGTTCTGATCCTTGTCGAAGAACGTGATGGGGCAACCCTCAACAGCTACAGACACAATACCGATACGCACATTGTCAGGCACCATATCAATAAGTGTGCGTCCGAACCAATCAGCTGGCCCCAGATGGGCATCAGCACGACAAAGAGGCGGTACGGCTTTGCGCCATGTTCCTAACTTTCGGTCAGTACCGTCTGTCGTCGCCATACTCAGATAGCGGTCACTCACGTTCAGGTCTTGCTCCTCGATAGGAGCCTGCCCAGCCATATTCGACTGTCCAAAACAAAGGAATATCCAGAAATTCTGATCCTGTGCCTGTAACTGAAATGTTCCCATAATTGTCAATAAAAGAATGATTACCTGTTTCATTGTCACTTCTTTCTATAATTAATCATAAAGTTGGCGCAAATATAGAAAATAATATCCGTTTTTTTGTATATTTGCACCAAGATTTAAGAAGAATTGTGAATTATGGAGAATATGCTGATTGACGATTGCTTCAGCCTGCATCGTGTGTGGTCAGTGCCAGATAGCTTGTCCGCAGCACCTGCCCATCATCGGTCTGTTGGCAGAGGTCGCCGAAACACTAGAATAATAAACATCAAATTTATAATCATTCCCCAGTATATGATATGACAAAAGCATTATTTATCAACGGAAGTCCGCGTAAGAACGGAAATACGGCACAACTGCTGAAGCGTGCTATGGATGGTGCCAGAGAGGCTGGTGCCGAGGTGGAACTGGTGAACCTCTACGACCGCAGCCTGAACTATAAGGGTTGCATGTCGTGTTTTGCTTGCAAATTGAAAGGTGGCAAGAAGGGAGTATGCTCTTTCAAGGACGATTTGCAGCCCATACTCCAGAAGGCTGTGGATGCCGACGTATTGGTGTGCGGCTCGCCCAATTATTGCGGCTACCCCTCAGCTGCCCTTCGTGCCTTTATGGAGCGAATGGAGTTTCCTGCCGTCAACTACTCCGACTACTCCAAGCCCGTCGTGCTGAAACGCATCTGTTCGGCTACGATCTATACGATGAACTGTCCCAACGAAGAGGTCTATCGCCAGATGAACTATCCTATCCTCATGGACACTTCTGCTCAGCAACTCGGTGTGTTCGGTCCGACGGAGATACTATGTTCCTACGACACCTATCAGTTCTCGAACTACGACCGCTATGATGCTGCCACATTCAGCGAGCCGCACAAGGCAGAGATACGTGACACACAATTCCCTGTAGATCTTGAGAAAGCCTACGAGTTAGGCAAGCGCTTAGTGGCAAAGTGCAAGGAGAGTTAGGAAACAGCCCTGAAACTCGTATGAGATAGTCAAGGCGAAATATAACAAGGTGAAGAAGAGAAAAGTATAGATATGGCACAAAAACAATTTCATCGACATTATGCGACAAAAGGTCCACAGCTGTTTTGGATTATCTTCGCATACCTGATACTGGGTTGGTTTTTCCCTGTATTGGGTTGGGCTGCCCTCATTTGCATGATTGGTCCCGTCCTGACATCTGTCTGGAAAGGGCGTTTCTGGTGCGGCAATGTATGTCCTAGAGGCAACATGTACGACCGCCTGCTGTCGAAGTATTCGCCCCATCGTCCTATTCCCAGATTCGTCCGTACCTTCGGGTTCCGCCTGTTTATGGTGTTCTTCATCTTTGCCATGTTCGGTATTCAGATGTATTTTGCCTGGGGCGACTGGGGCGCAATGGGCTTCGTGTTTTGGAAAATCATCCTGCTGACTACCATCGTTGGAATAACCTTGTCCTTCATCTATGCTCCTCGCACATGGTGCAGTTTCTGTCCGATGGGATCACTTTCATCATGGGTGGCTCCTAAGAAAGCCCCGCTTCCAAAAGTATACAAGAGTATTCACGTCAGCAGCCTTTGTGAAGAGAAGTGCAAGTTGTGTGCCCGCGTTTGTCCTATGCAGCTCACTCCTTATAGTAGCCGAGGCGAACAGTTGGGCTACCTGCATCCTGATTGTCTGAAATGCAGGAAATGTGAGAAGGCTTGTCCTACGAAGATTATTAAATACACAAAAAACCAATGAAGGATAATAGACGACAACCTAATTAATGGCGTGTTATTAAGATATGAATACTGATTAGGGACTTCATCGCTATCAATTTCGAAACGGCCACTCTACAACTGTCGTAAAGGCTACAAAGTTTCTATTTTCTTACAGAACAAAGATGCTGGAGGGGGAAATCCTACTAACTTATAGGAGTTTCACCCCTCCACTTTAGGATATATCCTTTGCATATCAGCCGAAAAATGCCGTACTTTGCATCGTGATTAAGAAAATAAATGTTTAACTCTTTAAAGTATAGGAGATTTAGATATGAAGAAGTTGATGATTCTGGCAATGATGATGGCCATGACTATCTCAGCCAACGCTATGAGCTATAACGCGGCAAAGAACGAAGCCCTCTTCCTCTCTGACAAGATGGCTTACGAGCTCAACCTCACCGCTGCACAGTATGAGGCAGTCTATGAAATTAACCTCGACTACCTGATGAGTCTGAACGGACACGGTGATGTCTTCGGCATCTGGTGGGATCGCCGTAACACTGACCTCCGTTATGTCCTGAACAGCTGGCAATACGACAAGTATGTGGCACTGACCCACTTCTATCGCCCTGTGGCATGGAAGGCTGGTAGCTGGACATTCGCAGTGTACTCTCACTACAACAGAAGCCATTTCTATAATGCGCATCCAAAGGTGTATGTGACCTACAAGGGTGGTCACAACAGAGTTCATGGCTCACACTATGCTCACATGCACAAGCCCAAAGCACATCACCACGCTCCAGCTGTACATCATCCGGCACCAGCTCCGCGTCATCCAAAAGCACCAGTGATAGTTAACAATCGTAATGGTCGTAGTATTTCAAACCACACCTTGGCAAACAATACACCACGTCACGGACATAGCAACGCAGGTCACTTTGGACGCAGATAAAGCATACGTTTGCCTCTATATATGCCTTTCAAAAGGACACGGGAATTCTCAGAAATGGGAGTTCCCTTTTTACATATAAAAGTACGCCAGATGGAATATTTCTGCCTGCCAATAGCCGAGATGGACTATTACGATCTAATTCCCGAGCAGAGCTCGCCTACCCGTAGCCTTTCTCCGGCACCACCTGTATTCCAACATTTCGACCTCATTGCAGGCGAGGTCGGCAACGGTTTCGTAGGCGAGAGATTCCAAAAAGAAAGCCTTACTTATTTGTAATTTCTTGCCTTGCTATCGAGGGCTGAAAGGCGGTCAAGTGCAGCTTGCAATGTCTCGTCGCGCTTGGCAAAATGGAAACGAATCATATGATGCACATCCGCTTTGAA
>JAEEGK010006350.1_pt1 | contig 28475 bp, 20 predicted proteins | sample 8958771 | NCBI WGS metagenome assembly JAEEGK01 (sample SAMN16246547, study PRJNA631951) | gut metagenome | biome: gut microbiome; feature: rumen; material: SC-attached | host: Bos | place: Iran: Karaj | collected 2018-10 | reverse complement strand
AAAAAAAATTTCCTTTTAAAATAAATAAAAAAATAAAAAAAAAAAAAAATTTTATTTAAAAAAAAAAAAAAAGAAAAATATATAAAATTTTTCATACAAAAAAAAAAAAAAACAAATTTAAAAAAATAATAATATTAAATAATAAATTATAATAATAAAAAAAATAAAAAATAACATCAACCTTTTAATAAATTAAAATTAATAAATAAAAAAAATGAGTACAGATGAATCAGGTCAATTAGAATCAGATGAATCAAATCAATTAAATCTCCAAAATAATTTAGATGAAGGATTAGAACAAAACAATCAAATGAATGAAAATGAAGAGAATGAAACAGATGAAGAATTAATTGATCCAAATGATTTATTAATAATAAATGAGCCAAATGAATGGGAACCAACAGATGAACAAATAAATGCTTATATTAATAATTTAGGATTTGATACTAATATTGAATATGAAGAATTAAGAAAAATTGCTTATAATTCTTTAAAGTGTCAATTACCTAATAATTGGGTTAGAGCTTTTCTTAAAGAAACATCTCAAGTTTTATATATTAATTTAGAAAATAATGAAATTTTTTTAACTACTGATATTGAAGAAAAAGCTAAAAAAGATTATGAACAATTAAAAGAAAAGAAAACTGATGAAATTTATTATCCTAATGAATTCGATAATAAAGAAAATGGGAAAGTTGATAATATAGAAAAAAATAATGATAATAATTTAAATAATGAAAATAATGAAAAAAAAAATAATATAGAAGAAGAAGAAGAAGAAGATGAAGAAGAAGAAAAAGATTATGAAGGTTATTTTAAAAAATATGAAAATAATAATAATAAAAATAATCAAAAAGATTTTAATAAAGAAAATGATATTGAAGAAGATGAAAAAGTAGAAAATAAAGGAAATCAAAATTTGGATAATATTAATAATTTTTCAGATGATCATATTGAAAAAATTACAAATATTGAACAATTAAAAAATGATTATTTAGAAAAAGCAAAACATAATTTTGAAAAATATAAAGAAAATTTAAAAAAAAAATATGTTAAAGAGAAAAAAGATTTCTACTTAACTTATGAAGAGAATTTTGAAAAAAAAATTCTACTTGAAAAAAGAAATCAAAAAGATAATATTCAAAATCAAAATAAATATTCTTTAGAGCAATTAGAAGAAAATTTATTCAATGAAAATGAAAAAGAATTAGAAGAATATAAAAAAAATATAATAAAAGATCTTGAAATAAAATTTAATGATAATAATGATGATGATGATTATTCTTTTAAATATCTTGATATGAAAAAAAATAATATATTGTCACAAATAAAAGTGCAAAAAAATAAAAAACAGAATTTTAATCTTCAAAAAGAAAGAAAAATGGAACAATTATTTGAAAAACAAAGAAATTTAATTGATGATAAAAAAAAAGTTTTAGATATTCAACAACAAAAAAATATAAATCAAATTGAAAATGAATTTGAAATAAAATTTGAAAAATTTAAAAAAAATCAAGAAAAAATAATAAAAAATGAATATCTAAAAAGAAAAGAAAATGAAAAAGATTTTTCATATAATATTGATTTTACTAATATTTTAAATGATTATAAAAAAGAATTAGATGATAATAATGAATTTAAAAAAATGGAAATTAGAAATGAAATAGAATTAAAAAAAAATTCTGAATTAAATGAATATATGTTAAAAGTAAAAAATGATGTTAATTCCGAAATTGAATATATACAAAATGAACAAAATAATTTAGAAAAAATTTTTAATGATGAATTAGAAAGTTTAAAAAATAATGGAAAAAAAGATTTGGAATATAATACACAATTTATTTATAATAAAATTGAAGAAAATGAATTTAACATTGATACATTTAAAAATAAATTATTAGGAAATATGGATAAAAAAATTGAAGAAATTAAAAATAAAATTGATAATTTAATTAGGTATAATAAAATTAATTCAAATCAAATAATTGAATTAGAAAAAAATTTCGAATCTTTCTTATTTGAAATTTTAACAAAAGAAATTATTCTATATAATAATAAAAAATCAATCTTTGAAATATGTGAAAAAGAATTTAAAGAAAATAAACTTAAATTAAAGTATTTTATTGATCTTATAAATTATATAATTAAAATTCTTCTTGAATATCCTTCAATTACTGAATCCAATATATTTAATGCAGAAAAATTATTAAATGATATTTTATTGTTTGGAAAAGAAAATATGAATAAATATAGAAATCAAAACTTAAAAGATAAAAATGAAAAAATATTCCCATATTTAGATTTTGCAATACAAAAATTAAAGACAAGTAGAATAAATTTTGAAAATGAAAATCAAAATTCAAGAAATAATTTAATGGAATCTAATGAAAATAGAACAAATTATTATAATCAAGCTAATCAGACTATTCTATTATCAAAAAATAATTTACAAAATTCATATCCATTATCATCAAATATGAATTATTCAATAATTAATTTTCCAGATTATGAAAATATTGATAATAATAATAATAATAATATAAATAATATAAATAATTATCAAATTAATTCAAATCAAAGTAGTGTTTTATTAAAAAATAATATACCTCCTTTAAGTAAAAATAATTTATATGAAATTTCATCTCAAAATATAATATCATTAAATGATAGAATAAAACAAAATGAAACATATAATACTTTAATACAAAATATTCCACAATTACCAAAAGAAATTGTTGAAAAGTTAACTGAAAATGATTTTCAATTATATAGTCAAATTATTGACTTTTTATATGATGAATCATCTCATTTAGCAAAAGAATATGATAATTTAGAGTTAGAAAGGAATTCATATGAACAATTAAATTCAATAAATGAAAGAGGACATTTACTTCATTTAAGAAAAATTTTTAATAATGAAAAAATTAAAACTATACAAAATCAACAAATTTTAAGAAGTAAATTAAATACATTTAACTTAATATTAAATCATACTCAGGAAATATTTAATTTTATTTGTAATAATTCAATGAGAACTAATATAATTCAAAGTAAATTTAATTTAATTATTCAACATATCAATGATTATAATATGACTTATAAAAATATAATAAAAAATAATAACAAAAATAATTTACAATCATCTAAATTTGAAAAAAATAAATTATCAATTGATAATGTAACTTCTTTATTAGTTAAAAATAGTGTAAATAGAAAAGATTATTTTTCTCCAAATAAAAAAATGGATGATATAAATTTAAAAAATAATTTTCGCGATTTTTATATTTCATATGGTCCAGAAGTTTTAGATGATAGATTAAATACAAGATTTTCTCATCAATTTTTTAATTGGAAAAAAAATAATGGTATTATAGATTATAAAATAAATTCAAGTATAAACATTAATAATTAACACAAATAATTATTTTGATAAATGATAATTTAATAAATATATAAGAAAAAAATTTTTTTTTATAATTATATTATTTAAAGAATATATTATTTTCTATTTATATAATTAAATAAAAAAATAAATGGATGAAGAAAAAAATGATGCTCCTTTATTGAGTATTGATATTCAATTAACAAATACTGATTTTGCAACATTAACAATAAATGAAGATGATGTTATTGAAAAAAAAATTAAATTATTTTGTAAAGAAAATAACTTACCATCAACAGCAGAATCATTAATAAATGAACAAGTAATGAATCAATTAAATACTCAAATTTTAGAATGTAAAATATAATAATTATTTACTATTAGTAGAAAATAATATTGATTTAGAAAATGAAATTAATGATGAAAAAAATGAAAATGAAAATGAATATCAAAATGATAATCAATCTGAAAATGATAATGAAATTGAAAATCAATCTGAAAATGACAATGAAAACAAAAATCAATCTGAAAATGAGAATGAAAACGAAAATCAATCTAAAAATGAGAATGAAAACGAAAATCAATCTAAAAATGAGAATGAAAACGAAAATCAATTTGAAAATGAAAATCAATATGAAAATAAAGATACTAATAATTATAATGAAGAGAATCAAAATATAAATTCAGATAATGAAGATGATGAAAATAATAATAATGAAAATAAAAATGAAAATGAAAATGAAAATAATACCAAGAATAATGAAAATGAAAATATGGAAAGAAAATCAACTTCAAAATTTAATTGCATTTCGAAAACAGATTCTAAAGAAAAAGATATATTAATTAAAAATTTAGATAATAAGAATAATAAAAATAATACAAATAATTATAATGCAATAAATAAAAAAAAAAAATGGAAAATAAATAATCCAAATCATGGTGGAGTAAGAATATATAATCAATATAAAGAACTTTTAAAAAAAAAGGAAGATATAAGAAATAAAAATGAAGAAGAAAAATTAAATGAAGAAAAAAAAGTATTTACTTTTCATCCAAAAATAAGTGAATATTCAAAAAAATTAGTAAAAGAAGAACAAATTCCAATTGAAGATAAATTAATAGAATATGGTAATATGCAAAAGAAAAATATATTAATAAAACAATATCAAAAGAGATTACTTGAAATGGAGCAAAATACATATTTTCCTACAATTGATTCAGCATCAAGAGAATTAGGAAATAGAATAAAAAAAAAAAGAATGGATAAAATACCATCTAATTTATCAGGAATAAATTCTTCATATATAAAAATGAAAAGTAATAAAACAATTGATTCAAATAGAAAAAGAGAAGGAGATTATAAAAGAAAAAAAGAAATAAATTCAATAGTTTCTAATAAATATAATTATTCAAATAAAAAATCAAGATCAAAAACTCCAGTAAAATCATCAAATTTAAATTCAGAACAAAGTTCATTGTCATATAATACTAATAATAAAAATCAAAATTTTGAAATTAAACCTGATTCAAATTTATTTGATTATTTATATTTAGAATCTAAAATTATTCAAAAGAAAAAAAAGGAAATTTTTACAAAGAATTTAGAACAACAATGTCCTTTTAAACCAAAAATTTCAAAAAATACTGATATTATGTTAAAACATAAAAAAGAAACTAAAGGAGAATTAATTAAAAGATTAGGAGAAAAAAAAAAAAAATGTGAAGAAATTGTAATTTTAAATCATAAAAAAAATAATATTGAAGAAAAAAATTATAAATTATCTAATATTCCTGAGAATTCTTTTACAAGTTCATTTAAAAATGGATATAATCAAATAATAAATAATGAAAATTTTGGTTTAAAACAAAATGAAATTTTAAATTCAATTGATAAAAGAAAAGTATATTTAAAAAATGCTACTGAAATAATTGTAAAAAAAAAAATTGAAAAAATTAAACAAATTTTTAATTTACTTGATTCAGATGAAGATGGTTTTATTTCTTGTGATAGTATTAAATTATCAAATTTAAATGAAAAATTATTGTCAGTATTAACTCCTTTTATAGAAGAATTATATTCAAATAAAGAAAATATAACATTTAGGGAATTTTATGATAAAGTTGAACCTATATTATCAAATAATTTTTTGTATTTAAATTAGGAAAACAAAAAGAATTATAATAACTCTTTTATATGACTTTTTTTATTTTAATTAAATAATATAAATTAAGTAAAAGAAAAATTATAAAAAGTAAAATAAATGTTCAATGAGTTTAATGAAGACAATGAAACCACAGAATTTAAATTTTCAAATCCATTTATAGAAAGTGAAGAAACAAAAAGTAATTCTTATTTTAATTCTAATTATGGATTTTTCAATGAGAATTTAAATGAGATAAATGATTCAAAATTTAATAATGAAAATAGTGATGAGAATATTTTCACAAATTGTAATAATATAATTAATGAAGAAAAAAAAGAAGAAAATATTCTTATAGAACAAATGAAGAAATGCTCTTTAAATGAAAAATCAAAATTAATAAAAAGAAAAAGAAAAAGAAATTTATTAAATGATGAAATAAAAGTAAATAAAAAAATTATAAAAAAAAAATGAATTAAATTTTCATTTTTTATGTTATTAGTTTTTGAATTCTTATTTATCAATGAAAAAATTAAGAAACAATTTTTAAGATTTTTTTTTTTTTTAAATCACCAATCTTTTTAACTGTTTTAAAAATATTTATAAATTTTTTAGAGTAACTTATAAATATTGTTAAAAAAAAGTTATCTTATTAAATATCCAAATTTTTAATTTTCTCTCTTGAAGAAGAGTTATAATAAGTCATTATTTTTTATTTATTTTTTGATAAAAATAATCAATAAATTTTTAATAAAAAATATTATAATTAATAAATTTAGTAAACAATAAATTATATATTTAATTCAAACATTAAAATAAATAACATTTATGTTCATCATTTAATATTGGTTTTTTTACAATATCATTTTTTAATTTATTTGAGTTTTTATTCAATTTTGTTTCACTATATTTTTTATTGAAATATATATTTTTATTAAAATTATCAAACTTTTTATTATGCTTCATTAAGGGTACACTAATTTGTTTTTTATTTTCATCTAATTTATTATTATTATTTTCTGAGCAAAAGTCACTTGAATTTTCTATAATTTCAGAATCAGAATCATTACAATGATTCATTATTGTTGAAACTGAAGAAATTAAATTATTATTCTTTAATTCATTTCTTGAATGAATATTTATATTTTTTTTCTTTTCATTATTTATTATTATTTGTTGATAAAAATCATTTTCTAAAATAGAAATTTCATTTGAATCATCAAGTCCATAAATAATATTTTTCTCATCATTTATATCATAACTACTAAATATTGAAATAGAATTTTCAAAATCCTTTTGGCTTAAATTAATATTTGAATTAAAAGATGATAATAAAAGGTCTTCTATTTGTTTATTTGAATACTTTTTATTTAAAGGTAATTGATTTGATAATTTAACTATATCATTTAAAATTTTTTTATAAAAATCAAAAAAAGTTTTATAAATCAATTTTCTATTTGTTGACTCTTGAAAAATATTATTATTATCATTATGAAAATTATTTATACAATCAAATAAATCTGCATTTATAATATTACCATTTATAAATTTATTATTATTAAATAATTCAATTTTATTTATTAATTCTTTAAATTGTTTTTTTATTTCCAAATTATTTTCTAAATTATCAATTGAATATTCTTTACTCAGTAAATTATATAAAAATGAATAAATTTTAAGTAGAAAAACATTATTTTTTAATAAATCAATTTTTGATATTTTTTCTATTTCTCTTAAATCAGTATTTTCAATTAAACTTTTTAATAAATTATCAATATTTTCATTTCTTTTTGAATTATTTGTAATATCTCCATTATTGTTATTTGTTGAGACTGCTGTTTTAGAATAACTATTATTATAAGCTTTAATAATTGTATTTTGTTTTTGATGTTTTATATTAGAGTTTATTAATACTTTTGGACAATATATTTTTTCATAATATATTTTACTTTCTTTTTTTAATTTTGTTGGTGTTTTTACTATTTTTTTTAATTGAATGTTTTTATTATTTGATAATTTTATATAATTTTTTGATAATAAAAAATTATTTGATTTAGTCTCTTTAATATAAATATTTGAATTTTGTAATTTTGTTTTTGATTTTGATTTATTACATATTAAAGAATTACCCAATGAAAATTTTGAAGATTTATTTAAACACAATTTATTTTCATTACTACTATTTTTTTTTGGTTTTAATGGATTTATATCTCTTTTTATATATTTTGATGAATTGAATGATCTTTTTGTTGTTAATTGAATTGTTTTCTTCATTTTTTTTAATCTAATTAAATAATAAATTATTTTGTATATTTTTTTTAAATTAAAAAATTTTTTATTAATCCCAAAAATAAATTCGTTAAACCAATATTTTTGAATAAATAACATAAAAAAAATATTATTAAAATTAAAAAAAAATGAAATTAATAATATTAAAACTAATTATAATTCTTTTAGTATTTAAAATAACAAAACAAGAAAAAATAGGAATAATAAACCTAAATTTCACATATATAAAAGAAGACGAACTTTTAAAAGTTCGTATTAAAATAGGAGAACCTTCCCAAAATATAGAAATGATTCTTGATTTAAGTTCAGAAAGAACTTGGGTATCAGATATTATATATTTATATAATAATTCAAATAAATTTAAAACAGATCATTTTATTGATTCAAGAGAAGAAGGAGATTTCAGTTATAAAGGTTATTGGTCAAGAGATACTTTTATTTTAGGTGATACAATTTTAGAAAAATTTGATTTTCTTTTAGTTAATCAAATTATTAATAATAATAAATTTAAAGGTGTTTTATCTTTAGGAAGAGAATATGATTCAAAAAGATTTTCATTAGCTTATCGTTTAAGTGCAATTAGTGCTACTTTTTTTAATAGTTTTGTTATTAAATTTTTCAATGATAAAGAAGGAGAATTAATTTTTGGTGATTTGACAAAAGAAAGTAAATTATATTATAATGATATTAATAAATGTAAAATTATTAATAAAAATCCTCTTATTAAATGGAAATGTATGTTAACTCATTTTTTTATTGGAAATGTTAAAGAAAATAAAAATATTCAAAATTATGAAATGAATCAATTAGAATATGTAATTAATGATAATAAAAATAAAATTAAAGTTATTGATAAACCTGTTTCTTTTGAAAGTCTTTATAATAAAATTTATGTTGAAAATGATTTTATGAATTATTTATATTTAAATGTATTTTCTGAATGTAAAATTGAAAAAGGTGAATATAATTCATATTTTATTTGTGAAAAAAATATTCTTTCAAAATTACCAAATTTAAATTTTGTTTTAAGTGATGTAACTTGTTTGTCTTTTTCTCCTAATATATTATTTGATTGTAATGAAAATAAATGTATTTCTTTAATTCAATATCATAAATTATTTCCTGATTTTTCTTTTGGGATTCTTGTTTTGAAAAATTTTGAAATGATTTTTGAATATAATATTCCTTATATTTCTTTTTATGGAAAAGAAAATAAATATTTAGTTAAAATGCCAAATAGAAGTGGTTTTAATTTTATTAATTTATTAGTTTATTTTTTAATTTTTATTATTTTTGTTTTAATTTGTTTAATTGCTTGTGTTTATTTTATGAGAAAAAAGAATAATAAAAGAAGGAAAATTGAAAAAGAAATTTATGAAAAATTTTAATTGTTATATAATTAATGTATATATTTAATAATAATATTAAATAAATATATTTAATATCGAATAATATGATAATAATTAATTTTTAAATAGAATTATTGTATTTATTAAAAATGGACAAAATTGAAGAAGAATTGGATAAATTATTAGATAAAGAAATATTAAAAGGAAAAACATTTAATTTACATGATTATTCAATAGAACAAAGAATATATTTTGGAAATTTTTCAGAAATATCAATAGTAAAAAATAAGAAAACAAATGAAAAATATGCATTAAAATCCTTCCAAAAAGAAAAAATTCATCAATTAAACAAAGAAATGGAAATATTAAATGAAAAAAACAATGTAGAAAAAATACAAAATCATTCAAACATTGTAAAATATTATGGTACAACAAAAGATGATTTTAAAATATATATTTTATATGAATATATAAATGGGGAAAACTTTCAAAACATAATATCAAATTATGGATTAAAATCAGAACAAGAAGTAAAATTTTATTTTATCCAAATATTAAACTCAATAAAATATTTACATTCATTAAACATTGCACATAGAGATATAAAACCAGATAATATAATAATAACAAAAGATAAAAAAAAAGTAAAATTAATTGATTTTGGTTCATCATGTGAATTAAAAGAATTAAATTATGAAAAAGAATATGAAGAAATAAAAAAAAAAGAAAAAAATGCAAAAAAAACATTTAAATTTTTTATAGGAACTCCTGGATTTATTTCACCAGAATGTATTCATAATAAATTTTCTGATAAAAGAAGTGATTATTATTCTTTAGGTTGTTTATTATATAATTTATTAATTGGTTTTACTCCTTTTTTAGGTGAAAATACTTTTGATATTTTAGAAAAAGGTTCTGAAGGAAAATTTATTTATCCAAATAATATTTTATCAAAGGATGCTATTGATTTAATTAATAAATTAATTGTTGTTGATGCTGATTTAAGATTAAATATTAATCAAATGTTATCTCATCCTTTTTTAAAAAAAGAATTTGAAGATAAAAATTTTTTAAATGATTTACCAAAATTAAATAATGATGATGAAGAATTTTTTAATTTTAGAATTGGTTTAGTTAAAAAATATGAAAAAGTAAAAAAAATTTCAAGTGATTTAAATTTAATTAAAGAAAATGAAGATTTAGATGATGAATTTAAAAGAAATGATAATGAAATGTTAGAATTGATTAAAAATAAAGATAAATTACAAAAAGAATATGATGATTGTCTTAAAAATTGTATTGATGATATCAATAAATTTAAAAGAGAAGATAATGAAAAAAATAAATTATTTAATAGTAAATTAAGTTTTTTAGAAACACAAATTAAAAATGATTTATTTGATATTAAATATTATGGTTATGTAGATGAAAAAAATGAAAGTGATGAAAGTAGTTCAAGTTCTTCTGAAGAAGAAGAAGACGAAAAAAATTAATTATAAACAATTTTAATTATAAATTAATTATATTAATTACTTATTTGTTTATTTATTTATTTCAAAAATATTATAATAATATTTTAATTTTATTTTTGAATATAAAAGTAAAAAAATGAAAAATGAAGATAATAAAAATCAAGATCCAAATATTGATTTACAACAAGATGCAAAAAATTTAGTTTTACAAGAATTAGAAAAAGTTGGAGTAATAAATTATATGAGAGCCAATATAAAAAAAAGTATATTAGATATAATAGAAAATGAAAAAGATCCTACAAAACAAAAATTAGAATTTGATTTTATGACCCCATTACATAGATTAAATAAATCAAAAGAAATACTAATAACATGTCATTTAATTAAAGATTTTTTAAAATTTTATGAATTAGATTATACTTTTCCAATTTTTGAAAATGAATCAAATGTAAAAGAAAATATAAAAAGAGAAACTTTATTTAAAGAATGTAAATTAAAAGAAAATAAAGAAGAACCAAAACCAGTTTTACTTCAATTAGTAACTGAACAATTACAAAAAAAAGAAAATCCATTATCTCAAAATTACAATTTATATAATCAAAATCCAGGAAATACTAATTATAATTTTAGTAATTATAGTTCAGTTTATAATAATACAAATAAAACTGATAATGATTTAAATAATGCTAATTCTAATCCAGTAATTCCAGGAAAAATTCAATTAGCTCCAATTTCTTTTGCAAATAGATCGGTGGATATAAATAATGAAAATACATCAAATAAATTTAATACTTTAAATATAAGTGATGTTTATAAAAGAGATAAAGATACTAATATTAATAATAATATTAATAATAATAATGATAATGAAAATAAAAATATTACAGCACAAGATATTTTAAGTAAAGGAAGAGAGAAAATTAATTATAATGATAATGAAAATATTGAAAATAATGATTCAGGAACTCCAATGATAAAAAAATTAGCAAATGCAATTTCAGAAAATACAACAGTAAGTAAAACTGTAACTACTACAAAAGATGGTAAAACTACTACTCAAACTACTAAATTTGTTATTGATAAAAATAATGATGGTGAAAATTATGAAGGAGAATTTGATATTAGTGAAGAAATTGATAATAAAGATAAAGGTGATAAAGGAGATTATAATGAAGAAAGTAAAAAATCTTTTGGAGGTTCTAGTAATAATAATATTGGTTCTTTTGGTTTTGATAGTTCTATTGTTGATTTTAATGAAAATGATTTTGATTATATTGAAGATGTTGATAAACCTTAAATAAATTATTTGAATTAAAGTATTTTTCAAATTTATTTGTTATTTATATTTTTTTTTTTTTGAAATTATTAATTGTTGTGATATAAATATATTATATTATATTTTAAAATATAATGTAATAAATATAGGTTAAAAATAAAATAATAAAATAAATAATATATTTATAATATATTTTAAAAAACATTAATATTATAATTCCATCTCTAAATACTATTGAATAAAAACTCTAAAAAAAAATTAAAAAAATATCATTAAAATAAAAAATAATAAAAAAAAAATCTTCAAAATTAAAAAACAATTCAAAAAAAAACATATAAAAAAAAAAATGATATCCTTAGGATTAATAGCAATAATTTTTTTAATTTTAGGAATATTTACATTTTTAATGGATAAATGGTACAATGGTCCCTTAACACCATTAGTTCATGAGATGAAAAATAAAATAATAATAATAACAGGAGGTTCAAGAGGAATAGGATTTGAAACAGCTAAAAGTTTATTAAAGAATGGAGCAACTGTAATCTTAGCTTGTAGAAAAGAAAAAGAAGCTTTAGAAAGTATAAATTCATTACAAGATAATAAAGAAAAAGAAAGATGTATTTTTATGAAATTAGATTTAACTGATTACGATTCAATATTTAATTTTTGTGAAGAAGTCATTAAAAAATTTAATAAAATTGATATTTTAATAAACAACGCTGGTTCTTGTTTTCAACATTTTTCAACAATAAATGGAATAGAAAGTACATATTTTACAAATCACGTAGGTCATTTAATATTAACAATACTATTATTAAATCACTTTAATGAAAAAGGAAAAATAATAAATGTAGCAACAACAAAATATAAAAGAATCAATGAAAGAATATTAACTCAGTTTACTTCAGATTCAAATTTAGATTTCTCATATACTAAAAAAGGATATGATTGGATGAGAACATATGTTTTATCAAAATTAGCAGATGTTCATTTTACAACATATTTATCAAATTATATAGAAAATAATAAATTAAATTTAAAAACAGTAGTTTTACATCCTGGATTTATAAATAATCATTTCTTTAGAGAAATCGAAGCTCATTCACTTTATTGGTTTGTTAGAGATACTTTACAAATTCCTTTTAGATGGTGTATTTTTAAAAATAATGTTATGGGTGCTCAAACTACTTTACATTGTGCTTATATGAATTTCGAAGAATTAACTAATGGAGGTTATTTTGTCGATTGTCATATTGAACCTTTAAAAAATATTGGGAAAATTGAATCTGCTAAAAAAATGATTCATTTTACTCAAATGCTTATTCAAAAAAATGATATTGTTAAAGGGAATGAAAATATCATGAAATTTTTTAATTAAAAATTTACCTTTTTGCCATTTTAGGTTTTTTTCATTTTTTTTATTTAAAATATGGGTTTTATTTTTGGGTTAATGTTATTTAATAAAGTGAACAAAAATTTATTTTTTTATTAATTTTATTTTTTTAATATAACAATAATAATTTTAAACATCAGGAGTAGCAAAAATTAAAAATCCAATTTGACCAACATATAAATAACACATAACTTTTTCTTTAAAAGTAATACAACCTCCAAAATTTCTTCCAATAATAACATGCCAACATAAATCTTTATCTTTATATTTTTCTTCTAAAAATTTTTTCATATAATTAGCAATTTCATTTTCATTTTTAAATTTTTCTTTAGGACTTTCAACACATTCTTTTGCTAATTTCTCTATTTCATTATACATATCTCTATCCATATCTTTTTGTCTTAAAACAGGTTTAAATGTATCAACTGTTTTATTTGTTTTTACTGTTGTCATATTTATTTAAGTTATTTTTATATATAATTATTCATTTTTATCATATAATTTTAAATTAAAATAAATTGTTTTCATTTAATTAATTAATTTAAATTATTTTTTGAATTTATTCTATAATACAATCATTGAAAAAATAGAATGAAAGAAATAAAAATTTATTCAAAGGTAATAATTAAAAGAATATATAAATCTTTAATTTTCAAAAATAGTATTAATATAACCATACTTTATTCAAATATTTGTGAAATAATCTATACAAATTATAAATATAATATAAATATAAAAAAAATTTCAAAAAAAAAATGAAAAAAATTAATTAAAAAAATAAAAGTGGAATGACGTAAAGAACCATAAAAATATTTAAAGATAAAAATATAATAAAAGAAAATGATAAATAAAATGTCAGAATATATAAGTCAAATAAGAAAAGATTCATTAAAAAGAGAAGAAAAAGGAATACAATTATATCCATTAATATTATATAAAACCCCTCAAATGAGAGAATATTACACAAAAATGCAAAAATTAAGAATAACTCAAAAAAATTTATTGTATTTAATAGGATTTTCAAAGGAATTAGCATATAATGAAAATTTATTATCTTCATTTGAATATTTAGGTCAATATGGTAAAATATTAAAATTAAAAGTAAATAAAAATAAAACTTATAATACAAATAATCCAAATGGACCAAGTTATTCATGTCATGTTACATATTCTAATAAATCTGAAAGTTCTCTTGCTATATTAAATTTAGATAATATTATTTTTGAAAATCATATTTTTAAAGCTTCTTATGGAACTACTAAATATTGTTCTAATTTTTTATATGGAACTAAATGTACTAATAAAGACTGCTTATATTTACATTCTTGTGCTAATGATAATGATATTATTAATAGAGATGATTTAAATTCTAATAAAAAAATTTTCGCCGATCAACATATTATGGCTATTGAATTAAGTGGAATTTTCACTGATAATAATGTTGAAAATTATTTAAAAAACAATATTTCTAAAAAAAAAACTATTTTTCCTAATGCTAGTTTAGTTTATAATAAAGATATTGTTAAAGAATATTATGAAAAAAACAAAGATAAATCAAACAAAGAAAAAAAAGGAAAAAAGATTTACACTATAATGAATTTAGATAAATTATATAAAATAAAAGAAAAATCAAGATTTGATTTTGCTTCCAATGCAAAAATAGAAAATAACGAAAATGATGTAAGTGAAGTTCCTTTACAAATAAGCAAATTTATTTCAGATAATATAAAAAGAAGTATTTTATTTAAAAAAGAAAAAGATGAAATTTCAGATTATTATTTTTCTATTAAAAAATCGAATGAAGCCGAAGATAATTGGAAATCTTTAGTTAATACTTTAGAAATGTTTTATTCATTTACTAATAATAATAATTATAATAGTTTAACGAAAATTGGAGAAAATGAAAATATCATTGTTGTATCCAAGTTTAATTCTTATTAAATTTTGTAAGAATAATTTTCAAAATTTTATTTAATTTTTATTAGTTCAAATTTAACATTAGATGTTTATTTTATAATTAAAAATTCAATATAAAATATAAACTTTATATAATTTTAATATAAAAAATAAATTATTATCTCAAAAACATATGTGTCATATTTTTATTTTCAAATTTTATTTTTTGAATTTTTATTAAAAAAATATTTTATCAATTATAAAAAAAAGTTTTCCCTATAAAAATAATATAAATGAAAAGCTATTAAAGTATTATACAAAACGAAAAAGGATTATTGAATGTTAGAAGAAAAATCTTTGATTTTCTTTTTTTTCATCAAATTTAAAATATGAATATAAATTTAAGATTGATTCTTTTATTTCTAACAATTTATTTTATTGATATTGAACTGAACCATTTAAATTTTTTAATTTTTGAGTTCATAAAATCTATTTATCATTTAATCTTGATAATCTTATTGATGATTGAAAAAGATCTATTAAACAACAAAAACATGGATTAATATATATTTATTCATTTAATTTATTTTTTTATTCAAATTAAAATCTTTAATCATTTATTTTCAAGAATTAAAAATTATTGTTTGATATATTTGGTGAAAAATATTTTTTATTTTTTTTATTAATTTTAATAAATATTTTTATGGGATGCAAAATACCAAAAAGTTCTATTATTCAAATTAAATGTTTATCAAAAGACAATTCAGCGAAAACATCATTAAATTCAAAAGAATATTATAATAAAAAAAAACTTTATTTTTACAATGGAAATATAATGAATGAAATATATTTCAATTCATATAATAATAAATTAACTCCTAATCTTTGGAAAAAAGTTGTTGATTTTTTACCTTATAAAGATTTAAAAGAAGTAGGAAAAATAAATTGGAAATTTAATAAAATAAGTAAATCTGATAATGTCTTAGTTAAATTTTTTAAAAAAAAAAATAGTCATGATATTATTTATGAATATAAATCTATTGATTCTTTTAGTCAATTAAGAAAAAATGATAATTCTGAATGTAATTATTCTGTATTTATTCAACAATAAAATTGAAAATAATTTATTATATAAATTAAGGTTAAACACAGTGATTAAATTTTTAAGAATTTGTAAAATTTTTTCTTTAAATTTTATTAAATTGTATAAATGTAATATTTTTATGGTGGAAATAATTTTTAAAAGATGAAATTGGATAAAATATTTGAAAATATTAATTTTAAAATATATGAATTATATATAATTTTCAATTTAAATAACAGATGAAAACTTTATATAAATTAATATATTTAATAAAAATAAGATTTAAAAAAAAAGAAAATAATTTATATGAAAATAATTATTATGTTTTACCTTTAATTTAAAACACTGTGATTTACAAAAAGAAAAATATATACTCATAATAAAAAAATTATTTTTTAATCTTTTTGAATTGTGACTTTAGCAAAAACAATATTATCTTCAAAATCAGTAGTTAAATATATAAAAATAAATTCAGTAGGTTCTTTTTCCATAATATATTCTAAATTTCCAATATTTTCAAAAGATTCATAATTATATAAATTAAAAGCTAATCCTAATTTTCCATTTTCACATTTTGAAATAATATATAATGTTTTACCATCATTTAATAAATTAAATTGAACTCCTTCTTTTTGAATAATATCTTTTTTTTCAAAATTATTATTTTCATATTTCCAAATTGTAATTTTATAATCTTTCTTTTTATTTTTATTAATACTTTCTGTTATAAAATAATTTCCTTTATCAGGAATAATAATATCATTGCAATTATCAATAACACTAATTTCTTTGGGTTGAATATTTTGATTATCATTAAATTCAAAAATAAAACAAATTTTCATTTTAGTATAGTTTCCAATAATAGCAAAATGTTTAGAATTATTAGTAGAAATAATTTTATGAATATAATTTAAAGAAAACTTTAAATTAATTTCATATAAAATTTGTTTAGAATAAGTATCAAAAATAATAGTATTTTGATTAATACTTTGACATATAATTTTACTTCTATCATTAGTAATGCAAATACAAGTATTTTTATTTTTTTTATCATCATTAGTAAAATAAGAATAATATTTACCTGGATTATCTAAATCCCATAATCTACAAATTTCTTTTCCTTCTGTTGTTCCTCCTAATAAAAAATTACCTGAATCATTAAATTTAACTTCATAAGCTGAAAAATCTGTGAAAATATATAATGGAATTCCTGTTATTGATTCATATAAAAATATTGAATTTTCAGTTAATTTTACTGTTAAATAATTTCTTTCTGAAGTACTTGGTGTTAAAACCAAACAATTTTCATAATATAATACTTTAGAATTGTTATTAAATACTTTTATTATTTTTCCTGAGGAACTTTGATATAATATTGCAAAGTTTTCATTTATTATTCCTAAAATATTTTCTGAATTTTTTGTGAAAAACATTTTTTTAAATTTAATTGGATTTTTAAAAGTATATATATTACATTTATCAATTCCAAAACCATATAAATCTAATTTTTTTAAAGAAATTGAAATATCATCAATAATTAATAATAACATATTAGAAAAATCAATTCTAATATGATTATATTTTTGAAAAGTAAATTTGTTGACTAAACCTTTTTTTTCTTCATATAAATAAACATCAATCATATTAGTACTAAAATATTTTTTACAATCATTACTAATATTTACAATAAGAATATTTGAATTAATAAATTTACAAACTTCAAAAGTATTTTTATCCGATGTATTTATTTTAAAAACTCCAGCATTTGTAGCATAATATAAAAACTTATTATCTGAAGTTAACATACAAACTTGTAAATCATTTATTTTTTCAATTCTTTTTAAATTATATTCAAAAAATATATTGTTAGAATCATTAATATTAATTATTTTTAAATCATTACTTCCTGAAATTGAAATTAAATATTCATTTCTTAAATATTTTTTTGGAGAAAGATCATCAATAAAAATTTGTATTTTTGAATTTTGAATATCCCAAACAAATAATCCTTTATCAGAACATAAAGCAAAAAATCTTCCTTGAGAAGAAAAAGAAAAAGAAATAATACTATTAAATATTATATTAGGATTTTCTAAATGATTAAGAACATAATCCTTTTTAATAGATAAATATTTAAGATTACAATTTTCTGAAATTAATATTAAATGTTCATTATCAGGATTAAATTTAAAATTTATCATTTTTTCCTTTGTTGAAAAAGAATTTTCTAAGTTCCCATTTTCAGAATTCCATATATATAAACTATTATTTGAACATATTGATCCTATATATTTACCATTCGGTGTTATTCTTGGACTAAACCATTCTACATTTTTAGGAAATTTATCATGTGAACGTAATATTATTGGAAAATATAAGCATTGTTTATATGAAAAACCTTTATTTATATTTGTAAATATTATTTTTTCATCTTTATTCATTTATTTTAATATTCAATTAAAAAAATTTTAAAAAAATTCAAAATTTACTATTTTTAAGAAAAACGCTAAAAATAATAAAAAAAAAACTTAATTTTTATTATTTTAACAACAATTTCCTTTTTTTTTAACTTGACCCGTTTTATCAATTTGAATGTTATCTCCTCCTTTAGTATTTCCACCTTCAGTTCCTTTTAGAATTTCTTTAGTAAGAAAAGTGAAAGTTTCACTTACATTAATATTACTCTTAGCAGAAGTTTCAAAAAATTCCATTCCAAAATCTTGAGCTAATTTTTTTCCATCTTCAAAAGAAACAACTCTGTCACTTTTATCACATTTATTACCAACTAAAACTTTACAAACATTATTTTGTGCATTTTGTTCAATTTGTTTAATCCAATTTCTTATATTTTTAAACGAATTTATATCAGTTACATCATATGTTAATATTATTCCATGAGCTCCTTTATAATATGTTTTTGTTATTGTTCTAAATCTTTCTTGTCCTGCTGTATCCCATATTTGTAGTTTTATTAATTTATTTTCTAAATTTATTATTTTTATTTTAAAATCTATTCCTATTGTTGTTAAGTGATTCGCTGTAAAGGAATCATCTGTAAATCTTAATAGTAAACATGTTTTTCCTACTCCTGATTCACCTATTATCAGTAATTTAAAGAGATGATCATATTTATGAGAAGACATTTTATATAATAGATATATTTTTATAAATATATATATTAAAATTTATTCAATAAAAAATTATATTTTTTCATTAAAATATGATTTTTTTATTATAAATTGTTTATTTTAATCAAATTGTTTTAAATAAACAAATATAAAAAATAAAAATAAATAAACCTCTTCTTGAGGAAATTGTTGTTATATGTAATCTTTTAAATACAAATTTAGAAATCCTATATAGCATTTAAGAGATATATTTCAAAAAAATGCTTTATTTTAAAGAAAAAAAATGAATGAAGTAATTATTTTTACTTAAATAAATATAAAAGAAACGAATATTAATGAAATATGAAAATAAAAAATATTAAATTATTAGAAGAAAGCAAATAAGATTTTTATTATATTTTTTAATTTTTTGTAATATTTATAAAGATATATTATATTATTGTTTATAATTAGTTATTATATTTTTTATAATAATTTATATAAATATTCCTAATATATGTTTAAATATTATTAAAAAGAAATTTTATTTAATATTATCAATATATACATCAATATCATTAATATATTTTAACAATTCTAATTTTTAATAATAAAATTATATTAAAAATTTAATAATAAAAATAGTATTTCAATTTCCATTTTTTTTTTCTTTATCCTTATTAAGTAAATCTTTATAGTGATTTACAAAATTACAAGATTTACTTAAGAAATTATTATTAAAGTCATTTCCATTATAAATCTCTTCCACAATAATTTTAAAATCTTTTTCTTTTTCTATTGTTTGTCCATTTGGAATATTTGAAAATTTATCTTCATTTTTAATATAATTGACATAATTGTCATAATTCTCATTATCATTAATCTCATCTTCGAATTTTAATTTTAAAATAAAATTATTTGGATTTTTAACAAATTTACTTAAATCTCTTAAAAATTCATTTTCGTTTTTTTCATTAAAAGAAAAATTTAAATTTTGAAGTCTATCATTTAAATAAAAAAAATTAAATAAAATTTGATAATTTAAATCACTTGATTTTTGTTTTTGAATAGTAATATCTAAAATATTTTCAGCATAATTAATTATTAACCAATTTAATGTTTGATATAATTTTAAAGATTCAAATAAAGATTTCATTTTGCAAATGCTTAAAGCTTTTGAAATAAAAGAATTCATTTTCAATAAATCATTTTTAGCAATTTCAATTTTTTGTTTTAATTTATGTAAATAACATTGATTAATAGATTTAATTTCTTCAATTTTACAATTTTTATTATGCTGTTCTTTACAAGTTGAACATAAATTTAATTTACAAGAAGAACAATAATAAGAATATTTTAATATATGTATTAAACAAAATGAATCATATTTATCTTTATCAATTAAATAATTTTTTTCATTATGATTTAAATGTTCTGATTTATAATTTTCACATATTATTTGACTATCATAAATACAATAATATTCATTTAAATTATCTCCTGGGTGAAATTCATAACATTTACATTTTGAATTTTCTAATTTTAAAGAATTATTTTCTTTATCTTCAAGAAAGTCATTTAAATAAAATGTAAATTTATCTTTTTTAGGACATAAAGTATGAACAATAATGTTTTTTATTTTTCCTTTTTCATCTTTTGTAAAATATAATTCATTAAATGTTATTTCTAAACATGTATTTTCTAATTTGATTGAACTTAATTCTGAAAGTTGTTCAATTCCATTATTAGAATTTGTTTTTGTTTTATTACATCTTATTGCATCTTTTAATTTGTTTGAAATAGGAGTCCAAACAAATTCTTTTGGAGTTTCTTCCATTAAAAAATATTATTAAATAATTTATTCGTTTATATTTAATTTATTAAAGATTTGGATTTTTTAAGTATTTATTTTTTTAATTTAATTTTGTATTATTTATACATTAGAATTTTTATTAAGTCTGTGAAATAAAACTTTTTAAATTAATTGTTTTTATATATATATATATTAGTTATTAAATATTAAAGTACATTTTTTATGAATAATATAATTTTTTTTTATTTATTTATTGGTTTATAAAAAAGAAAATGTATTAATTAAATATATTAATATTCTCCAATCAATTTTATTTAATAAACAAAAAAATATTTTTTTTATTTTTTTTTCTCTATAAATTCATTAAAAATTACTATCATCTTTTTTCTTATAATATTCTCCAATTGGTTTATTGAAATTATATTTTTCTCTAACTTTATTTTTTTTTGAGGAACTTTTTTATCTTTATTACTTATAGTAAACAATTGACCTAAACTTTTAATAGAATTATCAAATAATAAATAAAATCACAAATATTTAACAAAAATTTATTTGTTTTTTGTAAATTTTAAATATTTCCTTTTTCTAAAAATTGCTCACACGAATTTTTTTGGTAATTGTTTCTAATGATTTTTTATCTATAAAAACTGGTTAATGATAATATAAAGTTATTTGAGAAGTGGAAAGATTATTCTTTGAGTTATCAACTGGAAATAATAAAGTATTGCCTTTATCGAAATTAAAAGATGAAAGTATATTATTGAATATATTATTCTTTTTTTTTTCAAAATTTCAATTATTTAATTTATTGTATAACTTATTGTCTTATTTTCAATAAAAAATATTATTATTTTGATAAATTAAAAAAATCAAAATCTTTTAAAAGTCAAAAGAAAGTTTTATATTTATATTTTTTAATTGATTGGAGATATTATCATTAATCTATTTTCAATTTTTTATAAAAAATATTTTTAGTGTTTCTAAAAGATTAATTATTTATCTGATTATTATTTCTAATATTCTTATATAATCATAACTAATATTATTATTTGAGCTTTTTCAAAATAATTAATTACTTTTTCTTTATAGTTGTCCTTATTTATATTATAATTTTTTAATAAATTAATTATTTTTTAAGAATCACCTTATAAATGATACAAGAATTTTTTCTATAATTATGATTTTCTTTGAGAATTGTTTTATTTGTTAAAGATTAAAAAAAATATTATTAATAGAATTGCTCATTTTTAATATAGAAATTGAATTTATTAAATTTTTTATAAGTATTATTTAAAATTAAATAAATAAAAATGAATAATTTTTATCAATTAAAATTATATACTTTTTAATTAATTTTTTATTACATAAATATCATTTATTAAATCAAATATACTTACAGATATAAACAATAATAATAATTTTCTTAAATTAAATCTTTTCAAAAACAAAAAGAAAAAATAAAAAAAACCAATCATTACCATTTTCAAAAAAAAAAAAAAAGAAATGAAAAGAAGAAAAAAGTTAAAAATATCCATAAAACCTTTCCTTATTCCCAAAAAAAAAGATATATATATATAAAAAACTAAAAAAAAAAAAAAAATAAAACAACCCAAAAAATTTTTTAATTTTTAACCAATTAAACCATTATTTTAAATAAAGGAATGAAAAAAGGGATTTAGTTTTCATTTAAAACCTTAACAAATTGTTTAATCATATCAACATGACTCATATAGCTTTGTCCAGTGACTAAGACTCCATCAGTGACAGCTTCATTTTTGGAATCATAAGTTGCTCCAGCAGCTTCGATTTCAGCTTTAACAGAGAAGAATCCAGTGACAGTTCTTCCTTTAATTCCATTTGGAACCATAGCTAAAAGTAATAGAGCATGACAGACAGCACAAAGAGGTTTATTATTCTTTAAAAAATATTCTGTAATTTCCATTACTTTCTTATCATATCTTAAATATTCTGGTGCTCTACCTCCTGGAAGATATAATCCATCGTAATCTTCTGCTTTCACTTCTTCGAAATTCTTGTTCAATGTAAAACAATGACCTGGAGTCTCTACAAAAAATTGATACTCATCTTTAAAGTCGTGAACTGCTGTTTGGATTTTATCACCTGATTTCTTATTTGGACATACGACATCCACTTCAAATCCACATATCTGAAATGCTTGATATGGAACCATTACTTCATAGTCTTCTGCAAAATCACCTGTTATTATTAGGATTTTTTTAACCATTTTTTTTTCTTTTTTTATGTTTTTTTATTTTTTTTTAGGTTTTTTTATATTTTTTTTTTTGTTTTAAATTGTTGGGTTTTTTTTAATTTTTTTTTTAAAGGGATTTTTTTATTTTTTTAAACAAACGAAAAATTTTTAGTTTTGGAAGAGAAAGATATAAATTTTTACTTTAATATATATATATATATTATATTTTTTTAAATCAATTAAAAATAAATTAATTTACACATAACTGTTATAAATAAAATTAAAATACTGAAAAAAGATTAATAAAAAAAATATCAAAGGTTAAAATTATAATAAATAAAAAAAATGAGTGTTCAAAAAGGGAAAAAAAGAAACACGATGAAAATGCTTCCAGAAGAAAAAATGATTAAAAAACTTTATGAAGAAATAAACAATACTTTATTAGAACCTCATATTTTATCTCAATTAATGAATGATTCAAAAACAACAGAAATAATAAAAATAATATTATCAAAGAAGAAAAAAACAGATCAAGAAGTATTTATAGTAAGAACATTTTTAAAGCAATTATCAAATTTTATGTCAATAATAAATAAATCAGGAGATGAAGAAAAAGCAGAAAAAATATTAACAAAAATAAGTACAGATTTATCATTAGAAGTATATCAAAAAAATTCTTTTTTAATGAAAGTAGGAGAAGTAGGAAAAAATTTTTTTGTGACTTTATCAGGAAAAATAACAGTTTTAGTTCCAAAATTAATAACAGTTTCACTGAGTGAAAATCAATATAAAAATCATTTAATTTTTTTATATAGTAATAATGAAAAATTTTTATTAGAAAAAACATATTTTCAAAATAAAAATATATTTAAATTTGAAATAACAGAAGTTGAAAAAATAGAAGAAAAATATATAATAGAACTTCCATTAAAAATAACTTTAGAAGAATATATATCGAAATTAAATTGTGAAAATATACCAAAAATATATTCTGATACAGAAATAAAACAAATTAAGATATTTAGTTATTTTAATGTAGTTGATTTAATTCAAGGAAGTTCATTTGGTGAATTAGCTTTAATTAATGAAGTTAATCAAAGAACTGCAACTATATTTGTTAAAGAAGATTCTGTCTTTGGATGTTTAACTGCTTCACAATATAAAAATACTATGAAAAAAATTCAAGAAAGAATAAAAGTTGAAAATATTGAATTTATTTTTTCTTTAAAAATCTTTAATCAAATTGGAATAAAATTATTTAATCAAAATTATTGGAATTATTTTATTTATGAAAAAATAAATAAAGGTGAATATATATTTAATTATAATGATATAAGGAATAAAATATGGTTTATTTATGAAGGAGAAGTTAAATTAGTAACTCCATTTTTACATATTAATAAATTAAATAAATTTATTCATAAATTAACTAATAGTAATTTAAGTGCAAAACCATTACCAGTAATTCATAATGAAAATGTTGTTTTAGCTCAGTCTAAAAGAGGTGATATCTTAGGTTTAGAAAATATTTTATTTGAAGGTAAATATATTTGTAATGCTATTTGCAATTCTAAACATTGTTCTTTTTTTTCTATTGATATTAATATTTTAAATGATATTAAAGAAAGATTTGAAAGAGTTAAAGATGCTTTAGATAAATTTGAAAAAAGAAAAATCAATTTAATGATTAATAGATTAATTACTATTAAAAAAGCACATGATCTAACTATTCATGGAGAAATTAAAAAAAATAATTTAATGACTCCTACAAATGAAATTTCAATTAATAAAATTTTTGATGATAGCGGACAAGAAATTATATTTAAACAATCAGAATTAAAAAAAAATCAAGAAATTTTAAATTTAGAAAATAAAGAGTTTAAAAGTTTATCTTCAAATAGATTAAGTCAAATATTTTTTGATCCTAAAAAACATTATCATAGAATGAGTGTAAAAAAAAGTTCTATGAAATTATCAAGTGTAACAAATTTACCTTCAAATTTATCATTAAAATTTGATCATGAAACAGGAAATATTATTGATAAAAAAGAGAGAAAAAAAACTTTAGATTTTTCTCTAAGTGAAATTTCATATACAAATTCAGATGATTTTTCTTCTAATTCTTTTTCAAGTGAAGAAGATGAAAATGAAAATAATAATAATACCATTACTTATAATAATAATAATAATTATAATAAAAATTATTCTAAAACAATAAATACTAATACTAATACTAATAAATTAACTTTACCTTTTATTGGAAATAATAACACAATGAATAAAATATATAAAGGTAATATAAATAATTTTAAAAGTTATTCAACAAAAAATTCATCAAATAGAAAAATAACATTTAATAATTTATCAGAAATAAAAAAAACTATAGTATTAAAAATTCCTGAAAAACCAAAAACAAATTTAATTAAATTTAGTCCGGTTGAACAAGATCAATCTTTTTTAAAAGATAAAAGAAAAGAAAGAAAAAAAGAAGAAGAAATAAAAAATGCAATGTCATTAACAGAACCAAATGATATTGAAACAAAAGAATATTTTAATAAAATTATAAAAAAAAGAGATAAAGTTACTGATTGTTTAAGTAAAACTTTACAAACTAATTTTTTAAGTGAAAAAGGGAAAATTTATCATTTAAGATTATTTGATAATGAATTAGAAAAATTTATGATTGGAAAAAAAAAATTTAATTATTTTAATCAAAGTAATTATTCTCATGGTTTTAAAGCTAAAAATATTCCTCCTCAATTTCTTCCTCATGGAAAAAAAATTAAAATTAAAATATCGAAAAAAAATCAAAAATAAAAAAATTTACTTTTTTATTTTTTAAAAAATTTATTGATTTTTATTTTAATAATTAAAATGTATTTTTATTTTTTTCATTTTTAAATTTCATCATTTTTTAAAATATTTTTTGTATTAAAGATATTTTTTACAAATAAAATGTTAGATGAAAATAATCTTTTAACAAATAAAGGAAAAATAAAAAATTTAAATAGTGTAAAACAAGAAATAATGATTCTTGCCATTGAAATAGGAAATAAAGAAAAAAATTCTTAAAATTTATAGTGATTGAAAACAAAAACAATTAGTTTAAGATTTTTGTTTTCACTTCAAGAATAGACTGAAAAAATTAAAAATACTTTGAAATAAAAAAATTTTTATCAAACCAAATATTAAAATAATATTGATGAGCAAAATTATTTACCTGAATCAAATAATCAAATTAATAATAAAAATAATAATAATAATATTAAAGATAACACGATAGAAAAATTATCTAAATTACTAAATAATAATAATATTAATAATAATAATAACAATAATATTAATAATATAAATAATAATAATGAGCATTTATTTCAAAAAAGAAAATATAAATAATTCAAATAAAAAATTAAAAAACGAAATTTAACGAAGGTAAATAAAAAAAACAAAAAAAATTATTTATCTCAAACAGTATTAAGTAAAACAAAGAAAAAAACATCAAAATCAAATATATCAATAGTGGAAAAAATAACAAATAATTCAATCAGTAAATAATAATATAGAAAATGAATAAGAAATAAATATATCACAATCAAATTATAATCCTTCTAAATATAACAAGAAATGAACATAGAAAAGTCGCCTTTAACAACAATAAATAAAGAAAAATATATGTTAAATTATTGTGAAAAATTGTCCTTTTGAAAATTTATATTATAATTATCAAAAAACAATATTTCTCATTCATTAATAAAATATATATCTTTTCTTTAGAATTTATAGTAAAAATATAATCTCCTTTATTTAATGTAAAAAATTATTTTTAAAAAATTTTCCTAAACATTATTATTAAATTATTTATAATTCATAATAATAGAAACACTATTTTCTTTAAAAATATCATGATATTTTTAATATATATTTTATATTGTTCTTAAAATTCTAAATAATAATTTAGAAATAATGAAGCAGTTTTTTTAATGTTAAAATAAAGTAATTTCTTCAAAAAAGATTTAATCCAATCACTTCAATCAATCCTAAAATATTTAATTAATAATATTTTGATGATTTTTTATTTAAATATATATCTATTTAATAATTATCATTTAACTCAAAAAAAATTTCATTTTTCCTTCATTTAAATTATTTTGTGTTGAATAAAGAAAAAAAATGCTATCTAAAATTTACTTTTGAAATATTAATGATAAATCAAATATTTAATTTTTATTCAATAAATTAATCACAAATACTTTTTAAATAATTATATTCAAATTCATGCTATGATTTAATGCTTTTAATATAATATAAAATATTTTATATAGAAGGTTTAATAATTCACCTATTTTAGAATTTTATTCATATAATATAAATAGAATGTTTTTATTATTCACCTATTTTATGATTTTCTTTGTAATTTTCTTTTTAATTTAATAAAATAGCTCACTCCATACAAATTATTAATAATTTACACAGATATATTTACACCCAAATATTATTAAATAATTTACACACTAAAATAAAATATCTTTTTTACTTTAGGCTATTGTTAAATATTAAATACACACTAAATTATTTTAATTTTTATATACAGGATAAAAGAATAATATAAAATATACTTTCTAATATATAATAATTTAAAATAAACATCCTTTCAATTAAATATAAATAATACATCCTAATATTAAAATATAAATACACGCTTAAAATAAAAAATAATAAATACACACTAAATATATTAAAAAAAATTTACAATCAAAATTATATTAATAATATTCTCTTACTCTCTATAATTAATTAATAATATTCTCTTACCCACTATAATTAATTAATAATATTATCTTACATTCTATAATTAATTAATAATATTATCTTACCCACTATAATTAATTAATAATATTATCTTACATCCTATAATTAATTAATAATATTATCTTACTTTCTATAATTAATTAATAATATTATCTTACAGTCTATTATTAATTAATAATATTATCTTACTGTCTATAATTATTTAATAATATTATCTTACTATCTATAATTAATTAATAATATTATCTTACT
>JAEEGK010006347.1_pt1 | contig 28478 bp, 30 predicted proteins | sample 8958771 | NCBI WGS metagenome assembly JAEEGK01 (sample SAMN16246547, study PRJNA631951) | gut metagenome | biome: gut microbiome; feature: rumen; material: SC-attached | host: Bos | place: Iran: Karaj | collected 2018-10 | reverse complement strand
CACCGCAGAAAGGAATGCAGCCGATCGCGAATGCGATCGGCTGTTTTTGGATGCCGGCGGCAGCCAAGCTTGCTTGGGTGCCGTTGGAAGCCGAAAACAGCCGGTTGGACCAAGAGGTCCAACCGGCTGCATTCCATGCTCTGCAGGGCCCCGCGGCGAGCGGTCAGGGATGCCGGCGAAGCCGGAATCCCGGGTCAGGCAATAAGTTCAGACTTATACACATTCACCGTATACCTATTTCAACTCTTCGTCACAAACTACTCCACAGAGTTGCCAGGCCAGGCGTACCCACGCATCGGCAGGACGGCAATCGACCGGCCGCCTACAGCTTCATCATATACACATTCGTATCCCGCTGCACGAAGCCGAGTGCCTGATACATCGCGTTGGCCTCCGTACGGGTGGGATTCGAGGTGAGGCGAAGGTCGATGGGAGCGAGTTTATTTTTGGCAAAGTCGATGATGCGCGTCAGGAGGGTGCGGCCGATCCCCTGGCCCCTATAGGCCGGCAAGACCACGACATCCTCGACACTCGCCTTTCGCCCTGTCGGCGACTCAAATACACACAGCGTGGCGCATCCGACAATATGCTTTTCATCGTTCTCAGCGATGAAAATCCGCGTTCCCGGCGCCGCCACCGAACGCTGCTGCTGCAGCGGAGTGACCGTCAGCTCGGCATTCAACTCTTTCATAAGTCCCAACAGATCTGCAATCTGGGATTCGGTCAAGGTGCAAAGTTCAAGGTATCTCATAGTATTAGGAATAATGGTTTTCGTTCATAGTCTTGTTGTTATCCGCATCCCCTGCTACACCGGCACTTTCATCACCACCTTTTTCACCGGAGCGGGCATGCCGCCAGGGGCGAGGCCGGGCTCGTGGGCATCGTCCGGGAAGACAACGAGGAAGTAGCCCTCGCCGATGACAAGGTCGGCGCCGGGACAGTCGGCATAACGCGCAGCGTCCTTGGCCTCATCGTACGGAATCGTCTCCACCACCTGCGGAAGCGGCTTGCAGCGGATGAGTTCCGTGCCGACGAGCGCGAGCTGGATGTCGGCATACTTCCGATGGGCTTCGTAGCCCTTCGGGTTCACGAGACTCGTGGTGCCCTCGCTCACGACAGCCTTCACGCCAAGGTCCAGCGGGTGCGTCCCCACCTCCACCTCGGGAGTGACGTTTTCAATGTACTCCAGCGCCAGATCCAGCGCCGGCGTCAGGCCCTTGTACAGGCCGATGTTCTTGATGTGGTCGTAAATCATAATACTTTCAAATATGTCCGGCTCAATAAAGCCATTCTGTTCCCCAAAACGTGGCCGACCCCACATTGACGACCCCGGGTCTTCCACGTTTCACGTCCCAGAAAGCCGATAGCGTGCCAGACCTATTTCTCCCCCTGTCATTTCGACCGAGTGTCGCCCATTGTCATTTCGACCGAGCGTCAGCGAGCGGAGAAATCTATATCTTCCTCACAAACGCCTCCATGGCCACCCGGCTCTCATGCATGGCGGAAGGTGCGCTGCCCTCAGAGGGATAACCCACATTAATCATGGCAACCAGTTCGTAGCCGTCGGAGCCGGGAAGGATGCTCTTCAGCAGCACGGGGTCGAAGGAACCTACCCAAAGAGTCGCCAGACCTTCATTCTCCGCCGCCAGCATCAGATAGGTGGCGACGATGGAGGCATCGACCTCGGCGCCGTTCTTGCCGTCGTAGCGACGTACCCACGCATCGGTGGGACGGCAACCTACGACCAGGATCAACGGAGCCCCATAATTGGACCGCGTGACGCCTTTGATCGCCTCCAATGTCTCCGGGCAAGACACAGCCCAAACATGGACGGGCTGCTTGTTCACGGCTGTGGGCGCGATTCTTCCGGCTTCCAGGATGCGGTCCACCTTCTCCTGCTCGACAGGATTCGCCAAGAACGAGCGGCAGGAGTATCTTCTTTGTAAGACGGTATTGAATTCCATAAGACAGTGTTTCGACAATCATCTGATGAACGGCCATACAATCGTGCCGATGATGGCGTAACCAATCCGGATGAGCCAATGCTGAGGCCAGTTCAGGTCCGCGTGGGCCGTCTGCCTGCGGGCGATGCCCATCGCATGCATGGCATTGTGCGCCGCCCATTCGTGCTTCAGCGACTTGATCGACCGATTCCATACCTGGCTCTCCGGATGCCGGTCGCGCATCGCCAGCAGTTCCCGCTCGAAATCGGCCTTACTAACTTGGAAGGAAGATTCCAGGTGGATGTTGGTCGGCGAGACGGTGTAATCGCGAGGCTCGGTCATTTCCGCTTATCATAGATCATATGATAGACAAGCGGCGCCAGGACATATGCGAACACCTCGAAGATCCCAATGATGAATATGCCCATGAGCACCCACTTGCCAATCTCCTCCGCCAGCGTCGCTTCCACGACCTTACCGAAGAGGAGACCAAGCGTGGCGATGACAGCGGCGACGATGATCGCCGTCCAGATGGCGAAGCGTTTGCAGAATACCCGTTTATCCATGACTTAGAGCCACTAATCCGTCACTCGTAAGATATCATCCTCTTCCAGCGGAACATACGGCCCATCCTTGACTTCCAGCAGCACCGTACCACTTTCCAGGCTCTTCAGGTTGTGCCACTGCCCGATGGGGATGTTGATGACCGTACCGCCGGGGACCATGTCAATGGTATCGGTGAGCCGGCCTTCGGCGTCGTAAAAGTACTCCTCGAAATGCCCGCGCAGGCACACCACCGTCTCGGAAGAGGCCCGATGCCGATGGATGGGCAATATCGTCCCCGGCTCGATGGCGTTCAGCATCCGTTGCGATTGGTCCTCCGGGGAATTCCGGAGATCCATATTCATCCTCAGCCGCGGAGACGCCTTCGCCTGGGCGGTCAAGCCATCCAGGATGCTCTGGTCAATGATCATACACTTTGTGTTCTAACTGAGAGACTTCCTTAATGCTACTTCGCATTATCCAGCACCTCGTACACCGAATTATTACTCTTGTACTCCGGTACGATCTGCTTCATCTTGCGGACGGTCTCCATGTTGTCGAACTGCTTGGCGATGTCCACCAATTCGTCGATTTCCCGGGAGACTTCATCGTAATCATATTCACGGACCTGAGCGATTCTGATCTTCTCATGGAAGGTCGGCTTCGTGCCTTCCAGTTCGTTCAGGACCTCTTCATAGAGTTTTTCTCCTTCGCGAAGGCCCGTATACTTTATCTCGACGTTCTTCGCATTCGACAGGGCGATCATGCGCTTCGCGAGGTCCGCAATCTTCACGGGCTGGCCCATGTCAAAGACGAAGATCTCGCCGCCATTGCCCTTCGTACCGGCCTCCAGAACAAGTTTGCAAGCCTCCGGAATCAGCATGAAATATCGCACAATCCGCTCGTCCGTCACCGTGACAGGTCCGCCCCGCTTGATCTGCTCCCGGAACAGCGGAATCACAGAGCCATTGGACCCCAGCACGTTTCCGAACCGCGTCGTCACAAACTGGGTGTAGTCTCCCCCGCTCTTCGACAGCATCGCCTCCTTCTCCAGCTTCTCGTTCAGGCTCTGCACATAGATCTCACAGATGCGCTTGGAGCAGCCCATCACATTGGTCGGATTCACCGCCTTGTCGGTCGAGACCATCACGAACTTCTTCGCGCCATATTTCACGCTCAGGTCGGCGATGATCTTCGTACCATAAATGTTATTCAAGACCGCTTCGCTCGGGTTGTCCTCCATCATGGGAACATGCTTGTAGGCGGCGGCATGGAACACGTATTCGGGCCGGAATGACTCAAAGATGTACTCCATCCTCGTCCGACGGCTGATGCTCGTCACCACCGTTTCCGCGGGGACATCCGGGAAGTCCCGCTTCATCATCAGACGGATGTCGTGCTGCGGCGTTTCGTCCTGGTCGATCAGCATCAGCTTCGCCGGCTTGAAGGCGGCGACCTGGCGGACGATTTCCGAGCCGATGGAACCGGCGGAACCGGTGATCAGCACACGTCTGCCCTGGAGCAGTTCCTCCACCGATTTCAAATCGACTCGAATCTCCTGCCTCGGCAGCAAATCTTCCACGCTCACCTCGTGAATCTGCATGCTCTCTAGCTCCTCGTCACTCAGCACGCCGTTCTTGACACTCGCCTCCTTCGCCGCCTGCGACATGAAGATCTTGCAGCCGGCGCCGATCAGCACATCCTGGACCGCCTGGTTCTCGCGGAACTCATCGACCCGGAGGGGGCTCACAAGCACCGCTTGAATCCGCTGCTTCTGAATAATGGCCGCCAGGTCCTCATCCAAAGTATACACAGGCACACCCAGCATCTGCATCCCCTTGATGCGCTTCTCATGCGTGATGAAACCCCGCAAATCGAAGCGGGCAGGTCTCTCGGACCGGATATACTTCGCCACTCCAGCCCCGCCGGTCAATGCGCCATAGATCAGCACCCGTATCGCCTGCGAGCCTGAAGACAAGACGTCATAAAGCGTTTTGATGACCATCCGCATGACCAGCATCAGCAAAGCCGATAGAACTATCGCGGCAAAGATCTGCAGCGGATGCAGCGCCCGCCAAGAATCGATCCCCAGATACTTGAAGAGGTAATAGGAGCCCACGGCTAAAGCAAAGGTCAATGCATTGGCGTAACAGACCTTCAGCAGGTCCACGAAGCCGGAATAGCGGACGACTCCCGAATAGGTCTTGAACACCCTCGCGCTGATCAAACTCAGCACCGAGAACAGAATGGCTGTATGAAGCAGTTCATACCGATGCTCATACGTCACGCCCGTCCTATGGAATGCCCAATATGCAAAGGCGCTGGCAAGGAATACGATGACCGTATCCGCAAGAACGACGCACCAATAAGGAAAGACGTTCCTGCTGAAGTAATACCTGAGTAATCTCTCTATCCAGTTAATTCTCTCTTTATCTGCCATAAGCTACTTCCTCCATACCATCTTGTTCACCACTCCCACATAACTCTGGATGATGCGGACCACCTTCGTGGAAACATTTTCGTCAACGTAGTCCGGTACGGGGATTCCCGGAAAACCGTCACGAATGAGAGAGACCGCAACATCCACGCTCTGGAGCAGGCCCTTGGTATCGATGCCGCTGAGGACGAAGCATCCTTTATCAAGGGCCTCGGGGCGTTCCGTGCTAGTGCGGATGCAAACTGCCGGGAAGGGATGGCCGATGCTCGTGAAGAAGGACGACTCCTCAGGCAGGGTGCCACTATCGGAGACCACCGCAAAGGCATTCATCTGCAGGCAGTTGTAATCGTGGAAGCCCAGCGGCTCGTGCTGAATCACGCGCGGATCCAGCTTAAAGCCAGAGGCCTCGAGGCGCTTCCGAGAACGCGGGTGGCAGCTGTACAGAATCGGCATATCATACTTCGCCGCCATCTCGTTGATGGCATTGAACAACGACAGAAAGTTCTTTTCCGTGTCGATGTTCTCCTCGCGGTGGGCGCTTAGGAGGATGTACTTGCCCTTCTCCAGGCCCAAACGAGTGTGAATATCGGACGCCTCGATCTCAGCGAGGTTATTATGCAGCACCTCCGCCATCGGCGAGCCGGTCACGTACGTGCGCTCCTTCGGGAGGCCTGTGTCGGCCAGATAACGGCGCGCGTGCTCGCTGTAGGCCATATTAACATCGGAGATGATGTCGACAATGCGGCGGTTCGTCTCCTCCGGCAGGCACTCGTCCTTGCAGCGATTGCCGGCCTCCATATGGAAGATCGGAATGTGAAGGCGCTTGGCACCGATTACGCTCAAACAGGAGTTCGTGTCACCCAGCACCAGCACCGCATCGGGCTTGATCTGCACCATCAGCTGGTAGCTCTTTGCGATGATATTGCCCATGGTCTCGCCCAGATCCGTGCCCACGGCGTCCATGTACACATCCGGGTCCGCCAGCTTCAGGTCCTTGAAGAAAACGCCATTAAGGTTGTAATCATAGTTCTGCCCCGTATGCGCCAGGATCGTGTCGAAGTATTCCCGGCACTTGTTGATGACCGCCGCCAACCGGATAATCTCCGGGCGAGTGCCGACGATGATCAGAAGCTTCAGCTTCCCGTTACTCTTAAAACTTGCCATATTCGTTGTATTTGTCATTTCGAGCGAAGACGAAGGCGGAGTCGAGAAATCTATTTCTCAACTGGCTCAAAGTACGTATCAGGTTTGTTAGGATTGAAAACCTCGTTGCAGTACATCACCGTCACGAGGTTCTCGGTATCAGAGAGGTTGATGATGTTGTGGGTGTAGCCAGGAAGCATGTGGACCGCCTGGATGTTGTCGCCGGAGACCTCGAACTCGATGACTTCGTCGGTGCCGAGTTTCCGTTCCTGGATGAGCCCATGACCGGAAACCACGATGAAAAACTCCCATTTGGTGTTATGCCAATGCTGCCCCTTCGTGATGCCCGGCTTGGAGATGTTAATCGAGACCTGCCCAGCGTTCAGCGTATGCACGAGCTCGGTGAAAGAGCCGCGGTCATCGACATTCATCTTAAGCGGAAACGCCATCTTCTCCTTGGGCAAATAGCTCAGGTAGGTCGAGTACAACTTCTTCGCGAAACTCCCATCCGGAATCTCCGGAATCATCAGCGTCTTCGGCTGCGCTGCGAACTTGTCGAGCAGGCCCACGATCTCGCCCAGCGTCGCCCGATGCGTTGTGGGCACATAGCAATAGGGGCCATTCTTCATCGGAAATACGCCCAGACCGTCGAAGTCGCAGCGATGCTCCTCCCCGCGCAGGCAGGCGATCATCTCATCCACCAGATCGTCGATGTACAGCAGCTCCAGCTCAACGCTAGGGTCATTCACCGTGTACGGCAGGTCGTTCGCAACTGCATTGCAGAAAGTCGCGACGGCGGAATTGTAGTTCGGCCGGCACCACTTTCCGAACAGGTTCGGGAAACGGTACACCAGCACCTTCGCGCCCGTGTCCTCGCCGTACCGGAGGAACAGTTCCTCGCCGGCCTTCTTGCTGCGGCCGTACTCGGAATTCCCGAAACGGCCCGCCAACGATGCCTGCTGGCTTGAGCTCAACATCACCGGACAGGTATTGTTATGCTTCTTGAGCGTATCCAAAAGAGTGCTGGCGAACCCAAAATTCCCGCTCATGAATTCGCTGGCATCCTTCGGCCGGTTCACCCCAGCGAGGTTGAACACGAAGTCCGCCTCCGCGCACCACGCATCAAGCTCCGACGGCGTCGAGTCGATGTCGTACTCAAACACCTCGTCGATGGACAATCCACTGTCATTTCGACCAAGCGAAGCGCGTGGAGAAATCTCATAGTTCCTCGCCTTCCCATCCCGGATATTCTTCAATTGCGCGCACAGGTTCCTACCTACGAACCCTTTTGCACCTGTCACAAGTATTTTCATCTTGTAAATATAGTCAACTATAGATTGATTCGTCTAACTATTATTCTCTTTCTCCAAGGTCAAAGACTACAACATAAATGAGCAACGAGTGCTCCTGCAAATCCCCATGGAACATGAGCGAGAGTCTTGCGAATATAGGACAGAAGTTTCGACACGGACAAGAAACAAATACTATCTTCCTTTACAACACAGGATTCCTATCAAACAAGAAACCCTTCACCTGAATCGCCAATGCTTTTGCCATGGAAATCGGGGCAAACTCTCGGTACTTCCATCCTGCTCTCAAGGTATTCCCTACCAGCCTTATCTTTCCTATAAAACCTTTCACGCTCTCATGCAGGTCCAGACCTGCCCATACAGAATCCATCATCCTCCGTTCCGGATTCGTCAGCGCCCTTTCTTCGCGTTCGCCTAAAACGAACTCACCCAGATGGCTGTATGCATCATAGAAACGACGGAAGCCGAATTCATCAACGTACCGGTCAAAGGCGGCCCAATCCACATCGGACGAGTGTTTGCGGCGGAAAAGCGCCCAGTCCAGGATATGCCGCAGATTCAGGCCCTCATGGAGAAAATGAGAATAGGCATGTTCTGTCAGGAACAAAGCCGAAGCCAGCGGAGGAGGCGCGAGAAGTCCCGTATCTTCAAAGGGGGTCAACGGCCCGTTCAGAATCATTGACTGGAGCAATTGCTCGAAACGATGCAGCAACCTATTCCCCCTGAAGGGGACGCAATACTTATGATTCTCAACATGCAGTCCGCTGACACTGAACGAACTATTCTTGTAATAGCTGCGGGAGACTATCACACCATGCTTCTCAACCACCTGGTTTCCGTTCTCGTATGCCTTGAGATGTTCGCCATTCCTGACCAAGAAACAGTCAAAATCAGCGCTGTACCGATGGGAAGGGACGGGGTAACAGCTTGATATGGTGAACCCCTTCAAAACCACCGTCTCAATCCCCTCTTCCGCAAACCATTTACCAATCTTTTTCGCAGCCGCCAATTGTCCGGAATAGCGCTGTTCATACTCTAACGTCTTACTGAACCAACGCGCTTTTGTTCGGCGCAGCTCCTTATCCCCCAGCTCCGAGTAAGTACCGTCATCGTACATCTTTTGAAGACCGTCGCTCGCAATTACAGAACCGCTCTGACGTTTGGATTCGTCAATCATTGCCGACCAGTCCAAAGAGTCCGGAATGACAAAGCCCGTATCTCCGATGACACTGGCCCGAATCAACTTCAACAAAATCTCCCGTTCTGCGTTCATGCCGGCCGATCAGCGAACAGCTTCCTTAATCCTTTTTACAATATACCGTACATCCTCATCGCTCACGCAAGGGCCGGCGGGCAGACACATTCCAACCTTGAAGATGGCTTCGGAAACCCCATTAACATAAGCAGGAACATCCTTGTACACAGGCTGTTTGTGCATCGGTTTCCACACTGGACGTGCTTCGATACCAGCCGCATCCAGGAAGACTCGCAGGGCCTCCACATTATCATTCGGTTCACAATCGGTATGAGCCGAATCCGCCATATGGATTACGCCGGCAGCACCTCCCACTGCTCCCTTGACAATGGTCTTGTATGCATTCTCCTGCCCGATAATCCGTATGGAGGGATCGACGGTAATCGTACATAGCCAGAAGTTCGAGTCATAGTCGCCACCGGCCGGTTGGGAATGAACATCGATGCCTGGGACATCGGCCAACAACTCTTCATAAAGCGCCTGAACATGCTTGTGATGCGCTAAATGGTCATTTATAACGGTCATCTGTCCACGCCCGATACCGGCGCAGACATTACTCAAACGGTAGTTATACCCGATGGCCTCATGATGATAATACGGATAGCTTTCACGAGCCTGCGTGGCGTACCACATAATCTTTTGCCACTGTTCCGCGTCCGGACAAATCAATGCGCCACCGCCGGAAGTCGTAATCATCTTGTTGCCATTGAATGAAAGCACGCCGAACTTGCCAAACGTACCCAGCACTTGGCCCTTGTACTTCGACCCGAACCCCTCAGCCGCGTCCTCAACCACGGGAATCTCATACTTGTTTGCGATCTCCATAATACGGTCGGCCTTGTACGGCATCCCGTACAGTGCCACTGGAACGATTGCCTTCGGCTTCTTGCCGGTCTTTTCGATGCGGTCAATTATCGCCTTCTCCAACAGTTCCGGATCCAAATTCCAAGTATCCGGCTCCGAATCAATCATTACAGGCGTTGCGCCGAGATAGGTGATGGGGTGCGTCGACGCGCAGAACGTAAAACTCTGTACCAATACTTCGTCCCCCGGGCCTACCCCGCATGCCAGCAAGCCCAAATGCACCGCTGCCGTGCCGCTTGAAAGTGCCACCACGCGCTTCGTCAAGACTTCATGCTCTTTTTCGTCATGCCCGGCTTGACCGGGCATCCGATTCACAAAGTCCTCCAAATCCTTCTCAAACCCATTCACGTTCGGGCCCAGCGGCACGACCCAGTTGGTGTCGAAAGCCTCTTGAATGTATTTCATTTCGTTGCCGCTCATATGAGCGAGGCAAAGGTAGATTCTTTTCATTATCTTATTGCAAATAATTGACTTAAAGATGATAACGCCCTCCGAACCTCTCATATGCCGCCCTGTCCAACTTCTCCCGGTCATCAGGATGCGCAATGCTGATTAATAGTTTGGCCCTTTCCTGTAGAGACTTACCATACAAATTCACACTGCCATACTCTGTCACAACCCATTGGACATCCGCCCTAGGTGTGACGACACCTGCGCCAGGTTTCAATACAGGGACAATCTTGCTGAATCCTTTTGCGCTTCTGGACGCCAATGCGATAATCGCTTTCCCCCCTTTTGACATTTTCGCTCCACGAACAAAATCCAATTGTCCGCCTGTTCCGGAATAGATTCTCGTGCCGATGGAGTCAGCACAAACCTGCCCCGTAAGATCCACTTCAACTGCTGAATTAATGGAAACGACCCGCGGATTCCGAGCAATTACCCAAGGATCATTTGTGTACTTGATGTCTCTCATCTCAACAGCAGGATTATGATCGATAAAGTCGTACACTCTTTGAGAGCCAAGAAGAAAGGATGCTATCGTCTTTCCAGTGTCAATCTGTTTAGCTGCGCCATTTACAACCCCTTTTTCAATCAAGTCCAAGACTCCGTCGGCAAACATCTCTGTGTGGATTCCCAAATCCTTATGATTACGCAATTGAGCAGCCAGTGCATTGGGCAATGAACCAATGCCCATCTGGAGACAAGCTCCATCAGGGACCAACTCGGAACAATTCTTTCCTATTTCTTTGTCAATATCCGACGGATCAACATAATCCTTAGTTATCAAAGGCGTGTCATCCTGAACCAGGCAGTCAAAACAGTCCAAAGGGACCAAGTCCCCATAAGCAAACGGGACGTGAGGATTCACGACGGCGATCTTATTCCTGGCCACCTCAATAGCAGCAATGGAACAATCGACCGAAGTTCCCAAGGAGACCATTCCATTCTCATCCGGCAGAGAAACCTGAACCATCGCCACATCGCAAGGAAGCGCTCCGGAACGATACATAAACTGCGACTCAAACAGATGCACCGGAAGGTAATCCGCCCATCCAGCATTTACATTTGCCCGGACATTCGGCCCAACAAAAAAACCTTGCTCGAAGAAGATTCCGGCGTACTCCTCCGAACTATACGGAGCAGGACCTTCCGTGTGGAAATGGTGGAAATGCAGATTGTGGATCTCTCCTGCGTCTGCCCGACGGCACAGCGCCTGAATCAGGACATGAGGCACACTGGCGATACTGCTCAGATGAATGTGGTCACCAGAGCGTACCAACCGCACCGCTTCATCTTCTGATACAAAACCTATTCTTTTCATCTATCGGGCACTGAATCCACCGTCCACAAACAAATTAGTCCCCGTAACCCAACGAGAAGCGTCGCTCAATAAATAGATACACGCATTAGCTATATCAGTTGTCTTTCCTAATCCCAGAAGATGCTGTGCTTCAAGCTGGGCTCGCTTTTCGGGATCTGCTATGTGGGGCAAATTCTGGTTGATAGGAGTGACAATCACTCCGGGAGAGATAGAATTAACCCGCACATTCTTTCGCGCTAATTCCACGGCCAAAGACTTGGCGGCAGAAAGAAGGGCTCCCTTGGTCATTCCATACACTGATTTTCCGGCTTCACCATATGAACCCGCGACTGATGAGAAGAAAACGACGCTCGCTCCTGTTTCCGAAAGATTCGCTCGTTTGCATACTTCCTTGGTCAGGAAGTAACCCGTGTAGACATTGACGTGGAAGAACTTATCCAACAAATCATCCTTGACACTATTGAGCGGAAGGGTTGTTGAAATACCGGCACAATTCAGAAGACCATCAATCTTTCCCACCTTGGCGACACCGTCGGAAACAACTTCCGTGACGCGAGGATAATCAGTCAGGTTGACTTCGGCATAATAATGCTCTTTCGGGCGTTCGACCATTGTCATGGTCTCTTCCAGTCCTGGACCATTAAGATCGAGAAGAATGAGTTTCGCTCCCATTCTGGAACAATCCACAGCACACTGACGGGCAATGCCGGAAGCCGCCCCAGAGATAACGATTACTTTCCCTTTCAGAGAGAAAGGATTAAACGGCTTTTCCATGACTTACCTCAACAAGTTCACTTATGTTACAGTCAACGAAATCAAGAACTCCCGTGGCCCAAGTCATCCCAACTCCAAAGGCACTCAGCAATACACTTTTTCTACCGTTCAACTTACCTTGCAATTCGCTGACAATCGTAATAGGGACAGATACCGACGATGTATTACCGAACTTGGAAATGGTTGACGGAATCTTCGTTTTATCCATCTTCATTTTCTTGGCGATATAGGAATTAATAAAGTTATTCGCCTGATGGAAGACGATATAATCAAAATCATCAACAGTTTTATCAACCAAAGCCAACGTATTCTTGATGTCCCGAGGAATCTCCCGGATAACGAAGTTAAATACGTCTCCACCCATCATATATCCTTGTTCGTCTGTTCGTTTGTTACCAAATTCATCGACGACTTTCATCTTCAAAGTCTCTGGAGAACTCATATGGCGATATCCGCCGCCAGGAATCATAATCAACTCCCCACGAGAACCATCCGAGTTCATAGAGAAGGTACTCTTCCCATATTTAGAATCGCGTTCAACAAGAGCGGCAATTCCAGCATCACCAAAAAGGAATGCGCTGCGGCGATCATAAGGTGAATAGACCTTTGAACGAGTTTCTCCGTCCAAAATCAATGCTTTTCGTAATTGGCTATGTTCCATCATCGAGTAGACCACGGATAACCCATACATAAAAGCCGAACAACCAAGGTTGATATCGAAAGCAATGCAACTGTTAGGTAAACCCAATCGATGCTGAAGAAGACAGGATGTCGCCGGCATCCTATAATCGGGGGTCTGCGAAATAAAAACCAGCAAATCCACTTCGGATCTGTCAATCTTGTTATCTTCCAAAAGCTTTTCAGCAGCCGCAAAACACAAGTCAGAGGAACAGGTCTCATCATCAGCAAAACGCCGTTCGACAATACCCGTCTTTTCAACGATTGCTGCAGCCTCCTCGGCCGACCAGACATCCGTGTACTCCAGATTCTTGATTACACGCTGAGGGACGGCGCCGGCCATTGCCGAAACACCGACTCCGTTGAATTCGACAAAAGCCATTATTTATTCGTTTCAATATAATTCACTATATCACCCAACGTATGAAGTGTCTTGAAAACAGGCTGCTCAATCTGTGTATCATACTCTTCGTCAAGCATAGCAATAACAGAAAGATATGCCAGTGAATCATAGGCATCTAATTTACGGAATTCCGTATCGACAGAGAGTCCCTCGACATCAATGTCCAAAGCCTCGGCAAACTTCTCAATAAACTCTTGTGCGTTCATAATTAATTATTTTAACGTTTCTAGATTTCTATTCTTTTTGCAGGATTACCCATATACAAGGTGTCATCTTTTGCTTTTCGCATCAGGACGCTTCCCGCGCCTAGTTTTATTCCATTTCCAATGGTCAACTGTTGAAGGACAATTGAACCGACCCCGAAGAAATTGCAATCACCGATCACCACCTCTCCCGATATCTTCACGACAGGCATGAAAGAATTGAAATCTCCAACCCTGGCATCATGACCAAGACCAATACCTGTGTTGAGGATATTGAAATTCCCGATCTTCACATTACAAGAGATAGTACAATTCCGCTGGATGATATTACCGACCCCCATCTCATAATTGTCAGGATCAGATATACTGAAGTCAGGAGATATTAAATTGGGGAATGACAGATTTGCGTTCTCGGAGAGAATCCCAACAATTTTCTTAACAGTTTTAGGAGCACCGATGGCGACGGCAACAGCAAGAGGGGCGCCATACGCCGCCAGGCTTTCAACATTACCGAGTACGGGACCATACTCATTTCTCATCCCCACAGGGACGCCGTCATCATAGAACCCAATCAAGTTCCATTGCGGTGCTCCAGCATTAATCCTTTTGATAAGACAGGCGACTTCTCGGCCAAGACCGCCGGCGCCAAAAATTACGATATCTTTCATCTTTTCCCTTTTAAAAGACCACCTATCTTAATGATAAAAGCTGTTTAATCTGTTTCCAATTATAGATACGGAAACGAACTGTCAAAAAATGCCGTATTGCCCTCATCTTTTTCAAAAACGGAATCTTGTATTTCCGAGAAATCTCGGGCCACATTTCGATGGCATAATGGTCATGACGGAAAATCTTCCTAACCCACAGTTCAGACAAATAGTCACTTATGTTTTCTCTGAATCGGTTCACGTCAAACACTGACTTGAAATTGTCCAATGCGCCGATGACATCCAGTTCCACAAGCGTTCTGCAACACTTGACGCATGAAACATCACAGCAATTGACGGAATGGCTATTGCATACGTGCAAGGTATCAAATGACGGTTCCCATTTTGACAATGCCTTGACCTTTTCAAAACGAGTCACATCGCCACCCGTACTATAAAATGTCGTATTATCCGTGGAAAGAACTGATAAATTGAACAACTCCACTTGAGACAAGTCCAACGGATTAACTTTGAACTCGCTAAAACGGTAAGATGAGGACGAGTAATATGTTTTAAACAAGGATTGGAGGCATAATAACGTACTACCATTCACAATACCATGATACTCCGTAAATGGGTAAGGTAGATATTCACGTATATTCGAATCAATCTTTACGAATGAATATCCGTACCGATCACAAAACTTCCGGGCTCTGTCAACTTCATTCCTGAACTTGAACATAGGATCCTCTGCAGAAATATGATATGCTCCGACATTCAACAAAACCAAATGAGTCACATTATAACTGCTGGAAGGTAAATTAGAATGAGTAAGAACCGTATACAAAGAATCAACACCACAAGATATGCCCGTTCCGACAGCTTCGCCTTGGGGCAGAGGTGTACTGATGATCGGCACATCAATCTTGATTCTCTTTTTCCCAAATATCTCAGAATAGAAATTCAGCATAAAAGAGGTCGTCTGATAATAAAGACGCTCAGAAACAGGGACAAGAGAACGGAGGTCGTATCCCTCTTTGATGGCTCTGTACAAGCAGATGACAAACACTCCATCTGCTCTGTCATCACACAGAAAAGAAGTAAAATCATCTTCCACCTCGACCCAGATGTTACACTCCCTATCAGGCTCCTGAACGCAGCAGGTCAAGCGGCAGTTCTCTTTTTTCAAGGATTTGATCAGCAATTCCTTCTTCATATGCAAACCTTTAATTATGCCCGTTAAAAGGTTCCATCGTCGCAGCCGTATCGGAATTTATATCCTTCCGCATCAGCACGTTCTTAATGGTGACAAAAACGACTCTGATATCTGTCCATAAAGAGCAATGATCAACATACCAGACATCGAGCTTGAACTTTTCAGTCCATGTGATGGCATTGCGCCCATGGCACTGCGCCCAACCAGAAATGCCGGGACGGACTTCATGCCGGCGCATCTGCTCAGGACTATACAATGGCAAATATTTGGGAAGCAACGGACGAGGGCCGATCAAAGCCATTTCGCCTTTCAAGACATTGATTAATTGCGGCAATTCATCTATTGAAGTGCTACGCACAAATCTCCCGACCTTGGTCAATCGCTGAGCATCCGGAAGCAGTTCTCCGTCTGCATTTCGTTCATCGGTCATCGTCTTAAACTTGATAACTTTGAATATCTTGGCATCTTTGCCGGGACGTTCTTGTAAGAAAAAGGCGCCCGCGCCCTTATTGGCAAAATGAAGCCAGACCGCTATGATAATCAGCAGCCAGCCTATGAGTACAATCGCGATAAGTGATATCGTGAAATCTAAGAACCGTTTGATAAACCGTTTATACATGTCGCATTATCGCATCATATGTATTCTGTATCTGGTAATTCTCAAGGAGAAATTGATAACCTTTCTCCCCCATTACTCTTCTATCGGCGTGAATCATTTTATCCACGATAGCCGAAAAAGCTTCGATCGAATTGCTCTCACACCAGAAACCAAATCCATTTGCCTCCGCAATCCGCCCCATATCAGAATTAGGATCCGTTGCACAAAGAACTGGCAGCTTGAATTCCAAATAGGACAAAAGACGTGACGGGAAATTAGGAATGGTAAAACGATGGTCCAAGAAAACCAATCCCACATCACAACTCTGAACCAGATTGTCATACTCATCCCGAGGGATTCCATTCAGCACAGTGACCGATCCATGATGCCTTCTTTCGTACCAGGACAATAAACCGGGTAATTCCGTCCCTGTACCGATGATAACGAAATGACAATCATCACGAGAAGAATTCGCTTCCAGACAGTCAATTAAAAACGGGATACCTTGAGGTTTTCCAAGATTGCCGCCATAGATAAAAACCGGTTTATCATTAGGAAGACCATACTTCTGGCGAATCTTTAAAGAATCTACGGGTGGTGATGCCGTCAATTCCAAACTGTTTGGAGCGACTTCCACTCGCTCTTTGGGGATTTCGGGATTATGTTTCAACACATACGCGACATTTGCCGGAGACATACACCCGATATTATCTGAAAGGTGATATAACGTCTTTTCTTTATTTCGAAAGAACCTATAAATGATGCCCTTCAGGCCCTTTTTATCCATCAATCCTAGATCGACCGCGTTTTGAGGAAAGATATCCTTAAGAAGAAGATAGGTCTTTGCCTGGGGATTGGTGCGGCGAAGGAATTTTATGACTTTTGGGAAGGTTATCGGAGGAGTGGAATAAAGAATGAGGTCGAAACGAATACCTTTGAAATACTTGTTTATCGCTGCTTTGAAAAGAGGCTCAACCAGCACTTGTCCAATGCCTTTTTCTATGACACTCGTTTTTTGTAGGTTAAGAGTCTTTACCCCGAGTATGTGTGCTCCATCGGTTTCATATAGCTCTGTCTTCTTACCCAGAGACCGTTCGTGAGGATGCACGATGAAAACAGAATGCCCCTCATCACGAAATCGTCGCATAAGGTCCGAATAGATTCCGTGATTAGAGATACCCGATAATCGGGACATGGTTAAAAACAAAATGTTCATAAGTCTATAGCAAGAAGGCTCTGATCATTCTTAACGGTTGCGGTTGGCTGAAAGAAAAGGATATTGCTCGGATTGTCTCCAAAAGGGAATCGGAAAACGCCAAATTGGAAGACAAATGGAAGACAGTCTTTTTTTTCTTTATATAATTCTTGGAAACCAGACTGGATCGTACCGACATATAGATGCGCATCCCGGTTTTTGATTCCCGGGCCGGCTTTCCAGCAAAACAGAAAATCCAACTTGTTCTTATATACTCCCGACGGTTCCACTGTGGATTCGAAAACCAGATTGTCCCCGCATCTGCAGCCATATATACAGGAGCCATCTATCGAGCTTATCGTATGTAAATTCAGATCCCTGTCAAGATGATAGATATGATTCTCCGTTAAAGGAGAGTCCGTCGCATAAACAAGTCCGTCATCGAGGGCATATGCAACACAGGCCCTATACCTCTGATCGCCATACAATACTCGTTCAACTTTCCCAAAGTTATCGGTTGCTCTCCATATGGCAGCCGCGTCACCAAAATCACCGGTGAAGATCCACAGACACTTTCCTATCGGATCCGGAATAATATTATGGACGTGATTAATGGTCCCTTCCGCGAAACGATATACGACATCCCATTTCCCTTGCCCACTCCATTTATAGACGTTAACGGATTTCTTGCCCATATTGGTCAAATATCCACCGAACACAATTCCATCCTCGAATCCAGGGACACTTTCAATCTTTGAAAAAACTAGAGGGCGGATCCGTTCTACAAAAGAATGACGGGCAACTATTCTTTTATTCTTCAAACTATACTCAATGATAGAGTTGCCCGCGGATAAAAGAACCAAATCATCATTAATTGCCACACCTGCTCTGATACCCCCTCTAAAGAGCCGTGTCAGCAGACGCGACCACAAAACAAATCTCTCTTTTTCCCCCAAGGGGAGATCAAATGACTCTGAAAAAAACGGATCGCCGTATACTAGTAATCGCCCCTTATGATAACATAACAGTTTTCCAGATGGAAGAAAACAAAGAGGTGTCGTCCGTTTTTTGATTCTCTTGGGTAAATGCATCTCGCTGACTCTCAATGGTTCCTACTGGATGGTGTACCCGCCGTCAATAATCAAATTATGACCGGTTATCCATCGGGCCGCATCGCTCAGAAGAAAAACGCAAGCGCCTGAAATATCAGAGGGCTGGCCGAGTCCAAGCGGGAAATTGTCAACTCGTTTGGCTCTATCACTCGGAGACATCGCATCCAAAGCACGCTGCATCATAGGAGTCATAACGGTCCCCGGGGAGATGGTATTGACACGGATTCCTCGATGGGACATTTCAAGTGCCATAACTCTTGATGCACTGACCAAAGCGCCCTTACTTGCCGCATACGCACAAAGGCCAGTCCTGGCTATCACACCAGAGATAGAAGAGATTAATACAATGGAACCTCCTTTATTGAATGTAAGAATGCCTGTCAAACTTTTGACGATCTCCACGGCACTCAAGACATTAGTCCGATATACCGCCTCATAATCACTCGGAGAAAGCAGTTTAACAGGCGCAGTCACCTCTATGCCGGCCGCATGAATAAAGCCATCAAGCTTCCCATGCTCATCTACGATAGATTTAACCAGTCCGTTTATTCCATCCAAATCATCAAGATCAAACTTCCGGATTGCACAAGCTCCATTCATCTCCGAAAGGACAGCTTGCAAGCGAGTTTCGTCCCGACCGATTGCAATTACTTTTGCGCCCATCTTAGAACAGTCGACGGCACATTGCCGACCAATTCCGGAAGAGGCTCCAGTAATCAGAATTGTCTTTCCTTCCAAGGAAAACGGATTGAAAACCTGCTCCATTTAAATGCGACTAGTTTGTTTTATTCCTTCTGCCCTCCCGCGATGCACACGTTGTAGATATCCTGGACCGTGATAAGATTCTTAAACTCTTTCTCCTCCAATTGGACATCATACTCTTCATCCATCATCGCGATGACACTCAAATATGCAAGAGAGCTCCACTCATCATAATCGCGGAATACATCGTCCATTTTGATTGATTCTTCCCTTTCAATTGCGTCTGCGAATAATGCAATAAACTTTTCCATAATTTTATCTGTAATAAAAGATTCCTTTTTTATTGTTGCTTTGCAAATAATCAACATAATCCCTCGCCTTTTCAACACAAAGGGCAATTCCATCGACAGTCGTCCGATGAATCAGCCCTGATTTATTCCTGTCTCGATTGGCATTGATTTCCGCAAACCTAAGCATTCCCCACTCTGGTTTCCTCTCATGGACCGTAACTAATTCCTTATTCCCATCCTCGTCTATGATACAAAACCGCCTGTCACGATACCATTGCTCGTCTGTCCATTTCCAATTACCAAAAGCTTCCTCGTTAATATGGCTGATTGTATTATAGTGATCCAAATCCACTCCGAGTCCAATCACGAAAGCATCGTGATCATAACAGTATTTCCAGCAAGAGTTTGGCCCATGAGGGGAAGGTTTTTCTCCGTCCAGATTATGCAGCATCATTTCCTTTGCCAATGGGCCGATAGCCACCAAAGGATTGAGAGGATGATGACTGACGTAACTATCCGGTCTTCTCAACATCAGATACGGGAGGACTCCGGATTGAACCATCGTCTTTCTGACATTATAAGTGCAAACGAGGTCATCGAGATTTGTTTTCAGCAACTCTTCACCTTTTGGAGCCTCTTTAAATCGCCTGATTGCCGGCATGGCCAAAGTACCTTCTGGCCCCAACAAATCAAGAAGAGCCTCTATTATCTGATTAGCCGTTAAGTTCGTCGACTCAAGCGCCGAATAGGAAGAATGGACAACAAGTAAGGAGCCCTTACCGATGCCTAGACTCCTGAGATAACCTAAAACTCTATCAAAATCCGCAGCTGTGCCTTCCCTTTTCTCTTTCTTCTGAGCGTAAGGACTGTATTTTTTCAAGAACTTAACATTCCTCCAATACATTTTCCTCAGAAAAACCTCAACAGAAGGAGATATCAATGCCAATCGACGATATATGGTTGAGATGCCCATTGCCGTTAATGAATACTAAAGTGATTACTTCTTCCAATTGTCCAAATCTTCAACACTTATCCCCTGTTTCTGAAAAAGGTCCAAATTCTTTTTTACCTCTTCATCGGGCATTTCCCAATAGCGAAGCTCCATAAGACGCTCAATAACTTCGGGAGAGAAACGATACTTGATCATCTTAGCCGGAACGCCTCCAACGACCGCATAAGGAGGGACATCTTTAGTTACGACCGCACCCGCAGCTATTACTGCGCCATCACCGATGGTTACATTCACGGGAATAATTGCACGATAACCAATCCATACGTCATTTCCGATCTTAACACTAACCGGGGTTTGAGGGATATCTTTTTGAACCCATGAACTCTTAGTTCCATTGTGCACTCTCGAGAACAACGGCGAAGTAGAAATTGTATTCAACTCATGTCCAGGCAACCCAATAACGCAAAAGTCGGATATCGAGCAGTATTTTCCTATCGTTGTGTTGTGCAATATACTACCCCTTCCAATGTACGAATAATCACCAATCGAAACATTACTGATTCTCGACTGAAGATAGACTGTTGCAAAAGGAGATATTCGACAATCGCTAAATACCATCGCAAGGTTTGATACTCTTTTGTTGAAGAGATTTTTGAACCAACCTGCAATATATCCTGTAATTCTCATCCAAGTAAAGTGTTTATATATTCTCTCGCGACATTCTCGTCCGAATAATCATTTGCTGTCTTTTTTGCGTTATCCGACATTTTTTTCAATGACTCCGGTGACATCCTTTTTATCTTCTCAATTATTGTCTCCAATTCCTCAACATCACCTGCCGTGCATAAAAAGCCGTTTTCTTCGTCTGTAATAACGCCGTCAATTCCTTCATTTTTCGATCCGATTGGGATTAAGCCTAAGGCCATCGCCTCTAGATAAACCAGTCCAAAGATTTCTCCCTTCGAAATCATTACGAAAACGTCGGCTTGCTTCAAATACTCAATAATCTCGTCACGAGGGATTCGTCCAGTAAACCTGACGGTTCCTACCCCGCCCGATCGCTGATGCTCCTTAAGGATGTTTTCCCTTTCTGCTCCATCCCCTATAAAAGTCATCGTAAAACCACCATCAGAGTAAACACGTGATAAAGCCCTAACTATCAGAGAAGGGAATTTACGATTAATGAGAGACCCTACAAACACATAATTCCTAACTGGTGTATTAAACTCTTTCTCATATCCAATCCCCGCTTTCAAAAAGGCATCCGACACCCCAGACGAAGCGATGAAAGAACGTTTTATTTCACCATATTTCTGCTCATAACGGCGGAGTCCTACAGGGCTACGAAAGCCAAGCACGTCCAGATTTGAAAGCATTCTAAACCCATTCTCTCCGTATTTTCCTTCAAAATCAAAACTATTATCGTGAACTACCAGGCAAGTAGGTTTATGAAAACGATTTTTCAGTAAATCAAGTAGTTCTAGTTGTGGATTGTCCCAATGGCCAACGAACCAATCGGGAATTCCCGATTTCTCGCATTCATTCACGACGCACAACAACTCTTTTTCCAATTCCTTCTTGGAATATAAAGAGTGGGGTTTTATCTTTTTAAAACAACGGCGATGTACCGTAACGCCTTCTGCCAAATAATCGTCATCATGAGGGCACTTAACCGGGACCAACATTCCAAGCATAGAATTCAACTTGTGTTGGAAATGTTTACCGAGCCAATAGAATAGTTTTGGATATTTGGCAACAAAGTTAAATACCGTCACATCATGCCCCATTTTTACCCATTCCCGAGTAAAGTAGTGTACTACTGGAGTTGCGCCCTGCATCGACGTGGAGGTTGCATATATCGGAGTCAGTACAAATATCTTCATGCTAGTTTTAAGTCCGAAAAACGCAATGTGGAACCGAGAACAATATAATTAAGCAACGTTGCAGTACCAGGACTGAATGGGAATGTCGGTTCTAACAATGAAATAATGATTATAATTGAAACAAGTGAATATCCAACTTCGAATATATGACTTGAAAAACGGAAAGCATGCGCGAACGAAAAGAACGCCAAGTACACATAAAAGACCAGCAAAGGTAGAGAATAAACAAGCCCATACCTATACACTTGTAACAAAGGAAAATTATGAATCCAATGACCAAGTTCATCTGACTGGTTAACATCTCCAAACCAGATATGATTACCTTCACTCAGAAAACTCAACGCGTATTGATAAGTCGACAAACGCCCAGAGGATACATCATCCGCTTGAGTGCCAGAAAACAGACTGTCATAAACGTAGTTATATATTACATCAGGCAGAAAAGGTAGAGTTATAAACAACACGATAAAAAGGATGAGCGAAACAATCGCAAAGGTCCTTCCGCGAGTAGACTTAAAAAGCACAATAAGACCAACGAAAAGAACCGCCAGAAACGCTGCCCTCGCCCGAATTGTAAGAATAATGAAAATGCCGATGAGACCTGACACAAAAGCCCAAAAACGGATAGCAGGGCGATTGGTAGTACGCCATACAACAAGCATTGATATTACCGAAGAACCTAATAATACTCCTAAAGAGTTCTTCGCATCTACTAAATATTGGTTTTTAATGACAAATCCTCCGATATTCGTCATAACTTGGAAAAAACCAACAAACAGAACCATCACAGAAAAGAACAGCAATAGATACTCCAATTCTGTTTTTTTTAAATTAAGCGTCCAACCTATAAAAACAGCAAAGAGACAAAGAACAATATCACGAATAGTATCCATCATCATACCATTGTTATAAAAGGCCAGAATCCACAGCGACACGATGGCTATTGGGGCAAGCATAAGCACATAGGTCTTGACAAAACGGTTTTTTAGTGGCGCCATTGATAAACATAATGCAAATAGCACAATAAAAACCAACGTTATATAACGTGATAGAATTGTTCCGCTCTCATATCCTGCCGATCGACTTAAACTGACTATTGTCGGATGATAAGATGCCGTTATCAATACGATAAAAACAACAATGAAAACGTATCGTAACGAATAGATTAATTTTCGAGTGTTATTCATCTCCAGTATTTCTATTGAGGCAACTAAAAGGAAGGCAGATTTAACTCCCTACCAAAAAGAACATCAACCGAAACGTCCTCTTTAGGAGGAATCATTTTGAGTTCGGTATCCATTCCTCCTGCGGGAGTGAATGTGAGTTCTCCAAAAAAAACTTGCCCGTTCTCTATATAAAAATCTACCCGGACAAAAGGAAAATCCTTTGCTAATAACTCGGCCTTTGCTAGTGCATCATCAAAACCATCTGGTTTTTCTATAATAATATCCTTGTATTGTATTGCCTCTGGTGTATAAGGAAGAATCCTCCACTGCCTATCAAGAAAAAAGTACTTGACTGCATGGTGAGCTCTTTCCGTTGCACATCCTCGATCTTTACATACTAGTATATACTGACAAGTACCATTCATACAATAAAACTTGTAATCCATTGGAGGTATGTCAGATGCTGGATTGCCAATGTAATCTTCTACCACAACAAATCTCTTCACTCCTTTGTATTGCAACTCTGAATACCCTGCCCAGTAATTTGTCTTAAACCATTTATTAACTATTTGTTTTGCGTTTTCTATTTTCAAATCTGATTTATTCCGAACAATAAGATTCGACCGGCATCCAACATTTAACTTCATCGCAAAAGACTGAGGAAGATTATCCCATTCAATACAATCTGGAGAATCATAAACCGCAATTAAGTTACATAGCAAATCTCCCAATCCCTTATTGCGAATATAATCTCTAACTCTATATTTATCAGCGCATTGCTTAACAATCGGATTACTCGCATATGAATTCAGTTTCAACCAAAGAACTTTTTCATTGAATGACTGAGGCTGTCTCAGATTCAACCTTTTCTTGAACTTCACGAAATAGGTAACCTCTGTATTCAACCGAGGAGAGATGTACGAAAGAATACTCCGAAATAATCCGGCAAAATTAATCATGATCAATATATAGTAGAATTATTATTGTCGTTCTGTCTAAAACACCCGTGCCTCATAATTGTCAATTATTGGTTTTATTCTTTCGTATAACATTCCATAACGCTTCTCTCTCCAGAGGAGAAAGACCGCAAAAAAACAAAACAAAGAGATACACGAAAGCTGAAGCAACACATGCAACAATCATCCCCCAATAACCATTAATACATTTGTAGCATAAACCACAAACGACAAATGAAATGACTGATGGAGGAAGAATCGAAAACAACACTTCACTTAAAAAGTGCTTCGGATTAAAGGATGATATTCTAGACAAAATGAAAACTCTACTTAAAGTACCAATCGTTTCAAAGACAACAAATACAATAATTGCAGCATATGCTGGAGCCCCGGTCAGCAGAACCAAAATAGAAACGGGCAACGCCAGAATACGAACAGAAGAGATGACTATTGAGAACCACTTAATATTGCCAACAGCTTGATTCGCATAAACGAGCCCTAGTGTTAACTGCCCTATCATACATGCAACAATCAACAATCGAGAAAAGAGAGCTGTTCCTTCAGGTACGTGTTCTAGCCATAGATCCAAGACATCTGGCATCATCACTAATAGAGGAATTGCCACTAATGACATCATAGAAAAACCAAGTTTCCCAGCCGTCAATGAAATTCGAAAAACACGTAATAAATCTCCTGCTCCTTGGCTCTTCATTATTTGAGGTTTGATTGAGTCTACGACAGAACTAGAGACTGTATAGAGATGTCCTTCGATTTGACGAGCCAATGCAAAAATCGTATTCGCTGATGGCCCGAAGAACTTATTAAGCATTATAGCATATCCCTGTCTATTAACCAACGATCCCAAGACATCTAATAATGTCCATGAAGCAAAAGAAGATACTTGTATAATATCCTTCCTCTTGGGGATACCGAAACTAGTAAAACCAGAGTACATAAACAAAGATGACAAGCAAAAAACAATAAAGTTGATCACAGTTATGCCAGCCATCAATGCCCCATATATCAATAGTTTATCTCCAATAGTCAAAGCAAGCAATAATGCAATCCCTAGTTTGAATAAAGAATCTAAAATGCCCACAATCGAGATTAATACTAATCGTTCGTGTGCAATAAGCAAAGCTTTGAAAGGAGTTACTATAATATTCAAAAAGACAGTAAGAATCATAAACTGATATACCCGTTCTGCAGTAACAATTCTTTCATTTGGTATGTTGAGATATCCATTAAAGATAAACAACCCTACAAGTTCCATGATGCAGACTAGGCATACTGCTATAATAAAATGCATCCAAAAACAAGAACGAAATACTCTTTTGACCTCGAGAGAATCACTTGTCCCAAGACTAACTGAAATAAAACGAATCGAGGTCTGTGAAAGCGATGAACTAATAAAGCCTAATAGCGCAATAATTCCGGCTATAAGATCATAAATACCATAATCGACATCGCCCAATGCTGCAAGAATGAGGCGAACCGAATACAGACCAATTAGTACATTCAATAACAACTGAATGTACTGAACGGCTGTGTTAATTGCGACTCTTCTAACAGCCCGCATAATTAGTTATTGATTTCCTCCCATTGCGCAATTTGTTTCTTCCCATCCATTCTATTCACTGCCTTATATATTCTGTCCCCGACTTTTACAGTACGACCATGTGTTGAAGCGCTCCAGCCTATACCAAGTTCTGGCAACTTCTCCATGACTTCTAGAATTCCTTCTATTTTCATGGAATTCTGAGTAAAATTGCCACCATTGTAAAAAGGTTTTGAATCTCCCTGCTTATAATTGATTTGCCCTTTCTTGTATTGATTATTCCCGGTGAAAGACACATCGAACCGGGCATACTCATACTCCGTCAAAGATGAGGCAATATATACGAGAGCCCCCATATTCCTTTCTATCTTCGCATTAGAGATGGTAATAATTCCCGAGGAACTACAGCAAGCGACATAAGGAGGAATCTCATAAATCTTTCCGTTTTTCCCTTTGTATGTTTCCGACTTGTACTTCTGAAGTTTTTCTAATGTGGAAGGATCGTTCCAATTGAAGGAATCTGCCGTACTTGAGAATGTCACAGTGTTGATATTAGGCCCGGCGGCATAAAAGTACCGGAAAACCTGATATTGGTTGGAATAACTCAAAGGACCGACAAAGGCCTGTTTGGAGATTGCTTTTGGATAGTAGATCGTCCGATAATAATCAATGAAATTGTTCGAGATGATATCTCCGTTGTAATAGGACCACTCAAAGCAGGAATTGTCATTCTGCTCCATTCCACCATTGATGTAGTTGAACGAAATAGTCGAATCAGTCATTCCGCTTGAAGTCTTATCGTTCCGTGCGAAGTAGTACAACGTCAGAAAAGTGTTTTGGGTAATCTGGCTGACACCATATAGTTTAGAATCATAAAACAACGCTCCGAAATTAGAGATATTGCTTCCTGTGATAACAAGTCCATTGCAATCACAGTTATCGAAGAAATGGACATTCAAGTCTCTCTGTCCTGTAATACACATCCGCTCGATACTGCCAGAGATATTCGCCTTATAGAACAACTTGACTCCCTTGACAACAGATATACCTCCGTATTCCTGCGGGACATACGAACCCTTCTTGATAGGGATACAGCCTAACATATTCAACTTAAGATCCTGATATGCGCCTCGATAATAGTTCAGCGTCCCTGTCACCTTGTACTTTGCTCCTGACGGGAAATACAAGATCTTCCCCTGAGCGGATGATTCATAAAGCGCCTTCCGGAGCGCATCCGTATCATCTTGCTTTCCATCACCTTTTGCACCAAACATCTGTGGAGTGAGATAATCGGAAAATACCCTGTCTTCTTGGGCGGTAGAATCGATGGAAAAACCCATCAACGCCACCAAAAGGCACACCGTCAGAATAATACGTTGAATAATGCCTAACATAACCGCCTGATGAAGTGTTTGAATTGAGTCTCAACCCTTTTGTTTAGCGGTCACTTCGCTAATTCCTCCTGAATCTCCTCTAACGCCGCTATCTTTTCCTTCGTCTCCTCCAAATCCAACCTCCTCGTATTATTTGAATTAAACTCCTCAATTGTCACCCGCCTCGGATCGCCTTCGACAAAGTACTTATCATAGTTCAAGTCGCGATTATCGGCCGGAACCCGATAGAAGTTTCCCATATCCTCGGCCTTGGCACATTCCTCCTTAGTTAAGAGCGTTTCGTACATCTTCTCCCCATGGCGGATGCCTATTACCTTGATGTCCTCCTTTTTCCCACCAAAGAGTTCGCACACCGCCTCAGCCTGGGTCTGGATGGTGCAGGCAGGCGCTTTCTGGACAAGGATATCACCGTTCTGTCCATGTTCAAAGGCGAACAGGACGAGATCGACAGCCTCCTCAAGGCTCATGATAAAGCGGGTCATAGATGGTTCTGTGAGGGTAATAGGCTGTCCAGCGCGGATTTGATCAATCCACAGAGGAATGACGCTTCCGCGGGAGCACATCACGTTGCCGTAGCGAGTGCAGCAGATTCGAGTGTTCAGGGAGTTCCGACTCTTGGCCACCGCCACCTTCTCCTCCAGGGCTTTGCTGATTCCCATTGCATTGATAGGGTACGCGGCCTTGTCTGTCGACAAGCAAATCACGCATTTCACGCCCGCGTCAATGGCCGCATCTAGCACATTGTCCGTACCGATAACATTTGTCTTGACGGCCTCCATCGGGAAAAATTCGCAGGACGGCACCTGCTTGAGCGCTGCCGCGTGAAAGATATAATCGACCCCACGGACCGCGGTCTTGAGCGTCGACTTGTTCCGAACGTCACCGATGTAGAACTTGATTTTATGGGCAACCTCCGGATACTTTCCTTGGCACTCATGACGCATATCATCCTGCTTCTTTTCGTCGCGTGAGAAGATGCGGATTTCACCGATATCTGTACGAATGAAACGCTTGAGTACTGCATTACCAAATGAACCGGTACCACCGGTAATCATGAGGACTTTGTCTTTGAAGATGGACATATATTCTAAGCAGTTATAAAATAAATTATATACAGTCACAAACAGAGATGATAATAATGATGTTTCTCAAGTAAAACATGCATCGTCTTTGCACTTGGAGAAGAAACACTTGAACGAGACCCAATAAAGCATATCACCCATAGTATTCTTTGTACCATTCTGCAAACATCCTCAGCCCTTCTCTCAGCGTAATCTTCGGTGTAAACCCGAAATCTCGTTCAAGGGCGGATGCATCGGCATAGGTTGTCGGAACATCTCCCGGCTGCATGGGTACGAGTTCCTTATGGGCCTCGAAGTCGTAGCCCTTGGGGAGCACTCCAGCCCGCACGAGTTCCTCCTGGAGGATATTGACAAAGTCCAGCAGGTTCTCGGGCTGGCCGCCGCCGATGTTGTAGACGGCATACGGAGG